>Ga0302227_10001322_pt1 | contig 18629 bp, 28 predicted proteins | sample II_Palsa_N1_1_FD_193525 | JGI IMG/M metagenome (GOLD analysis project Ga0302227, IMG submission 193525) | Peat permafrost microbial communities from Stordalen Mire near Abisko, Sweden - II_Palsa_N1_1 | ecosystem: Environmental > Terrestrial > Soil > Palsa > Peat permafrost | place: Sweden... | reverse complement strand
GCTGCCCGCTGACTGACTGCTTGACTGACTGACTGACTGACTGATCTCCGATGCTGCGCTTTTAATACCTCCTCCCTCCGAACTGCGTAACAAAAATATATAATTTTATCCTTGCCTTTTATTTTTTTTTTTATAAATTCAAACTAACTGCCGAATTCCCCAATATCCGTCCGTTCTGTTTGCCGTTCCTGCTTTATTATTATTATTTTTGGTGTTTTTTTTAACAGTGGAAAGCAGACCTACTTGCAGTACTCGCGTCGCAACGAGCTCGATGCCAACGTCCCCGTGGCCCCGACCTTCCCCACGTCGACAATGTCGGTGATGGGAGCCGGCCCATCGTCGGTCACGCCACTCGTGTCCCAGGGCGCGTCGCGTCCTGGCAGCGTCATCCACGTCAACATCATGGACTGCTTCTACCCGATCACGATCGATCTGCTCTACACGGTTTTCCAGACCTGTGGCTCTGTTCTCAAGGTATAACCAAACAAAAAAAAAAAAGATACCTGTCCAGTCTAAATATCAAACAAATGCATTTGCAGATGATCCTCCTCGAAAAGTCGCAGATGTCGGGCAGCACCCAGGTGCTCGTTCAGTATGCCGACGAGACCATGGCCGAAAACGCTCGTGCTGTAGGTTTTTCTTCTTGATGGCAGTTGTCTTTTTTAAGTGGATCTACCGCACAGTCGCTCCAAGGCAAATACCTCTTTGACGGAGCCGGCCTTCTAAGGGTGCAGACGTCCAAGTTTGACCAGCTCAAGATCCTGTACAACAACGAGAAGTCACGGTATGCAAATACATTGTTTATTATTATTTCTCATCCCACTTTTCAATGAAGCGACTACACACAAAATCTGCCCTATGGCCCCGCCAACGCAGGCCCACCGCTCGCTCCCCAGGCCGCAATGCCATTCATGCAAGCACACTCTGCTCCCATTTTCGGCCACCCCGGTGTCGTCCCTCAGCGTAATTTCTATCGTTCTTTTTCCTTTATTGACTTGTCCCATGCATGCAGAGATGGCGATGCAGAACCCCATGGCCGCAATGGGCGGCGGCCCTGGTCAGATGGGCATGCCAGGAATGATGGGCGGCGGCATGGAGATGATGATGGGCGGCGCTCCCGGCGCCGGTGTTGGCGCCAGCCCTGTCGTGCTCGCAAACAAGCTCAACGAGGAGAAGATCACGACCGACGCGCTCTTCAACCTCTTTGGCGTCTACGGCGACGTCACGCGTGTCAAGATCCTCTACAACAAGCGCCACACCGCGCTCGTCCAGATGGCCAACGGCGCCCAGGCCCAGCAGGTCGTTCGCATGCTCAACAACACGCCCCTCTTTGGCAAGCCCATGTCGCTCACGATCTCGTCGCACGCCATGGTCAAGCTCCCCAACCCCGAGTCGGAGGAGGGCCAGAGCAAGAACACGGTCTCGTACGAAAAGTCCGAGTTCCACCGTTTCGCCCACCCAGGATCGAAGAACTACAACAACATCTTCCCGCCCTCGAACAACCTCCACCTCAGCAACCTGCCCGACGGCATCACCGAGGACCAGATCAAGTCCCTCTTTGCCCCGTACGGCACCGTGCAGTCGTTCCGCTTCTTCCAGTACATTTAATAAATATAAACCAATTTTTCAGGGTTATTTATATTTTTCTTGCAGGAACAACAACAAGATGGCCGTCATTGTCATGGGTACAATCGGCGAAGCCGTGGACGCCCTTGTGTATGCTTTTTTTTCCGCTGTGCTTTTTTCGGCTTTTGTTTTTTAAAAAACAATGAAAATACTAGGTCCCTTCACCAGTACGCCATCTCGCAGGACCACCGTCTGCGCGTTTCCTTTGCCAAGCAATCCAAGAGCGGCGCATGATTTAGGAAGGCGGGAATATATTTTGTTTTTGTTTTGCCGTAAACCCTGAAATACGGCGTTCTAATTTTCATTTTAAAGCTATGAGGAGGAAGGGAGAATATTTTGCTCCTTGGCCCGCTGAAACATGGACGTGGTGACGATCCGGTGCTGGTGTGCAAAGACGACGAGCAGGTTGTCGAGGTACTCGCAGGGCTTGTCGGGCTCGAGGATGCTGGCTGCCTCGCGCTCGAAATAGTACATGGCCTCGATCGTCGACACGTGCGATGAATCCCCCGTGGAGGCCGTTCGCCAAAAGTGCGTCCCCCTGGGCGGCGCCAGCGCCAGCGAGCACAGGCGCACGCCGAGGAGATCGTACAGGTCGTCGTAGATCTTGCGCACGTTCTTCCACGTGCCATCCAGCACGATGACGCGCTTCAGCTGGGCCCGCTGGGCCGTGTTCATGTCGGCCAGCTTGACGGCCGTGGGCGACGGATAGAGGATGGCCGTCTCCCTGGCAAAGCGGGCCATGTTGTCGGGGGTGTCGCCGCCCTCCTCCAGCCCAGCGATCCGGAGCAGGTTGGCTCGGGTGAACTCGCCGCTGTTGTACGTCACGTTGGCGCAGTGCGCTGGGGCGATCAGCTGGGCCTGCGAGGCCGTGCTCTTGTTCTGCTCCGTGTTGTGCTTGATCACGAGCAGGTCCAGCGGCAGGCGGATGCGCGGGAAGGCAGGGAGGGCGCCCTCGGGCAGCAGCAGTGCCAGGCACGCGCGGCAGTAGATCTTGTTGTTCTTCTTGCACACGGGGCAAGGGACCCGCCCGGCCGCTTCGGCCTGGGCAAGCACAGAGAGCGTGCCCTGGACGCCCTGGAGCCACGCAAACGCGTCCACGTCGTCGTCATCCGTTGGTGCCAGCGAGGCTGCGGCGTCCTTAAAGGCCTTTGTCTTGAGGTACTTTGGTGCCTTGGCCGCCTGCTGTGGCTTGCCCTCCGCCGCGGCCGCGGCCGCATCGTCACGGTCGTCGTGCTTGCGCTTGGTGCAGCTCAGGTCGCGCACACGCTTGTACTCGTCGTTGGACAGGTCGCGGTACTGGGCGTGGTCGGGCATGAGCCCCAGGAACCCCGTCAGCGGCATGACCCACACGCCGCCGCCATCCTCATCCTCGACGTCAAACTGGACGAGACAGGTGCCGGCCACGTCCGTCGCCGCCCGCCTGCGCAGCTGGTCGTCCACCACGAGCACAAAGTCGATTGCATCGCGCTTGCTGAGCGTGGCGGGTGTTGTTGCGCCCAGGTACGCCACCAGCAGCGGGCTCACGCCGATGGCCGCGGGCGCCGCGGGGAACACCTTTGCCCGTGTGGCCGTGAGGGCTGTGCGCAGGTGGCCCTTGAAGGCGAGCAGCCTGTGCGCCTCCCCCGGCGTCCACCTGGGCGCGTCGCCCGACGTGACCACGAGGTAGACAAACGTGGTCGCATCCTTGAGCAGCATCGCCCTAAGCTAATGGACGGGGGCAGGTTACTATGAGCATGGCATTGGGGGCTGTTTGTTACGGGGATGACATCGGAGGGAGTTGGGGGAGGGGCCACGAGGCGAAGTGGGGACCATCGGTCGACCATTGTACTAGGAGCGCTAGTGATGAAGAACTGAAGAGAAAGAAAGAAAGAAAGAAATCGGATTAAAAATATGTGCCTGATGAATTCAGTTCGTTGGAGCGATTGGACGGGGAAGGCGACAGAACGATCCAGTGAGACCACACAAAGAGAGCAAAATATTAGTTTTTTTTATCGAAAATGCACTGGCCAGCGTGTCGTCTGCTCCTGCTTGCTGCTGCTGCTGCGGCGGCTGCCCTTGCCCAGGTACCAACACTATCATCCCGGCTACGAGCTAACCGTGCGATTCCCGACTTCAAGGAGCATCATGCCCATACCGTCTATCAAGTGGGAACAAAGGTCCAGCTCGAGTGCAAGACGACGGATGGCGCGTGGGGACCCGGCCCGACGTGTGCAGAGGTGTGAAACCAAGCGTGTGCCTTGTTTAGCTAACACACGTGTGAAGACGGGGAGGCCACTGGAGCTGGCCTACGGCATCGACGGAGGGTACAAGTGTACGTGGTCGTTGGACGATCAGCTGTACGCGTTCCTCAAGCGGCAGATGGACCAGAAGGCGGGGTGGAACTGCCAGGTGCCGCTCAGCGCGGACGAGCATGCGTTCAAGCTGCCGTTCACGATCCCCATCTGGGGTGTTGTACGTTTCTACCGTTTGCACTTTACTGCATGCTAATAAGCAAGGGGCGACGCTATCAAGGCCGAACCGATGCACCTGCACGTCGACAACCACATCAACTTTGTCTTTCACGTCGACGCTGGTTGGATCATTGGCGGGACGTCCTACCCCAGTGCGTTTTTATTTCCACTTGTTGATATATTCTAAACCGTTTTAAGTGAGGGAACGTTTCCAGGAGGCACCGCCCAAGGGAGAGATCAACATGCACGGCGAGGTGCGCTGGTTCCGCCAGCACACGTTTGACCCGCTCATCCCTCAACAGACGATCGGGAGGCGGTTTTTGCAAATGGACAGCATCTTTTTCCGCGCGTTCCTCGTAACGATCTCTGCCGGCATTGTCGTCATGACTGTTTTCCTAGCCGTACCGTTTGTTTGCTTTCTCAGCCCACGCCTAACGCTTGTGTGCTCGTTTAGGCGTACATTTGGGTTCTCAAGCCCCGCCTGATCCTAAAGCTCGAAGAGCAAAAGCGCAAGGCCCAGGCCCAGGCCGACAAGGCCGCCGCTGCCCCCACGCCAGCATCGCCCCTCTCTCCCACCGCCCCCGTGACCACGCCCGCTGCCCCGCTCTCCTCTTCGGTCGTGCAATAGACATCTGTATCTGTACAATAGGATCACAATCCTTGCGCCTGGTTTGCTTGCCGTGACGACGATGGTGACGGTGTTGCGGGGCTGGGCCACACCCCGAAGAGCTGGTTGTCGCCCTCCATGATCGTGTAGGCAGCCAGGTGTTTCTTTTTTTTAATTTTTTTTTTTAAAAAAAAGAGAAAGAGAGAGAGATTAGCGAATGCTGATGGAACAGGACAAACCTTAAGGAGAGCGGCGGTCTCGTCGTCCATTGCCTTGGGCTTCTTGCCAAAAACGAAGAAATCGCGCAGCTGTTCCAAGCACGGATTAGAAACATGCACTTGGAACGAACGTGGTTGACCTACTTGCTCCTGTGTAAACGTGCCCAGGGCCTGTGCGGATTTGGACGGCCTCTGTTTGACACAGTTCAGCACCGCCCGGGCACCTCACAAAGCGCACGTACCAGTTTGACGTCCTTGTTGCCCGCGGTCAGTAGCTCGCTCGTGGGCTTGACGGTCATGTCCAGCGTCGACAGTTTGCTCAGCAGCTCGTTGTCCCTCTTGATGACTGCATCCATGTCTGATGGTGCAGCCCGTCTGTTAGACAACACACTGGGCCCATCCATCCATCCATCCATCCAGAGCGTACCAACGGCCGCTTTTGCGGCTGTCTGCTGTTGTAGAAGTGGAGCAGCATCTTGGATGGCCGCCTTGACCATCTGCTGCTTGCTTGCGGATGCGACTACATATGGCCAGAACAGGGGGGGTCAGTGGCAGCTGGACATCGTTGTCCGTCTGCACCCTTTGTCGCCGTGGTCGCGGCCGTTTTGGAGCCTTGTGCACCCATCAGTCGAATGAATTCTTCAGTTGTTTTTTTTTTTCAAAATCTTTTTCTTCGTCTGGGGAAATACAAGGCGCAAAAGAACTCTTTTTCTCTAAAAATAATCCGTCGTTAAACCTTGATCTCCAACCGTGTCTAATGGCAAGAAAGACAGTGTTAACGACCCGTTCTTTCTTGCTTGCTTTCTGGTGTTACCTTGTTGATGTTTTCGAGTGTGCCGATGAAGAGCTTGAGTTCGGGCAGGGTGAACTCGACGGGGACGTTCTCTGGCTTGCCAAGCGAGTTGACGAGGATGAGATCGAGCTGTAGCATGGGTGTTTTGAGGGTTGCAATGTTGCTGCTGGACCAAGCAACCTAAAACAGAGAGGTGCAGTGAGCAGACGGCCAGAAGGCAAAGCACGACGACAACGTACAGCGACCTTCCAGTCAAAGTCTGCCAGGGCCTTTCCATTGAACGTCGCGAGCCTTCGCAGTGCAGCTGCACGCAGGTGCCCTTGTCGTGCAAAGATGGCCTCGGCAACGGCCTTGGCCACCGGCTTGGGCTGCTGTGTGAGCTCTTCAAACTGGTCCGCAATCTAGCAAAAACACAGACGACGATAAGCAACCGAAAACACGAGGAGCAAACCTTGTCCTTGGGCCACGCACTCGCCGCTGCCTTTACCACGAACGCCGTCGTCGCCTCGACCAGGTTCTCCAGGCGCTCGGTGGGGATCGTCTTGGCATACTGCGCCACAAACTTGGCGGGTTGCCCTGTGATCGTGTCGACGATTTGGTGCACAAACTGAGAGCAACGAGGAAAAAATAAGCCACCGAAAAAAAGAAGACAGTAAAAAAAAGCAACCCCCCGACGTTACCTGGTCGACAGTGTTGGCCTCGGCCAGCGCCGTGAACGGGGAAAAGATCCTGCGGGTTTGTGCGTGTTTTTTTACTTTGGAGCGAGTCTCTCTGGGCAACATACTCTTCGGCCATTTTAACAAGTGCACGCCCGTATCAGATGCAAGCGGGCCAACAGCAGGAGGACGAGCCGCAGACGCCGCTGTCGCGCCTGGGCACTGACGTGTACGTGGCTGTCCCATTTGTTGTGCGTGCTTGCTTACGTCGAGTCGGAAATCTAGCTATGCCGAGGGAGAGAAGCTGCGCGAGAAGCAGGAACGCGTGCAGACCAAGGCATGTGTTTCCTTTTGTTGGTGCTCTCGTTGAGGCCCTAAGCGTCCAAATACAGACCTTCACCAAGTGGTGGAACTCGCACTTGAAGGAGCGCAACCTCAAGATCGACGTGCTGTTTGAGGACGTCAAGAGCGGCGTACCGTTTTATTTTTATTTTTATTTATGTCCTCCCAATTTTAGATCATGCTCGCCAACCTGCTCGAGGTCATCAGCGGCGCCAAGCTGGAGGGCAAGCTGGACAAGAACCCCAAGTTCCTCGCGCAGCAGGTCGTCAACCTGGAGCTGTGCTGGGCCCTGCTCAAGACCAAGCTGGACCCCAAGGCACGCAGTGCAACCCCCACAATCCAGACGGACTTACTCGTTGTTTGTTGTAGTCGCTCGTGTCTGTCGGCCCCAAGGACGTGGCCGAGGGCAACCCCAAGCTGATCCTCGGCCTCACATGGCTGCTCATCCTCCGCTTCGAGCTGTCCAAGTTCTCGGCCGACATCCAGGAGCTGCTCAAGTGGGTCAAGAAGCGCACGCACGGCTACAAGGACGTGCACGTGGAGAGCTTTACCAACGGCTTCCAGGACGGGCTGGCGCTCAACGCCCTTATCCATGCTCACTTCCCCGAGCTGGTCGACTTTGACGGGTAGGACACCGATCCCCCTTGTGCCACTGAACCGCTTTTTTAAGGCTCAACAAGGACGATGCCATCAACAACCTCAACAACGCCTTTGACGTGGCCGAAAAGCACCTGGGCGTGCCCAAACTGCTCGACGCCGTCGACGTGGCCAACGAGCCCGACGAAAAGAGTATGATCACGTACCTCGCCCGCCTGCGCCAGGCCATGAACGAGCGCGAAGAGGCACTGCGCAAGAAGGAGGCCGACGAGGAGGCACGTCGCAAGGCGCTGCTCGCCGAGGAGGAGGCGCGTCGCAAGGCGCTCCAGGAGGAGGAGGCCCGCCGCAAGGCCGAGGAGGACGCTGCCCGTCGCGCGGCCGAAGAGGAGGCCCGCCGTCAGGCCGAGGAGGAAGCCCGTCGCCTGGCTGAACTTGCTGCGCAAAAGGCCAAGGAGGAGGCACGCCGCAAGGCCCTCGAGGACCTCCAGAACGCAGCGCCACTGTTCCTCCAGCGTGCGGCCCGCGAGGCCGAGACTGATCAGAAGAACAAGGACTTTGACAAGCTCGCCGAGGACCTGGCCAACTGGATCAAGGACAAGGTACGTGCAAAAAATTACTCTTATTTATGTATGTATTCATTTTTTCTGCTAAACAGAACGGAAAGCTCAAGGACAACGCCGATTACAAGCAGGTGCACAACCCCGAGGAGGTCGCGCAGCTGCTCAAGGACACGTTTGACGGCAAGAAGCCCGGCGAAGATTTTTTGTTTGACGCGCACGCGCTTGCCAACGAGCTGGACACGCGCCACCAGCTGGAGGGCCGTCCGCAGCCCGCGCACCCGATCGGCATCAAGGATCTGGGCAACCAGTGGGACGGCCTGAGCAAGGTCTACGACGGCTACAAGGCCGGCCTGCTGGACCATCTCAAGCAGCTCAAGGACAACCAGCCCACCTATGACCGCATCCGCCGCTTCCAGGCCAAGCTGGGCTCGTGGCACGCAGAGAACGAGGCGGCCATCAAGAGCACTGAGGTTGGCGCGTCCATTGCCGAGGTGACCGCACTGATTGGCCAGCACGATCGTCTCACCAAGGCCGCCCAGGCAGAGCTGAGCCTGCTCAAGAAGGTGGACGAGCTCATTGGCCAGCTCAAGGACAGCGTCAAGCCCGCCGACATTGTCTCGACCCAGACAGCCGTCCACGCAAAGTACACGCCCCTGCCCGAGCACCTCGCCAAGCGGACCCGCGACCTGCAGGCCTCGCTTGAAAAACAGAAGCAGCTCGAGGCCCAGCGCGTTGCCTTCCACGAGGCGACCAAGTCGCTTGCCCAGCTCGTGTTTGAGGCCGAGGACATCACAGGCCACGCGCCCCTGCCCGCCGACACGGACGCCTCGCTCAAGACCCTGATCGAGGCCCTGAACAAGTCTGCGCACGCACTTGCAAAGGCCCCCGAGGGCGTCGACCCCACCGAGGCCGACGATCTCGTCGCCAAGCAGAAGGCGCTCGTGCCCAAGCTGGAAGCGCTGCGCTTCGAGGTCAAGTCGGCCCAGGAGAAGAAAGCCAAGCTGGAAGGTAAAAAAAGATTATTTAATCTTGATTTATTGGTTCTCCTAATATTTTTATTGCTGACAGATGCACAGAAAAAGTACGCCAAGGCCGCGCAGCAGTTCCACGACTGGTTCACCCAGCAGACCAACGCCCTCGAGACCCCCGTGCCCTCGCTCGACGTGCTCAAGTTCCGTGTCCAGGCCTCGCAGAACGCCCTGCCCGACGGCAACAACCTGCTCACCGGGGCCACTGCCGCCAGCGCAGTTCTGGACCAGGTCCACGCGGCAAACAACAGCGCATCCACGCCCAATCCCTTCTCGTCATACTCGATCGAGTCGCTCAACAAGGAGTACGAGTCGCTCAAATCGGTGCGTTCGACAAACCATAACATTTTATTCTTACTTTGATATTTCCTAGTGGGTTGGCGAGCGCGTCAAGCTGATCGAAACCGGCATCGTCCACGGCGACAAGGTCAAGGTCGTGTCGTCGCTCAACGTGCTCACCGAGAACAAGGGCTCCGTCTCTGGTGCCGACCTGCAGTCGTACCTCCCTTCGGAGCAGGCAGACTACTTCCAGTCCAAGTTCAAGGCCAACGGCGATGACTCGTTTGCCTACACCGGCTTTGCCGTTGTCCCCGGTGGCATCTCTTCGGCGGCTGCAGCGTCCAACGCGACCTACGCCGGGCCGTCCTCGGTCGCCAGCACGCCCACTGCCAGCCCGTACACAACACCTTCCAAGTCGGCTGCCGCGTCATCCACTCCCGCCACACCCAACTTTAACGCCAGCCCTGTCCGGACACCGCTCAACATTGCCTCGCCAGCCGCCGTCAGGGCTTCCACGGCATCGCCGGCTGTCTCCTCGCCATCCGTCTACAAGGCGCCCGCTGCACTGTCGGTCGACACCACGCCCACCAAGACCAGCAGCTTCCCCGAGTTTGACAACAATCTGCGCATGCGCAAGGCCTACGACGACGGCATCACCATGCTCACGACCGAGAACGACGACAAGATCCTCCGCTTTGAGCTCGAGAATGCCGGCACCAAGGCCTACGAGTTCACCATGGTAAATATCCAAAAAAAAAAAAGGGAAGAGAAATGGAAGAAAGGGCTAACTCAAAGTCTGGCAGAACTTTACCGGGTCGACCAACCTCGAGCTCATCTATCCCAAGCAGGCCAGCCTCAAGGTGACCATGGTCATCCTGCCCGGCGAAACCAAGACACTCGCAATCATCAACCCGCAGGTCAACCCGAGGGCGGACTCGTCCACGCGCAGGGCGATCCAGTACGGTCCCGTCTGATAAGAAAGAACCTCTGTCCCTAAGAAAAAAAGTGCAAAGTGTGTTTCCGTAAAACTCTATTCTCCTCCGATGAAAGAAAGCAAACACAAAAATTTTATAAAAGAAGACAAAAAGGGGGGGAAAATCAATAACCTAATAACCTAAGAAAAAGAAAAAAAATTAGTTTGTGCTAGGGGTCTCTCGGAGTCGTGCAGTTGCTTGGAGCTCAGCGAGCGTGCGTTGCAGAAGGGTCCACTCGTCAATGCGTGGGCTGCCCAATTCGCCAATGTCGTAAACAAACACGGCTCCGTTGGAGGAGCCGACGGCGAGCTTGCGGCCGTCGGCGTGCCAGCGGACCTTGTTGAGGCCGTGGCCATCGGGCGTGGGCACGCTGATGACGGTCACGGGCGCCTCGGTGTCGACGTTGATGTTCCACAGGGTGAGCTTGCTTTCGCTGTCCACCGCGGCAAACAGCGCAGGATGCACGGGCGACCACCGTGCGTCGTACACGCTGTCGGTGAAGAACTCGAACGAGTGCAGGGGCGCGATCGTCGTTGGCACAGTCGAAGGCTTTGCGGAGGAAGACTGTTGTTTTTTGGTGAGTGTAAATGCAAGGAAATAAGGGACCCACTTTGAGACGCCACAATTTGGCCGTCCAGTCGGTCGATGTCGACAAGACCAGGTCGGAAAAGTCGATCACGCCCGTGGCCGGGTGATAGTGGATGCCGGTGATGGGGCCAAAGTGGCCCTTGTACGTGTCGAGCGAGTTGAGCCCTGCCTTGCTATAAAAAAAATGGATTTAAAAAAAAAAATAAAAATACAAAGACAAAACGTACGTTCCCGCACGATCGGCACGGTTTGCCTGGTAGATATTGCCCTCCTCGGTGCCGACGGCAAAGAGCGTTGTTTCGTTCTCGGGGAAGCCAAACGTCGTGACCGCGACTTCGACCGAATTTCTGTTTTGCGTGTGGGCGAGCTCGAGGACCTCCTGTGGCTTGGCCAGCATGTCCAGCGACCAGGCGCAGAACAGACCATCGGTGGACGTCGAGACGACGTTGTGTGCGTTGGCTGTGCCGATGATTTCTAGTTGCGAAACGGGGTGCGTGTGGCCGGCGGACGTCAAAGTGGTCTTGTCGACGGGGAGGGACTTTGCGCGCATGTCCCACACGAGCAGCTGGCCAGTATAGCTGCCGCCGATGATTAGGTTGGGCTGGTACGGCGAGAACCGGGCAGTCAACACGGCAGCCTTGCATTCCGCCAAAAGCATAAGACGATGTTACGGTTCACTTTTGTTTTACCTGGGCCTGGAAGACAAACTCTGGCCGCTCGGGCAGGTGCACACTCCAAACAAGGACAATGCCGTTTGTATCCACGTTGCCGGTCGCCGTCACGCCCAGATCGCCATTGTACGCCGCTAGGAGGAGCTCAGGGTGCTACAGAAAAAGACGCGTAAGGATTCGATAAAACCAGCTGTAGCGTGCCTTGGGCGACCAGTGCAGATCCGTGACGGCACGGGCAGCCGAGAGCTTCTCGTCGTAAAACTTTAAGAGGAGCTTGACCGCCTTTTTGTCTGCCCCGTTCGCGTCGGCCGAGGCGGTGTAGTCCTTGAGCACGTCAAAGGGCTCGTTGAGGGCTCGCTCGACGATCTTGGTCGACCGGTCGAAAAACTCCTGGAAGTCGGACGAGTCCAGGATGCGCTGCTTCTCGTCCTCGGTCAGATCTAGCTGTGTGTGCTTTGACTTTTTCTTTCCACTGTCGTCGTCGTCGTCGTCGTCATCGTCGTCGTCGTTCTGGGCCTGTGCCGCAGCGGCCGCCTGTGCTGCTGCTGCCTGTGCTGCTGCTGCTGCCGCCAGAGCCGCTGTGCTGAGCGAGGGCTCCTCGTCGTCCTCGAGCTGGGCATCGGTCTGGATCTCTTTGCTGTACAGCACCAATTCCTAAAAATAGCTTGAGCAATAATTAAAAACATAACTCGAATAAAACCTTTGGCGGGATGTCGACGATGAGCTGCTCCGTCTCACTCAGCTTGAGCGACGAGCGTCGCTGCTGCTGGGCGGCCTCAATCGCAGCCCTACAAAAGAACGGCATTAGGCGCAAGCAAGAAAAGAGGGACTCAGGCTACGAATCCACAGTGCTCGTTCCAGTCGACGTGAGCGTGTGCGTCCCACCGTTGGCACTGGGCGCAGCCGCAGCACCAGACGGCGCCGGTGCCGCCACGACCGGTGCGCCCACGAGCGAGTTGACCAGCTCGTCGACGTCGGTGTTTGCGGTGCTTGATGCCGCAGTCGCAGATCCCTCCTTTTGAAAAAATAAATAAAAATAAAAACACGCAACCGCTCAGGCCCCATAGCAAAAAAAAAGGGACCAGCAGCCGCGAAAAAGGGAGAAACGCACCACGTCGGTCTCAGCCACGGCCTTTTGCAGCGCGACCTTGCGATCCTCGCGCGACTTGCGCAGCTCTGCCAGCTTTTGCCTCTTCTTGTCGAGTTCGTCCTTTCGATCGGCCATTTGTGTGTATATGTGTGTGTGTGTGTGTCCCTAATGCACGTGCCCTCACGGTCAGTCGAAGCAGCAGCCAGCAGGCAGGCAGGGGAGCCGAAGAAGGACACGAGAGAAAGGGAAGAGGCGAAGGCTGACAAGCTTTGTTGGTTGGGCAACTAAGCAAACACGGCACCATTTTGTGCCAGTGTGACCCCGATGGTAACGGCCTTTGGACCTTTTTGCGAGCTGAACGCGCCCCCCGCTTTTGGTTTCTTATTGAGCAGCAAGGCGTGCGCGACCTGCTGACGGCGCTGCGCAAGCCGCGCAGCAAGGCGCACGGGGTCCAGCCGGTGTTTGGGAGGCGGCTGGAGGACCTGGGCCCGGACGAGCAGGTCGAGGGCGTACCCACGATCGTGTACAAGATGGTCAACTTTCTCGTGTCGACAGGTGCGTGCGGTTGGCTGCTGGGCGAGTGGTTGGTGTGTTGGGTGTGGTTGCGCTGTGTGCAGAGTGCCGTTGGTCAGGGTGGGGAAGAAGGGGGGAAAAAGAAAAAAGAGGGAAAACAACCCCCGTTTCTCTATATAAATAGCCTCTATCCCCTGTCTGTTGTGGTTTGCGCGCTGGATTTAGAGCTAACGTCGTCTATCTGTGCAGAGGCGTACAACGAGGAGGGCCTGTTTCGTGTGTCGGGTCAGCTGAGCGAGGTGCGAGGGCTAAAAGAGCGGTTTGACAGAGGTAACCACCCGGCGCAATTTATTTATTTACTTTTTATTTATCTGATTTGTCAGGCGAGGACGTGGACTTGGTCGCGATGTATGGCGAGCCACACGTGGTCTGCTCGACACTAAAGCTGTTTTTCCGTGAGCTACCGGAGCCGTTGTTTACATTTGAGCTATACGACTGCTTTATGATTGCAGATGGTAACTAGGCTGGGCAATCAATTGCCCCCCAAGCTAAACTGTGCTCTGTCGTCGGTAGTCATCTGTGCCGACAAGGAGCGAGTGGAGCAAATAAAACACGTCTTGGGTATCATGCCGGCCGGCAACTTTACGCTCACGTCCTACCTGGTCAAGGTAGTAATTATTATCACGCATTTTTTTCAATTTAAATTATTGCTTTACAGTTTTTGAGACTGGTCGCGCAACACTCGGACAAGAACAAGATGAAGTCCAACAACCTTGCCACTGTCTTTGCGCCCAACGTGCTGCGGTCCCTGGAGGACGACATGCTCACAAACACGGCGCAGTCATCGCACATCCTGCAAACCATGATTGACGATTTTGAGTACCTCTTTCCCGTACGCAGAACCATCCTCTGTTGCGTGTGCTAAAAGGGAAATGTACAGGAAGCAGCAAACCTCAAGTACGACTTTGAGTACCTCTTTTCAAAGGAGGAGCCGCCACCGTCGGTGGACCTGGAAACCCTCGACGAGGCCGCGATTGTCGAGATTGTCTCGCATCCTGCCAACGCGCCCCCTCCTCCCCTGCTACCAAAACCCACGAAGCCTGCAGCCACCGCAGCGGTCGTCGTGTCGACGCCACCGCGCCCCGCAACCGCAGCCAGCACCAGCGGGCCAGCTGCCAAATCATCACCGCAGAAGCTCCGCTCGGTTGTCCCGCCGACTCCCGCGGGTGGCTTTGACCTGGCTCCTTTGTCGACGTCTGCGCCCTCTGTCCCTGCGCCGCCGCCAAAGTCAATGAAGCCCAACAGGACGACGGAATCGATCGCGATCACGTCCAAGTTGGACTACACCTCGGTGGCCCAAAAGCTGGACCTTGCCGTGCCCGCCTCCAACGTCAGCGCGTCCGCTTCAACAGACGAAGCTGCTGCCCCACCGCCACCTACAACAAACGGTCTGCCCGGCAAGGGCTACCTCGCCGCGGTCAAGAGTAACCTCAACCGCGCGTCCTCCGTGGGCCCAAAGGTGCAACGCTCGTCCAAAAACTACACCTACCCAGGGATCTCAGCGGACTCGGACGAAGCACCAGCACCGAGTCAAGCACCAGAGCGCCAGAGTTCGCCCGAGGCGGGCGAGATTACGTACGACGATGACAAGCCCATCCAGCGGCCTGCGCGAAAGGTGCCCACTCGTGCCCTTCCTGCCATCCCCGGCGGGCTTCGCCCCATGTCCATCTACACACAGGTGCGCACCTCCTTGCCCAAGGCCGAAGTCACGTCCAAGGCGGCTGCACTCGCCAGAGAGGTACTCAACGGAAGGGGGAAGGGGTTGGAATTGTTCTTACGCATTCACGTTAGATCAATCGAGTGAGCATGCACGTTGCTGAAGAGATGGAAAAGAGCGGGTCGATCAACGGCCGCCCCAAACGAAAGGTTGGCGAGCTCGATCCCCACGACATCCAGTCGTTCAAGGAGTTTGGCGGCCAGCTGGTCCTGCCGCCCCTCACCGGCGGGCCCATCAACCTCAAGCGCACGACGACAAACGGCAACAGCGCCTTCAAGCGCACCTATTAACTACTCAAACTCATTTCTCCTGTACAACCTCCCCCATCTACTAAAGTTTTTTTTTTTTTTTTTCTTCTTCTTTGTTTGTCTTCCGTCAATATCTGATCGTAGTGCAACAACGGGCCCACGAAGCCGCCGGCATTCAGTGAAAAAAAAAGAAAAGCAAATGGGTTACTTTTGTACACAACCTAATGATTTTGAAGCGCGCTCTTCGGGGAATTAGTCTATACGAATCTGAACTCGTCGTTGTTGATCATAAACACGTTGCCTTGCCCCACCAGCATGAACGTCTGCGTGAACGTGTGGCTCTCCTTGTCGCCGCCGTACGTGACCTGCCCTGTGACCGCCACGAGGACGTACTGCTCGCTCGTGGCCAGCACGGGCTGGCAGTCAAAGCTCAGCACCGTGTGCTTGGTCGACGGCAGCTCCTGGAACGCCTTGGTCACGCCGTCCTTGCCGATGATCGCGTGGCCGTTCCAAAGCAACCGTGCGTTGGCAGTGTAAAAGTTGGCTGCGGCCTGGAAGAGGAAGAGGAAGGGTTTGGACCACACACACTCAGAAAAGGAAGCGTACCGCGCGCCGGCTGTCAAACACCGTGTAGTAGCTGTCCACAAACTGCGCCGCCCCGCGTGCCGTCGTGTCCAGGATGTCGTCCTGCGTTGGTGGTGCTGGTGGTTAAAACAGGGCTGGCACGACGGACATACGATTGCGGCCATGATTTATATAGTGTGGTCACCAGTGAAATGCAACTACGGCGGCGAGCAGCAATGTCGTCGCCCTCTGGACGTACGTCCCCTCTCACTCACTCCTGTTTATTTTTCAGCCAGAGAGGCGCATATTTATTTTGGGGCTTCTCTAAAGGATCAGCGAATAAAAAACAGGTGATATAGTGCAGATGAGAGGGCTGGCTGGGCAATTATGTATACGTATCGAGCATATTGGCGATCTTGGCCTTGTTGTAGCTGGTTTGCTCGAGCGCGTAGACGGTGCGGTAGTCTGCCGGGTTGACCTTGTGCACAGTGTCCCAAGCGTCCTGCAGCCACTTCGTATTGGTCATGCTTTCGGGCTTGTTGATGTCCGGTAACGCGGGCATTTGCGACATGTACGCGACCTGACGGCCCTCATTGCTGTGGCGGATGAGGCTCGAGTCGACGTAGAGGTCGGTGTAGTGGCGTCTATCTTTCAGGCGCTCGAGCCACAAGCCGGTCGCCGTGTCGTCCACGGGATACGGGATCAGTGTGGGCAGTTCGTGCGAGCGGACACCGTGCATCTTTGCCAAAAGGGGACTGAAAAAAAAAAGAAGGTTGAATAGTTATTGACTAAATAAAAAAAAATAAATTTGTACCTGTAAATGATCGCAGGGCCAGCGTAGTACGCATAGGGCCCGCCATAGTTGGGGATTTGTGCGTTCCAGGGCCAGCCCGCGTAGAAGAGCGCACGGTCTTGTATCTCTTCGCGTGAGAGCGGGCCATTGATGCCCTTCTGTTTATAGGCGTCCTCAAGGGCGTTGCGCATCGAGCGGTACAGCTGGTCAAAGCGGACGTACGTGTCCGTGTCCATCATGAGGAAGAAATCGTACTCGTCGACCAGGGTCTGGTTCAAGGACTGCAAATGGAGCTAAGAAAAAGGGGGAGGTCCTATTTTGAAAAAAAAAAAGAGCGGGTACCCATTCAAACGCGAGCAAGCGCTTGTACGCGAGGTTGTTCTTGTGGTCAAAGAAGGGCAGCGAGATGATATCATCGTGGACCTGCATCTCGCGGGCCAGCTTGGGCAGCTCCTCCTTACGCCTCTGCTGCGAGACGCCTACCTCCTCATGCGTGGACCCGTGCATGCCCTTGGACTGCTGGAGCCACGCCAGCTCGACCTTGCCAAAGCCCTCGTTCGTGGCCACAAAGAAGCGGTAGACAAACTCGACCTCGGTGATGATTTCCGTCTTGCCGGGGGTGCCGTCGCGCACAGGCCGCTCCTTGACCACAGGTGCACGTGGCTTGAGCACGGTCTCGCGCAGGGCATTGCGGGCGTCCTCCTCTCCCGGGCCCGCGATAATGGCTACGAGGAATCTTGCTCTCGTGTAGGGCTTTGTGATCGTGGGGGTTGCGGTGGTGCCGGCGGTGGTGCTGTTGCTGGTGCTGTTGCTGGTGCTGTCGTTTAAGACGTGGCCGACCTGCTCGCTCGCATTGGGTGCTTTAACGAAAGGGCCGTAGAGGAACAGCAACGACAGCACGGCCGCGATCACGAGGTAGATGAGGCCAAACGCGGTGTTCCTCGGTACCTGCATGGCTGGCTGTGGCTGGCGGGCGGGCTGCTGATTTCCGAACGTGCCCTGAAAGGGGTCGCTGACAATATTTACCCGTGCAGGGGAAAGACACAAAAATATGGCTGCGCTCTGGAATGCCTACTTTTCACAAAAAACACCCGAAAAGATTTATTATACACCATCGTCCAAGTCGGTGATCATCGATGCAAAACTCCGCCGCGAGAAAGAGTTTTCCCAGTCGAAATGCTTCTCGGCGCTGTTCAGTGCCTCGTAGACGACCCGCGCCATCCTCGGCAGAACGACGTGGACGTCGCCGTATCGGTACCGCATGAACAGGAGCTCTGTCGGGTCTGTCAGGGGCCACCAGAAGGGGATGTCACCGCCAGAGACAGGCGCGGTCTCGTCGGCAAGCACGTTGTAGTAAAAGTGGTTGACGTGGAACTGCCGCTGCCATATGTATCGCTCCATCTGCACGGACGCGTTCTGCTTGGTGTCCCAGAAGCCCATATAGACTGCCGATGCGCCAGGGCCCAGGAACGGGGTCGAGAAGGAGATGCCGCCACAGGGGGTCACCACGACGCTGTACTTTCGCACAAGCTGGACTTGATCCTCCAGGGTCAACGTGGCGATGTCAACGACGTCCACAGGGATCTCAAAGGTTTCGCGGAGGTAGGTGGCCATTTCGGCCTCGTTTATTGCGCGCCGCTGGCCTTCGCCCTTGTGAAACACGAGGATTCGCTGGTCGGTGGGCCCTGCGGGGATGCCAGGCGCCCGGTTGATGTCGCGGAGAATAAAGTCGATGAACTCGTCCCAGAGACCCAGGCCTTGCAGATCAAAGCGCATGCCCATTCGAGGCGATCCAGCGAGCAGGCGCTTGACACAGACGAGCGGCTGGGGCCTCTGCGTTGCTGCGGCCCTGTCGTTGTCGGCGGGCTCGGAGGCGAGAAAAGAGGACGTGCCGTTGCCGCTCATTTTGAAGGGTGCGTCGCGGCCAAGCACCAGTGGCGACCCACGCCGCGGTGCCAGCAAGCCAAACAGCTTCTCCGTGTGATCGCAGGACTGGACAATGTTGTCCAGGCGGTCGCAGGCGCCATCGGGATGGACCAACACCTGGATGTCGTCCGTGAGCACGCCAAAGGCCCGCGCCATCGAGTAGACCGCAAAGACGTCGTCGCCCAGCGAGTGGCCAAAGTTCTGGGGCACGTGGAGGGAGACGAGGGCAGCGACGTCGGCGTCGAGCCAAGATACCTGCTGCTCGGACAGCGGGATCGTGCTTGCGCGAACGACCGGACGGAGGGCGCGAGAGCGATAGCCGATGACGG
>Ga0302227_10001319_pt1 | contig 18663 bp, 15 predicted proteins | sample II_Palsa_N1_1_FD_193525 | JGI IMG/M metagenome (GOLD analysis project Ga0302227, IMG submission 193525) | Peat permafrost microbial communities from Stordalen Mire near Abisko, Sweden - II_Palsa_N1_1 | ecosystem: Environmental > Terrestrial > Soil > Palsa > Peat permafrost | place: Sweden... | reverse complement strand
TACCCAAAAGCCGCGTTGATGAGATGCTTGCGCTGGTACATTTAACACAGGCGGCCAATAAAAAAGCCGGCCAATATTCTTTAGGCATGAAACAGCGGCTGGGCATAGCGCTGGCGCTGCTGTCAGATCCAAAACTGCTTTTACTTGACGAACCCACTAACGGCCTCGACCCCAATGGTATTATAGAAGTACGCGAACTGCTCATCAGGCTGGTTAGGGAACATGGCAAAACGGTATTTGTATCGAGTCATTTATTGCTGGAGATCGAGCGTATGGCCACGCATGTAGGTATCATCAACTTTGGTGAACTGCTGTTCCAGGGTAGTGTTGAGGAACTGCAATCACACAGTAAACCGCAGATACAAATAGAAATAAATAATACCGCCGATGCTGCCAACTACCTTAAACGTAACAATTTTGAGGTGACCGATGTGGACAACGAACATATTTACGTTCCCTACACTTCCAAACAACAAATGGCCGAAATAAATGCGCTGCTGAACCAGATGGGCTATATTGTTTACAGCATCAGCAAGCAACAGAAAGACCTGGAAAAACTGTTTTTATCCATTACCCAAAACGCCTGAAGCCATGAAAGGATTTATACTGTCATTCCGGTCTGAATTTTATAAAACGCGCAAAACCGCCGGCTTCTGGAGCGCTGTTATATTACCATTGCTCATCTGCGGACTTTTATTTATGGGCTTTTATTCCCACGCCGATAAAATAGCCGCAAACCACCCTCCCGGCATGATGTTATGGCTGCAATTTGCAGGCGCCATACTGGGCGTTATGGGTTCGTTATTGCTGCCTATGCTTATCGTATTCATCGCCTATTCGGTAAACAGCATTGAGCATAAAGCCGACACCTGGAAAACGCTTTTCAGCTTGCCTATTTCAAAGCTCTCGGTTTATGCGGCCAAATATTTTTATGCCTTCTTTTTAATATTGATCTGCCTGGCTTTATTTGTATTGCTCACACTTGGCTTTGGTAATTTACTAGGAATCCTTAAGCCCGAATTGAAATTTCACGAGTATAGCATGACAAGCCTGCTATTGCAGATATATATCAAGCTATTCCTGGCGGCAATGGGGATATTATCTATTCAATTTTTGCTAAGCCTGCTTTTCCGCGATTTTTTAAAGCCGATGGGCATTGGTTTTGCTGCTACCATTGCCGGCGTTATTTTAGCCACAACCGGCTGGCAATATGCTTACCTGTTCCCCTACTCGCATCCGATGCTGGTATTGCAACTGTTGCCAAACCATCACAATGGTGCCCCAGCTTCATCCGGATTGAGTATTGACATATTTACCAAAGAGATATTTGTGAGCCTTATTGTAGCCGCTGTGGTTTTTGTTGGCGGGTATTTTATTGTGCTAAAGAAATCGGTTAAATAATCCCCGTAGAGACGCAAAATTTTGCGTCTCTGTACATACGTTTTCATCTCAATAATTTATTTAATATCGTATCGCTGTAGAGACGCAAAATTTTGCGTCTCTACACGTATGCTTTTATTTTAACATTTACTGTTATTATTGCAAAGACGGAAGAATTTTGCGTCTCTACATTGGCATTACTATATTTAACGTGTTAATGGAAGATGCATTCAAAAACAAATATAAAATATCTTCAGCCCGGTTACCAGGATGGGATTACGGTTCTCATGCACTGTATTATGTAACTATTTGCACAAAAGATCGCCTAAAATATTTTGGTGAAATTATCCAAAACACAAACATCAACCCGGAGACGCAAAATGTAGAGACGCAAAATTTTGCGTCTCTACAGCCCACATTAATTGGTGAGGTTGCACATAATAATTGGTTGGATATTCCCAATCACTTTCCTTTTGTTGAATTGGATGATTTTGTGGTAATGCCCAACCATGTGCATGGTATAATCTTTATTAATAAGCCGAATAAAACAGATTGGCAAATAAATAAATTCGGTAGTCAAAGTCAGAATTTAGGGTCGATAGTTCGAGGCTATAAAGCTTCTGTTAAAACTTATGCCACTATTAACAATTTTGAATTTGCCTGGCAGTCCCGGTATCATGATAGAGTAATAAGAAATCAGCAAGAATATTTAAATATAAGGGAATATATTTTCAATAATCCCGAGCAATGGTTGCTAAACGGCGATGTGGATGATAATTTCTTCAAATCGTAGAGACGCAAAATTTTGCGTCTCTACACATAAATCACCTTACCGGTTTCGGGAAAATCGGCAAACTCTCATGCCCATACTCATCCACCGATTGCACCGCGAACAAGTAGTTATCCTTTGAATAACTCAGTGTGGCCGTATTAGTCGTCACATAAAACTTCTTTTCCCAATAGGGGCTGACGGTTTCGCGCATCAGTACATAATAGCCTGCGGGGTTTTTGCCGGTTTTTGGCGTATCCCATTTCAGGGTGGTTTTGTTGGTTAAGCCGCTGGTTACTATCCCAACATTCTGCGGCCCGGCCGGCGCGAGGGCCAGGTTGGCCAATACCGACAGGTTCATGCGGGCCACTTTCTGCACATAATTAAAATCGACAAAGTCGGGCAAATCACCATAATCGATACCATTTTCCGTACGCACATCCTGGTGCTGGCGGGTGAAATCTTCATTCATTTCGGTAAATCGTACTGCGGGATAGCCTTGTAGTAAGAATGGGATATGGTCGCCACCGCGCAGGTAACGGTCGCGGCGATAAATGAGCCGCACATTAAGCTGGTCGACATATCTTTCGCCTATCTCCTTCGTATAACGAGCCAACTCGCGCGATGGACTGTCGTTTTCGCCACCTAAGGCGATCAATCCGGAAATTTCCTTAGCATTATTTGCTGATGCTGAAGGCACACCTTCACTGAATACCCGAACGCTCTTATTATCCTTCAGGTCAGTCTCCATGCCATGCGTATTGCCGACAATATCATTGTTCAGCATGGCATCTACATTCCAGCCTTCCGCCTTTGCGCGTTTGGCCACATTGGTTGATCCGTATAAACCTTGTTCCTCGCCAACAACCGACATAAAAATTATCGTCGCCGGGAACGAGCGCTTGGCCATCACCCTCGCCAGTTCCATCGATACGGCCGTACCCGATGCATCGTCATTAGCGCCGGGCTCAAAGGCATCGGGTTTCATCACATCGGTCACCCGGGAATCATAGTGACCCGAAACGATGTAAACACGGGTATCATTAGGATCGGTACCTTTCAATATAGCAAGTACGTTTTTCAGGTGTATAGGCTTATCCACCCGGTCGCTTTTAGGCTGGGTAAAGGTATCGAACTGCACGGTCATCCTTCCGTGCGATAACAGCGCGTACCTTTCATATTCGGCCTTTATCCAGTTGCGCGCCGCACCGCTGCCTTCGGTTTTGCCGGTGGTATCACTCAGCGTATGCCGTGTTTTAAAGCTCACCAGCTTGCGGATGATGGCCTCAATATTTTTGGAGGATACTTCGCTAACCATTTGGCTGATGGTTGAATCCTGCCTGATGGTGGTTTGAGATGAGGCGGATAGGGTGAAGAATAAAAGGGTTGAGAAGAATAGATATTTCATTGTTGGTATTTTATTATAACAAAATAACATAAATCCGTCATGCTGAGCGATAAAATTTGGCAACTCTGAAGGTGGAATGATAAATAAAAAATCATGTCATTTCGATAGAGCGAAGCTCAGCCTTGTGCGAGGAGCGAAAGAGAAAACTTTTGCGCCACGCAGGCGATTTTCTTCATGTCGCAAAAGTTTTCTCATCGCATTCACCCCTCAACCCACTTCTGCTCGTCGAAATGACATATTTGATAACTTGTCATGGGTAACAATCGGGATGACATGGGGTTCGCTTATTCATCCTCCTCGCCTACCATCACCCCATCTACCTGCTTAAAATTACTTTTCACAAAATGGCACCAGTCGCATTCTTTTTTGCCGCAGCCGGTGTTAAAATCGTGGGCCATAATTTTCTGGTAAACGGTTTTTATCTGGTCGGTTACCGTTGCGGTATCTTCAGGGGCGATAAATAGCTTTTCCTTGTGGTATTCGTTATCCTTTACAGGCTCTATAAAGTCGAAAATTGTATTTACCACCTGCCAATCATTGGTGCGGTCGTTATCTATCAGCAGTTTGTAGAACACCGCCTGCCGCCAGTAATCGCCTCCGTTGGGTTGTTCATCATTCGGGCGCAGGAATTTGTCTTTGGCATTTTTTAGTTTGCCGGTTTTGTAATCCACTACGGTTACCTGTTTGCCTTCAAACTCTATCTTATCCAGGTTACCTTTAACCGGCACACCTTCAATTTCAATGTTACGGATAGTGCGTTCGGTCACAGCTATTTTGTTCCACGTACCTACATTCTGCTCATAATAGGGCGGCAATATCTTTTCACCAAAGGCTACGCGCAGCTTGAAATCTTCTTTAGTGAACGAATCGCGGTTGCGGTACATGTACCAGCGGAACTCCCCCATAAAATCATCCAATGGCGGGAATTTTTCGCCATTTTCCTTCAATTTAAATACCTTGTTCAGTGCCCAATGCACCGCCTGCCCAAACGTGGCCGCAGGACTTTTACCCGATGGCACCCTAATCAAACACTGGAAATAGAACCGCAGCGGGCAATCCAGATAATTGCTCAGGTGCGTAACCGACAGCGTGTAGTTTTGCAGCAGCAGGTTGATATAATTTTTGTCTAACAGCTCCACTTTTGGCTTATCTTCCGGGTTAAACTGGGTGGCGTAAAAATCAAACATTGCTTCTTCGCCAACCTTCGGATAGTCAACCTGCAAATGCGTTTCTGCCAATATTTCACCAACAAACTGCGAGGATTCCTGGTCTTTATCATTCTTATCTTTAGCCGAATAAGATATCATCAGGCATTGCTTGGCACGTGTTAACGCCACATAAAACAACCTGCGCGATTCTTCTTTTTGAGCGGTGTCGTCAGTCTTGCTTTGTGTTAGCGTATCGGGGTAGCTAAAGCCATGGTTGCGGCCCTTGCTGTCCCAGGTGCGCTTATCGCAGCCGATGAAGAATACGTGTTCATACTCCAATCCCTTTGAGCCATGAGCAGTTAGAAAATTGATGCCTTTTTCGGAAAAGATCACCTGGTTAAGGCCCAGCCGAATGTTGTTCTTCTGCATCAGGTTGATAGTGGCGATAAAATCGGCCAATTTTATTTCAGGATTTTTACGGCTTTCGTCCTTCAGGAAGTCGAAAAAGCCGGTGAGCATTTGCATGTAGGTGCCTTTATCCGGCTGCTGCATAATATAGCGCAGGATGCCCATTTTGGCTATCACCTGCTGAAAAAAGGCCTGTAGCGTAACATTAACAGATTCGCGCAGCAAATAATCGATGTCGCTTACCAGGAACTTCATTTCCACGTTTTGCGTATTATCAAATAAGCCGGGCTGCGCAGGCGTACGCATATCGCTGATATAACGGCGCAACGATGTTTTAGGCTGATCGTTTGACATCGTGGCATAATTTTCTTTTGCTACCGCGATGCTGGCCTTGGCTACTTCAATAGGCGCGATGTTAAAGAAATCATAATGCATAATTTCAAACAATAACTCATCACCGCTGTACGGCGAATCCATTTCCATAGTAAGGTAACGCAGTATGGTGATGATCTTTTCACCAAATGGCTGCGTTAGGATGTCTATTTTTCGCTTTGTGTTAACGGCGATCTTTTTATTGTCAAGATATTGCAGCAGGTCTTCTACCTGGCTGTGGTTGCGATAAATGACGGCTATTTCTTCGGCAGGGGTACCTTTGTCAAGCAGGCGCGTAATCTGCGCGGCTACATCAACCACTTCCTGTCCGGGGTTTTCATATTCGCGTATCACCGGTTCAACAACCAGCTCACTAAAACGCGGGTGCGATGAGCGCAGGTCCTTATCCAAGGATAACCTTATTTTGTTATTATTAATCAGCGCTTTTGAAATATCCAAAATATGTTGGTTGGAACGATAATTTTGATTTAGCACTATTGGTTTTAAACCATTGGTATATTCACTCCCAAAATCCAATATATTATTAAGGTTTGCGCCGTTGAACTTAAAGATAGATTGATCATCATCTCCGACAACAAATATGTTAGGCGTTTCCCAATAACTAAGTAGGAGTTTAAGCAACTCATTTTGTGCTCCGCTTGTGTCCTGGAATTCATCGACTAAAACATATTGATAACGTTCCTGGTAATTGCGCAATATTTCCTCATTTTCCCTGAAAGCTTTTAATACCCACATGATCATGTCATCATAATCATACCATTTTTTATTGCTCATTTTAGCAGCGTAATTTTCATACTCACCTACTGCAGCCATTAACTTCTTCATGGCTTCATGTACTGCGTCAATATCTTTTTGCTTAACGTCACCTGCTTTAATACCTTTCGCGGTATTGGGACGTTTATATATAAATTCTTCACGTTTGGGCAATTCGTTTAGGTATTCTGCTACTTTTGTTGCGATCTTATCGGCATCCCAATTCTCCCGCTTCATAGTCGAGAAAAGATTCTTCAGTCGGGGCACATCATAATAAATCTCTCCAGTAAACCGCTTTAATGGGTGATCGTTGGGAAACTCATTTACTAGTTCCTGAAACAACGAAACTGCATCTAACTCCGACAAAGGGTCTAAATTCAGTTTGCCAAAATACTCCAGGTTTTCCTGAATCACTTCGTTACAAAAAGCGTGAAAAGTATAGATATTAACTTCATAAGCTTCGGGACCTATAAACTCGAACAGGCGTTTACGCATAGCTATTGCACCGGCATCAGTATAAGTAAGGCAAAGTATCTCGTTGGGTAAGGCATCGGTATCGATTAGTATCTTGCCAATGCGGGCAGCCAAAACTTGAGTTTTGCCTGTACCTGGCCCTGCTACTACCTGTACCGGACCATCAATCTGATTAACGGCTTCCAATTGTTTTTGATTTAGCCTAGCAAGAACGATTTGAAATTTTTCGTTGTATTTATTACGGGATAATTGCATAATTTATAAAAATAACGATTGGGCAGTATTAGTTAATTTGAATAAGAGATTAATTATAACTAAATAAATGCACCAGGCTCAAAGTTCTTTTGAAATCCATACATATCTATAATTTTAGCCCTTGTGTAATGATTGTTGTCATCAAACTTTCCATCAAAATTTAATACATGAATGTCGTTTGACAACTTATCTATTTCCGATCTATGCTCTATATAAAATTGATAAATGGCTTCTAATGATTGTTTACTGAACTTATTGAAACTCGTTTTCCCTTTAGATAAATTATTAAAAGTTTTAATAAAATATGAATCATAAGCTGGGACAAAACCGTAGACACCTAACATTATTTTAGTAATTATAGTTAAATGAGCTTTTGCTGGTTCTATGACTATTTCTTTTATTTCCTCATAGATTGTTTGCAGTTGCTCATAGTTTTCAGGATAACTATTTACATCGATGTTCCATAAGTATTCTTTTTCTTTTTGTTGTTTAGCAACGTACAGTATTAGTTTTTCATAGTATTTATAGCTCCTCTGCAGTAAAAACCCCGAACCTCTAAGCATTCCCCAACTTGCTAAATAAAATCCCAGTGCAAGACAACTTTTTTCAACATCGATTGATATATCTACATTCCTAAAATAATTATAACAATAGTCAAAAGAAGAATTTCTATGATTGAAAATATTAATATCACTATTGAATTCTCTGTAACGATTTATTGTATTTCCAAAGTCGGCGCTGTCATTTGTTTTATTATTACACTTGGAACCGACAATTTGACTTATATAAGTAACAAATTGTGCTTCATCTCCAAATAACTCGTCTCCGCAATACGGAAACCTGTCCACTAATTGCGGACTTAATAGTTCTCCGTTTTCAACTTCATGCGCGTATTTAATTGTATTTCTAAATTTTCCGTCCCCTCTAAACTTTAAAACAACTGCATGAACGCCTGGATAACTTATTGCAATCTGCAACCCGGTTTTTTCGCTTTCAAAAAAATCATTTGAATTTAAGCGCATTTTTACTTTATCGCCCTTTAAACTACTCTCAGGGCAATAACCATCAAAGCATTGATTCCACATGTTTACTTACTTTTTTATTGTGATATGATTTATTAAAGTTACACAATAAATGACTTTTAAAACTCATAAAAATGGTATGGCAACTATGGGTATCATGATAAAAAATTTTAACTTTATCTATAGAACCATTTTGTTAACGCCAATCATTTCAGATGAAAACAAGTAAGTTAAGACAAGTTCTGCATAATTATATAAATACCGCAGATGATGAGAAAATCAAGGCTTTGTATACAGTATTGGAAACTGAAATTAATTATAACTTAGGTTATCAGAAAGAGGAAGAATCAATTGAGGACAAAGAATTAGATGATATCGCAAAACGATTTGGATTGACCAAAATCTAATAAAGAAAAAGTTTCTGAATAGCGTTACTATTTAACATAGTCAGCATCTGGTAATACACATAGTATGTAGCAAATTAACCTGCATGGTATTTACTTTACTTTCTTTTTAATTTATTCAATTCACTAATATCCGCAATATCCTGTTTACGGCCACTTACCTGCTTGTTCCTTATTAAATCATCTAATCCTATATAATTTACAGCTAATCCATCCACATCAATAATTAATTTATTAGGATATGCTTCTGTAAAATTAACCCCATCAATTTCATTTAGAATATCTATCCGCAAAGGCGGATAGCCGATTTGAGTGATTATGCCTTTTTGTAAAAAATCTGATTTTTTCATACCTAAAGAAGCCATGCCAAATTCATTGATAACGCGAACCATTCCCAGGGCATTATCTTCTGATATAGCAATCCAAATATCCAAATCGCCGGTATGCCGGGGCTTACCATGAAAAGCAAGGGCATATCCACCAACGATCATGTAATCGATGTTGTATTTATTCAGTAAAAGAACAAAATCTTCAAAATCCTGATCGAGTGTCATGGATGTAGCTTCCTTTTTATAAGCACCGTTTTATCCAGGCGCTGCCCCGGTTGCAAACTGCCCGCGCGCAATTGAGTTACAGCAGCAATACGCTCCTGTGGGGTTTTAGACAGCCAATATAGCATATCCTCATAACCTTCGTCGATTTCTTTTAATACTGCTTTTCTAACTACCGGCGCGATTTTCATATCCAAATTTACTATATTCTCCTCATTATCTCACTATCGCCATCATCCGTAATATTTAGCATCATAAGGGTATGAACTTACAGCGAAGTACATAATCAACCGATCTCCGTATGTGCCAACTTCACAATATCTTTTACCTCAAGCGTTTGTTTTGGATAGCCGATGATGGCGGCTTTTATCATGGCTTGGCCAAGTTCGGCCAATGTGCTTGCTGTATTAGGGAACAATTTACGCATGGCAGGATAAAGCCATGAAATATATTTGTACATCTTCAACGTATTCTTCAATCCTGGCGTAGGGTGCATGTAACCCGGCCTGAAATTATATTCATGTTCAAATGGTAGTGCCGCCAGGTCATTTTCGGTTTTGCCCTTTACACGGGCCCACATAGAGCCGCCTTTTTCGCTACTGTCGGTTCCACTTCCCGAAACATAACAAAAGGTCATGTTATGGTCGAGCCTTATCAGTGTACGGGCAAAATCAAGGGCAATGGTATGGGTAAGTTTAAAGTATTTATCCTCCGTCATGCCCACCGACGAAACACCAAGACAAAAAAAGCAGGCGTTATAACCATATAAGTGCCCTTCGATAGCCGACAGATCGTAGAAATTTTTATGGATGATCTCCACCAGCTTAGGGTGCTCTATACCGCAGGACTTGCGGTTAACTACCAGCACCTGTTCAACCAAAGGATGGTTCAGGCACTCGTGCAGTACGCCTTCCCCTACCATGCCGGTAGAACCGGTTATTATCGCTCGTATTTTTTTAGGCATAGTTTAAAGTTTTATCAGGCAGAAAAACAAGTATAAATATAACTATAAATTTATTTTTAATCAGTAATTAAAACTTCACCCCGCTCCCATATGGGAACAACACATTCACATTAACCGGCAGTTTTCCAATAGGATTCATGCGTCTGGTAATCACTTTCACCGCCGAACGCTGCAGGTCATCGCTCATCTGGTAACAAGCCAATAAAGCGCTTGCTTTTTCTATCCCCGGCAAAGTGGCAATAGTATAAGGATTGGCAAAAACACATATAACCGTATTCTTTGAAGCCGCCAGCCGGGTAATAAATTGTTTCACCTCGTCGCTATAATCCAGTTTGCTTTGCGGGCGCAGACGGGTATCGTTTATGCTGATGAATACCTGGTTATACTGCTTTAAAGCCTGGCAGAGCCTGTTGATATTGTCAGCCGTTTCGGCTTTGCCAACCTTAAAGAAGGTACAATACTGGTACCATCTCGACAGGTTGCGCTGAAAAACAGTGTACTCCGAAACACCAATGCTCACAATAGCTGTGCGGTTTATGGGATTCATCTCTAAAGATGCCGGGGTGCCTTTTAACACCGTAACTGCCGCATCGCTTAATTGCTGTACAAGCTCATGTTCAGCCGGGCGGTTGAGGTCTTCAACCAAATGCGCCGTATTGACCGGCTGATAGTTATTTAAGCCGGCCCAGTATTTGGCAGCGAGTATTTTTTTAACCCTTGCCTCAAATTCCGCTGCGGATATGCCGCCCCTGCGCACCACCCGCCTGATGAGCTGTATAGCGCGCGCCGAATTTTGCGAAAGCTCCAGTATGTCGTTCCCGGCTAAAAAGGCGCGCACATCGGCATCCCCGTTAGGGAAATATTTAACCACGCCCTGCATTTCCATCGCATCAGATACTACCAAACCTTTAAAGCCAAGTGAATCCTTTAAAATGCCGGTCACTATTTTTCTTGAAAGGGTCGACGGCAGGTTTTTGGTATTGTCCAGTGCCGGTATATCCATGTGCGCTATCATTATGCCGCTTATGCCGGCTTTTATCGCTTCGCGGAAAGGATATTCTTCCAGCGTATCCAGCCGCTCACGCGTAAAGGGCAGCAGTGGCAGGTCGAAATGCGAATCGACGTTGGTATCGCCATGGCCTGGGAAATGCTTTGCGGTAGTTAGTAAACCTTCCGACTGCATACCGGTAAAATAGGCAATGCCTTTTTGAGCCACATTATATTTATTATCGCCGAACGAACGGTAATTGATAACAGGGTTATTCGGGTTGTTATTGATATCCATATCCGGCCCGAAATTCATTTGCATGCCCAGCCGCTTAAAATCATAGGCGACCTGCTGGCCCATTTTATAAATGAGCGTATTATCCTGAATGGCACCCAAAGTCATCTGGAAAGGGAACGATGTGGTCGAATCCAGCCGCATACCAAGCCCCCACTCGCCATCCATCGCAATCAATAGCGGCACTTTACTCAACTGCTGGTAACGATTGATAAGATTAGCCTGCCGCACAGGCCCTCCCTGGAAAAACACCAGGCCGCCTACCTGGTCATTTTCTATTACACTGGCGACTGAATCTTCATATTTCTGGCCGAGGTTGGTATGCGCACGTACAAAAAATAGCTGTGCTATCCGCTGGCGCCGGTTCAATTTATTATAAACCGAATCGACCCAGTGGTTTTGTTTATCTAATACAGAAATGAAGGATTCTTTTTGTGCCGAAGCGCCTAACGCTATAAAATTAAGGCAAAAAAATAAAAAACTGACGGCCATGCCTGCCGGCAGGCATGTTTTATTTTTAAACGGTAGCATGTGCCAAATGTAAATAAATATCGTGGCTGTGGCATGATTTTGGGAAGGCCTAATAAAAAAATTAGAAACTGTAAATAAACCTTTGTGTTAATTTGTACTCTATGCATTTATTAAACAACAATTATTTATGAAAAAAATACTCTTTTTATTGACCATAGGCCTGCTGGTTGCAGGTACAGTTAGCGCGCAGACTTACTATTACGGCCCGCGCCGTGTTCACCGCCGCCCAACCCAACAGCAACGCCAGGATGATGATTTTTACAAGGTAAAAGTTGGTTTAACGGGTAGCCTTAACCTGGCTAATACGGTTGACGCTTATAACGAGTATAACAGTACCGGTACTATAGCAGCCTGGAGCGCAGGTATCTATTTTGACGTACCGCTGGTTTATCCGTTATCTTTCGAGCCTGAAGTATTGTTCTCACAAAAAGGTTTTTCCGCATCGCTTGATAATACCCCAGGCAGCGTAGACCCAGGCGGAAACTTCACTTCCCGCGCCGATTATATCGATGTACCATTGCTTGCTAAATTTCACATTGTACCGGGATTTAATTTCCTGATTGGCCCACAGTTGTCGTTCTTAACATCAACAACAAATACATACGACAATGGTACAATAGATCATTACAATTACGGCACTACCAACACTTTGCTTGATGGTGTTATCGGCGTAAGCTTTGATCTTAACCGCGCGGTTGAGCTGCGTGCGAGGTACACTATTGATATGACCAGTAATTATGATGCCGATGGCCAGGATTTCCGTAACCAGGTATGGCAGATTGGTTTAGGGTTTAAATTCCAGTAATTTGGTGATTGGTGATTAGTGTTTAGTGATTGGTAACTACAGCCTAATCACTGAACACTAATCACTGATCTCTAAACCACATACCCATACTTTTCAAATATCGGCCGCCAGAATTCCACGTTCCTGTCCCAGGCATGGCAACCAAAAGGCAACTCGCCTTTATTGAGCAATAGGGCCCGTTCCGGGCAAAATTCCACTGAAAATTTCAAGGCTGTTCGCCAGTTAGGTATCTTCAATATCCTCCGTTTGCGGTTCACTTCTACACTCCAAAAAATATCTTCGTTGAACAGGTGATGGTTGCTACTATTGTATTGGGCGATCATATCGCGTTGTGAGCGGCATATATCATAAAACTTTTTTACCCTCCGCAATGAAAAGCCGCCGTTGCCTGCCTTATTCTCGAACTGCTTATCGCTTGGCACACCATCTTTGTACACATTGTAACGCGTGTGAAAATAATATTGCAGGTGCGATTTTATAGCCTTAACCACATCGGCATAACCGTGGTGCTTTATCCAGGGGGCACCGATATAGTCTACGTTTTTATTGCACCAAAAGGCTAATTCATCCTTAAAAACAAAGGCATCCAGTTGGCAAATGAGAATATATTCGTAGGGCAAAAACTCGTGGTAAAACATTTCATACAGCATCAGCCGGTTATAGCCCTGTACATCCTTAAAATAATCATCATCAAAAGATACTATACCGGCAAAAGGATATGCTGTAATTTCAGCTGATAATTGCAGTTTCCGGGGCTTTACGGCAATCACCGGATAGCCCGATAGCATTTTAAAGCATTGCTGCAGCGATATACTTTCATACGGCGTGAGGCCGGTTTTGTAAAAGGGTATAATTACGGCTACTTTGTTCTTCATCGTTAACAGGTCCGAAATTATAGATTTAATTGTAAACTTACTGCCAACTGTATTTAAGTTTATATTTGTTGCTTACGTGTATCACACAGCGTGGCCCATCATCAAAAAAAAATAGCTTTTATTGTACAACGCTTCGGCGCGGAAGTTAACGGCGGCGCGGAGCTGCACTGTCGATTAATTGCAGAGCGATTAAATGGTATTTATGATGTGGAAATATTAACATCCTGCGCTAAAAACCACATTACCTGGTTTGATGAATACGAGGCTGGCATAAGCATCATTAACAACCTAAAGGTTCACCGTTTCCCTACAGGCAATCCACAAAACCGGAAAAAGCTCCGTTTGATAACCTGCAAGCTTTATAAAAAAAAGACGTATCAAAAATTGCTGCGTTCTCTGGGATTATTGAGTGCTTATGAAAAGTTAATACCATCAGCCATAACTGATGAGGATTACGCTAAATGGGTACAATACCAGGGCCCTTATTTGCCGAATTTGATCCAATATTTAAAAGATCATTCAAGCCAATATGATGCATTGATCTTTTTTACCTACCTGTATTATCCAACGATTGAGGGCTTAAAGGTTTCGCCCAAAAAGTCCATACTGGTACCCACCGCACATGATGAACCGCCAATATATTTTCCGTTTTTCAGGCAGGTTTTTAATAGCCCGAAGGCGTTATTGTATAACACACTGAGCGAGAAAAGATTTGTGAACCGCTTGTTTAATAATGAAGCTATCTATTCTGACATTGCCGGTGTGGGGATTGATATTGCGGAGCCATCGGGCGATATCAATATTAATGATATGCTGGGCAATAACGCTGATTACCTGATTTACATAGGCCGCGTTGATACTTTAAAAGGCTGCGCGATGCTTTGCGATTATATGATGCGATATAACCATACGGCTAAAAAGCCGGTAAAGCTGGTGCTCGTGGGGCAGGTAACCATGCAGGTGCCGGTTAACGAAAACATTATTGCATTGGGCTTTGTGGATGACGATGTAAAAAACACCCTGCTGAAGAATGCGAGTGCATTAGTAATGCCATCGTTTTATGAAAGCCTGTCGTTAGTTACGCTTGAGAGCATGGCTTACGGCATACCAGTAATAGCCAACAAAAGCTGCGAGGTACTTAAAGACCATATTGAAAGCAGCCAGGCAGGATTTCTATTTACAGATTTTGAAGATTTCAAAAAAGCCCTCGATACTTTATTCGACTCCGGAACAGACCTAACCACCATGCGCGAAAAAGCCACAGTTTATATTGCCAAAAACTACACCTGGCCTGCAACCTTACAGAAATATAAGGATGCGATAGATTACGTTAGTCCGAACGTTTGAAAACATTCAATAACGTATCACGAAATATGATTGCCAACTGTAGAAAGTGCAGGAAGCGACTTGGCGGCTACCGTTAAGCGTATAACCCCTCCCTGCCAACGCTCATTTCAACCGCACCCCTCCCAAGGGAGGGAATTGAAAACGACCAGGCTTTTAACGGTTTAGTTACGTTAGTCGGCGTTAAAGGTTTGCATATTGATCAGCTTTTTGTACAGGCCGGGTTTATTAGCCAGTTCCTGGTGTGTGCCCTGCTGTACTATTTTGCCCTTATCCAACACAACGATATTGTCAGCATTTTGTATAGTGCTTAAGCGGTGGGCGATGATGAGCGAAGTACGGTTCTTCATCAGGTTGTTCAGCGCGTCCTGCACCAGTTTTTCCGATTCGGTATCCAGCGCCGAGGTTGCTTCATCCAACAGCATGATCGGCGGGTTGCTCAATACTGCCCTCGCTATGCAAATACGCTGCCGCTGGCCGCCGGATAGTTTTGTGCCCCTGTCGCCTATATTGGTTTCATAGCCTTTTTCTGTTTCGATGATGAAGTTATGCGCGTTGGCAATTTTGGCCGCAGCCATCACCTGTTCCATTGTCGCTTCAGTTTTGCCAAAGGCTATGTTATTGAAAATGGTATCGTTAAATAAAATCGATTCCTGGTTAACCGTGCCTAACAAATTTCGCAGCGATTCCATGGTAACGTCCTGGATATTCACGCCATCGAACAGTACCTCGCCCGATTTGGGCTCGATAAACCTCGGTATCAGGTCAATCAAAGTTGATTTACCACCGCCCGAAGGACCAACCAATGCGATGGTTTTACCTTTTGGTACGGTTAAGTTGATGTTTGATAATACTTCTTTATCGCCATAAGAGAAGTTCACATCCCTAAATTCAATGCTCTGTTCAAAATCATGTATTACTTTCGCATTTGGCGCATCAACAATTAAAGGCTTTTCATCTATCAGTTCAAGTACGCGTTCGCCTGCTGCAATACCCGAATGTATATTACTAAACGAATCGGAAATTGCTTTTGCAGGGCGCATTAATTGCGAAAAAAGGGCTATATAAGCAATAAAATGTCCGCCATCGAGAGTAGATTTGCCTTCAAGTATCAAGTTGCCGCCAAATAAAACAATGCACGAGATCATGGCAACAGATAGTGTTTCAGAAACAGGTGAAGCAGATTGCTGGCGTTTAGCCATTGACCGTAAAATTTTTGAATAACGTTTGTTCTCGTTGTCGAAACGATCTTTTATAAATGGTGTGGCATTAAACGCCTTTATTATCCTTACGCCCGACAATGCCTCGTCCAGGTAACTTATCATAGTACCGTATGTCTGTTGGGCTGCTACAGCCTGTGCTTTAAGCCTTTTAACTATCCTGGAGATAATAAAGCCTGAAATAGGCACCACAATTAATGAGAACAACGTTAACTTAACCGAGAACGAAAAAAGTATCACTAAAAAAACGATTATTGTTGCCGGTTCTTTAAATATGACTTGTAATGTGGCCGTAACCGAAAACTGTACCACCTGCACATCTGACGCAATTTTTGAAATGATATTCCCTTTGCGCTCATTATTAAAAAAGCCCATGTGCATATCCATAACATTGTTAAAAACAGTGCGCCTGAGGTTTAATAAAGTATGCACCCTAAGGTTTTCCATTGTACGGGCCGAAAGGTAACGAAACAGGTTGCCTATCAGCATACACAATATGATAAGCCCGCACACGAACTCCAGTGCTTCCCATTGCTTGCCTTCTTTTACTAAATTATTGAGATAATATTTATACCAAGCATTTATATCCAGCCATGAAGTTGGCCTGTTATCCAGGGCAACTGTTTTTGCAGCATGGCTTATAGCCTGAGCGGTTGTTGCTGTTACCGGCGGAACTGTTGTAGCAGCATGGGATATAAATTGAGTGGCGCCTGGTAAAGCTGAAGTAGCACCGCCAAAAAGCGTATTTAATAGTGTAGGTAACAAAATATATAGCATTGAGCTAAAAAGAACATACATCAAAGTAAACGCGATATACGGAATGGCAAACTTCTCGATGGGTTTTGCAAAGGAGAGCAGCCTGAAATAAGTCTTCATCAATATTTAAAATAAACGTGCAAAGCTAATAGTAATTACGTAATTACATCATCATAATTGTAGTCCATAGTCGATGGGCAATGGACCATGGTAGAACGGGATTAGGTTTAACGTATTGTCTTTTAGTAGACCATGACCATGTGTAAACTCATACCAGGATTATTTCCGCCCGGTCAAGCGTGGACATGTGACCGCTACGGAAATCCTGAAATAGGTTTAAAAGTGTACCAGATAAAACGCAACAGGCAATATATTTTGAAAGAACGATTTATAGATTATTGATTGATAAACAGTTAATTATGCTATTAACGTAAAGTTTTTGTACTGTACCACAGTGTACCAATTTTTGATTGATATTTCCAACTAAAATATTGAATATTAGGTTATTAGTCGCTAATTTAACTATTAGTTGTGTACCGGGGTGTACCACTTTTATTTTGGTACACCTCCATGCATAATAAGATAGATAATAGCAGATAACGACTGTCGCCCTGTCAAGTGTCCACACTTGACAGTATAAAGTTTTGAGCGTCCACGCTCAAGTAGAAGACAGATTAACAAATAAATAGCTGATTAAAAACTGACGCAAGTGTAGACACTTGCAATCTTGTTTCGGTCAAGTGTGGACACTTGACCGGGCGGGTTTGAGCAACCATGGACCATGGTCAATGGACTATCGACTCAATAATATTCCACACCTGCTCCACGCCAACTATACTCACGCAGGGCTGGGGCGCTTCGGGTTGGGTTTGATAGATGCAGTTCCAGTTGCAGTTAAAACATTCCATTTTATCATAAACGCATATTGGCTTATGCGCCATGTGATCCGGGTAAGGCGCGAACCTCCCGAAATGTCCGCCACCTAAAATACAAACTGATGGTGTTTGCGTTGCTGCCGCGATATGGGTTACGCTGGTTTCATTACTGATAAGCAATTGCGCCGACCCGATAAGATCAATTAGCTGCGGTATGGTGGTTTTACCGATAAGGTTAGTTACTGTACCGGCCGGCATGCTATCGGCTAAATATTGGGCTGTGGTGGCTTCACCGGGGCCGCCGGGAACGAGTATAGGCCCTTTGTATTGTGAGGCCACCAGTTTTATCAGTTCTAAAAATTTCTCTTTTTCCCAGCTGCGCTTAACAATTCCGGCTCCCGGAAAAATGATGATACCGCTTTTTTCTATTTTTGGGGTCGGAATATACGGACCAGTAATAGTTAATTTCTGTTCCAATACTTGCTCAAAAAAATAACGATTGCGGTCGAATTCGAAATAAACATCGCCAGGCAGTTGAAGCAAACGGGTATAAAAATTATCGGTTTTACGTTTGTATTTTTCCTGTATGCCTTCGGTATCGCTTACATAGCCAACAATTTGCTTAGCCGCCGAAAGCGCTGCCAATCCATCGGTGATTAACAGTCGGGTTGAAGATGGTTGTAATACAACTTCATAATTTCGCGTAAATAATTTCCATCCTAACTTCAGTGTTTGTAATGGCGCTTCGTAAAGCCCGGCATGGCGGGTAAAAATAAATTCAGCTACAAAAGGAGCATCATATTGTAGTGCTGCATCCTTCCATAAAGCATTACCTAATACATCTATTTCGTAATTGCTGTACTTTTTTGATGTTTTAACTATCTCTAAAAAATTTCGGAAAAGGATGTAATCGCCAATGGCATCCGTCTTAATAATAAGCAACCGCTTTTGGGGCGACCGGAATTTGGCAAAAAACTTAAACAGGCCGGAGATTTTAAAAATAACAAAACGTGTAAGCCGGAATAAATTCCTGTTTTCAATTGCCA
>Ga0302227_10001317_pt1 | contig 18685 bp, 8 predicted proteins | sample II_Palsa_N1_1_FD_193525 | JGI IMG/M metagenome (GOLD analysis project Ga0302227, IMG submission 193525) | Peat permafrost microbial communities from Stordalen Mire near Abisko, Sweden - II_Palsa_N1_1 | ecosystem: Environmental > Terrestrial > Soil > Palsa > Peat permafrost | place: Sweden... | reverse complement strand
CACCGCAGTCGCAACCATCAAAATCCACACTGGGGTGGCCACTACTCTGACGCCGGGCACGGCCAGGATGACGGCGGCTTCGGGCACGATCAGTGGGTCGGCGGCGTTGACGGTTACGGCGGCGGTATTGACCTCGATTGCGGTGACTCCCGCCACGGCTTCCGTCCCTGCAGGCGAAGCGCAGCAGTTCACGGCAACCGGGACCTATAGCAACGGCACCACCCAGAACCTGACCAGCGGTGTCAGCTGGAGTTCGTCGGCCACGGCGATAGCAACCGTGAGCAGCGTAGGGCTGGCTACCAGCGTGACGCCGGGCACGGCCACGATGACGGCGACTTCGGGCACGATCAGTGGGTCGGCGGCGTTGACGGTTACGGCGGCGGTGTTGACTTCGATTGCAGTGACTCCCACCACGGCTTCCGTCCCTGCAGGGGAAGCGCAGCAGTTCGCGGCAACCGGGACCTATAGCAACGGCACCACCCAGAACCTGACCAGCAGTGTCAGCTGGAGTTCGTCGGTCACGGCGATAGCAACTGTGAGCAGTGGTGGGCTGGCAACGGGCATCGCCCAGGGAGAGACGAACATTACGGCCTCCACAGGTGCGATCAACGGCTCCGCGGCATTGACGGTGACACCCGCTGTCTTGGCTTCGATTTCGATCAGTCCGGGAAGCGCTTCGATTGCGAAAGGGATGAGCCAGCAGTTCTCGGCGATAGGAACTTACAGCGACGGTAGCACGCAGAACCTGACGAGTACAGTGAACTGGAGTTCGTCTCTGGCGACAGTGGCTACGATCAGCAGCGGTGGGTCAGCCACAGGAGTCGGAGTTGGCACGGCCAGCATCACGGCCAGTTCCAGCACGATCAGCGCGACAGCGACACTCAGTGTGGGGCTGCCAGTGCTGGTATCGATGGCAGTTACGCCCGTCAATCCATCGTTTGCTTTGGGGACGACGCAGCAGTTAGCCGCCACTGGGACTTACAGCGACGGCAGCACTCTGGATCTGACGAACACAGCGACCTGGAGCACGGGGGACGGCACGATTGCCACGGTCAACGGGCAAGGACTGGTGACCAGTGTTGCGTTAGGCAGCAGCAGTGTGACGGCCAGCTCGGGACTGATCATCGGTTCCACGACTCTAACCGTCAATCCGGCCGTACTGGTCTCGATTGCGGTGACGCCGGTGATTCCTACGATTCCTCTGGGGACGACGCAGCAGTTCACCGCCACCGGTACCTACACGGACGGCAGCACGCAAAACATTACCGGCACGGTGCAGTGGAGTTCGGATACGCCCACCGTAGCCACGATCAGCAATAGCGCCAATGTTGCCCCTCTCTCAGGGGTAGCCACCGGGGTGGGCCAGGGCACAGCCACCATCACGGCCAGTTTCGGTTCGGTAGCCGGATCCACGACGCTGACTGTGACATCGGCGGTGCTGGTTTCATTGGCGATTACTCCGGCGACGCCATCGATTGCACTGGGAACAACTCAGCAGTTCACCGCCACGGGCACGTTCACCGATGGCAGCACCCAGAACCTGACTAGCAGTGTGACATGGTCGTCCGACACATTGTCAACGGCGACCATCAACAGCGCGGGACTGGCGCAAAGCGTGGAAATCGGTACCGCCAATATTACCGCGACTTCCGGGACGGTGAGCGGTACGACGACGCTGACGGTAACTGCGGCGGTGCTGGTCTCGATTGCAATCAATCCGCCGACCGCCACGGTTGCTCTGGGTACGACCCAGCAGTTTACCGCGACAGGCACTTTCAGTGACGGCAGCACGCAAGACCTGACCCAGATTGGCCAGTGGAGTTCGACGACGGCCACGGTGGCCACGATCAGTAACACAGCGGGCACGGCGGGACTGGCCAGCACTCTGGGCACCGGCACGACGACAATCGGCATCAGTTCAGGTTTATTGAGCGCGACAGCAACGCTGCTGGTGAATCCAGCGTCGCTGCTCTCAATCGCGATCAATCCGCAGAGTCCCACGATTGCTCTGGGTACCAGCCAGCAGTTCACCGCCACGGGGACTTACACCGACGGCAGCACGCAAGATCTCACCTCGGTGGTAACGTGGGGTTCCTCATCGGCCACGGTAGCGATCATCAGCAACTCGGTTGGCAGCTATGGACTCGCCACCACCTCCGGACAAGGTACGGCCAACATTTCCGCCACATCTAATTCCATCTCCTCATCCACCCCGATCACGGTGACAGGTCCCTCTTTGGTTTCAATCGCGATTACACCGGCCGATGCGTCCATCCCGCTTACAACCAGCCTGCAGTTCGCGGCCACGGGCACTTACAGCGATGGCAGCACAGAGGATTTGACTGCTTCCGCTATTTGGGCGTCTGACTCGCCTACGGTTGCGACCGTGATCGGAAGTGGGCTGGTAATGGGATCTACGATGGGGACAGCCAATATCAGCGCGAGTTCGGGCACAGTCACAAACTCGACCAGCGTAGCGGTCACTGCACCAGCCCTTTTGTCGATTGCGATCAGTCCGGGAAGTGTTTTGATCGCGAAAGGGACGAGCCAGCAGTTCACGGCAACAGGAACTTACAGCGACGGCAGCACGCAGAACCTTACCAGTACAGTGAGCTGGACTTCGTCTCTGGGGAATGTGGCTACGGTCGGCAGCGGTGGGTTGGCGACAGGAGTCGGAATCGGCACGGCCAGTGTCATGGCCAGTGTCACGGCCAGTTCCGGCACGATCAGCGCGACGGGGACGCTCAGCGTAGGGCTGCCGGTGCTGGTATCGATGGCCGTCACGCCCGTCAATCCATCATTTGCTTTGGGAACAACGCAGCAGTTTGCCGCCACCGGGACCTACAGCGATGGCGGCACTCTGGATCTGACGAACACGGCGACCTGGAGCACGGCGAACGACACGGTTGCCACGGTCAGTGGACCAGGACTGGTGGCCAGTGTTGCCTTGGGCGGCACCAGTGTCACGGCCACCTCGGGATCGATCAGTGGTTCCACGACTCTAACCGTCAATCCGGCCGTACTGGTCTCGATTGCGGTGACACCCGCAATTCCTACGATTCCGCTGGGGACGACGCAGCAGTTCACCGCCACCGGCACCTACACCGACGGCAGCACGCAAAACATTACCGGCACGGTGCAGTGGAGTTCGGATACGCCCACGGTAGCCACGATCAGCAATACGACCGGTTCCCAAGGTGTGGCCAGCAGTGAGGGGCAAGGTAGGGCGACCATCACGGCCAGCGTCGGATTGGTAACCGGATCGACCATGCTGACGGTGACCTCGGCCGCGCTGGCATCGCTGGCGATCACCCCGGCGACGCCTTCGCTGGCGTTGGGCACGTCGCAGCAGTTCACCGCCGCAGGTACGTTCACCGATGGCAGCACGCAAAATCTGACCAGCACAGCGACTTGGTCCTCCGATACGCCTTTGGTCGCCACCATTAACAATGCCGGGCTCGCGAGCAACGTGGGGATTGGCACAGCCACGATCACGGCCGCGTCGGGCGGCATCCTCGCTTCGACGGTTCTTACAGTGACACCAGCGGTGCTGGTGTCGATCACGATCAATCCGCCGGCGGCGACGATACCTCTGGGCGTGACACAACAGTTCACAGCGACGGGGACCTTTAGCGATGGAACGACGCAGGATGTGACCCCATCCGGGCAATGGAGTTCGACGACCGCCACAGTGGCGACGATCAGCAACTCGACGGGGACGGCGGGATTGGCAACTGCGCTGGGGACGGGGACGACGACGATCGGGATCAGCTCGGGAGGAGTGAGTGCGTCCGCACCGTTAATCGTAAATCCGGCAGCGTTGGCGTCGATTGCGATCGCTCCGCAGACGCCGACGATTGCGCTGGGCACGAGCCAGCAGTTCACGGCGACCGGAACCTACACCGATGGCAGCACGCAGGATGTGACCTCGATGGTAACGTGGAGCTCCTCGGCGGCCACGGTCGCGATCATCAGCAACAGTGTGGGTAGCTACGGTTTCGCGACCAGTTCCGGCCAGGGAAACGCCACCATCACCGCCACCTCTGCTTCCGTGGCCTCTTCCACTGCCATCACCGTGGGACAGGCGAATGTATCTTCTATCTCCGTGACGCCCTCTTCTGCAACCGTCATTTTGGGGGCTGCGCAACAGTTCACGGCCATGGCAAACTATAGCGACGGCTCGACGCAAGACATTACGCAGTCGGCCACCTGGGCATCATCGAGTCCGAACGTGGCTACGGTGAGTTCCACAGGACTTGCAATCAGCATGCTCGTCGGAACAGCAGCCATTTCAGCAAGTGCCGATTCAGCCACAGGCTCCGCTCTCCTTACAGTCAATGCACCCGTTCCAGTGTCGCTAGTGGTCGCTCCCGCGAACCCGACGGTCTCCGCAGGCGCACAGTTGCAGTTTGCCGCGACGCTTTTCTACAGCAATGGGAGTTCAATCGACGTTACCAGCGCTGTGACCTGGAGTTCTTCGAATCCAGATGTGGCGACCGTGAGTAGCACTGGCCTTGCGTTAAGTTTGACTGGCGGCGTGACCACAATCGAGGCGAACTGGGGAGCGAATCTGTTAACCTCCCCACTGACAATGACTGTCGACGCTCCGAACACCTTCTTTGTGGCAACCAACGGAAATGATGCGTGGAGCGGGGAGCTCGCAGTTCCCAACTCCAACAGTTCAGACGGCCCGTTCGCTTCTCTGTCGCGGGCGCAGTATGCCGTTGAAAAGGCGCCAAAACCGGCCACGGTGATGGTGCGAAACGGGACTTACTATCTCGCTCTGACGCCATCAACCGCCAACTCTTATCCGGGTACGTTGGCGTTTACTCCCGCAGATTCCGGTGCTTCTTCCAGCGCTCCGGTGACCTGGCAGAATTATCCCGGCGAAACACCGGTTATCAGCGGCGGCGTCCCGGCCAACGCGGATCCGATTTCCGGTGTGGGGCTGCATTTGCAGTGGACAAACATTGGCAATTGGTACCAAGCTCCGCTCCCTTCAAATCTTTCTAATAACGTCGCCATTCGGCCCTTTGAATCTCTGTACTATAACGGCCAGCGCCGTTTACGATCCCGCATTCACGATAACGGGACCTCGGGATACCCGAGCATTGGATACTTCATGCAGAATGGACAATGCGTCGCGTCCCCATCCACGCCGGCGGGCCAGCAACCCCCTACTCTGGCTTCGTGCAACCTGGGAACATTCCTGCGAGTTACAAACACGATCTCACCGACCAGCGCACTCGGCCAGGGTTGTCCCTATGCGTCGGGGGTTGTCAACGATGTAACCGTATCCAAGTGTCTTGATCGTTTTGTGTATACCAATACCAGCGGAGGCGATCCGATTCAGGCGTGGCAGAATCTGAACGGTAGTTATTCCAGTATCCCTGCCAGTCCGTGTACCTCTAACAACACTTTGTATCCAGCGGGAGACGTGGAACTGACTTTGATCGATGCCTGGTCCGTGGACATGATGAGGGTCAACTGTGTCGATATTGCTGACAACGTTATCTTCCTTTTCGGGCCCGCGAAAGGGGGCGGTACGGTGGCCAGTTCGGACACTAACTACAACTATCTGGGCCCGACCGTCGGTCACCGCTACATGATTGAGAACACCTGGGATGCCTTCAACGACGCACTGACGCCGACATCCTCGCAGTATGGCATCACCGGGATATGGTTTTTGGACCGCCACACCGTTCCCTGGGTACTGAACTATATCGCCAATCACGGTGAAAATCCGAACACCGACTACATGGTGATTCCGCAACTTGGAGGCACTATTCCGGGAGCGCCAGCGACGGATTACATCGGGGCCAGCCTGATCACCGCAAGCAAGCTGGATTATGTGACGTTCCAGGGCATTACATTCGAAGTGGATAGCTTTTATCCGAACAGTATAGGCTTCAACAATGACGGCAATGGAGAAATGTCTCTTCCCCAGGCAATCGATTGCGAAAACTGCCAATTCGTGACGTTCAATAACGTCACGGTAAGACACACCTCGGCATCCGGCATTCTTGCGGCTGCTACGGCGGCGACTCCCGCGTGCTCGGGAAGCAACCCTCCAGCCTGTGTCGTGATTGAGAATTCGACGCTCTACGACATCGGGGACAGCGGACTGCGCATCGGCCACACTGTGAGCACTTCCGATACAACCGCAACCGTGGTGCAGGATGTTCTGGCGCGAAACAATCTCATCCAGGGTTACTCGCGGGTATTCGCGGATGGCGAAGGAATCGCCGAAGCAAACGGAAACAATAACCAATACTCCTACAACACAATTGCAGATGGATATCACGCCGCCATTTCAATCTGTCAGGGGGGCTGCGGTCCAACGAAAAGCGGGGTCAGCGTCAGCGGGAACAACATCATCAGCAGCTACAACCTGATTTCAAATATCATGCAGGGCCTGACCTCCGATGGAGGAGCGATATATTACAACGTCGGTAACGGCGGTTCGAGTGGCACGGGTAACTCTGTATCGAGCAACGTCATCAATAACGTTACCGACTCGTATATCATCGACAACACAACCACCGCCGGAGTTGCGGTATCCGGTTCGGCCTACGGTGGCGAAGGTATACAGCTTGACGCGCAGTCGGCGGATGTCGAGGCTGCGAACAATGTTGTCTATAACCTTTCCGCTTACGCCATCAACATTTCCGAGGGATTGGCGTCTTCGAAGGAAACCCAGAATATTTTCACGAACAACATTTTTGCATTTGCAAACTTGGGGATGTTTAGTCAGGAAACGCCATGGCCGAGTGGCTGCCCCAGCAGTCCTATCACGCAAGTGGACGTCACCAACAACATCTTTTATTTTGACCGGTTCAGCACGAGTATTCCGTCGTTCTACGTGATTCAAGGCTGCAAGGATTCCTGTAAGCAGGCTTATGACACGTACCAGAACTTCCAGGGAAATTCTTACTGGAGAATGGACGGACAATTCGCAAACAACGACAATGCATTCCAGGTCCTGACCACCCAAGGGCTCAACTCCAATAATACTTGTAAGCTTGGCCCGACCACTGCCCTTTACTTCACGAGCCAGTCGGCGCCCGACTGGCAGACCGGGGGACAGGGAGTTCCTGTGGCGATGAATGAGGATCTTCCACCAAACGCTACGGTCTCATATCAGCCTCCATTCACGGCGTCGGGGCTGGCCACTGACTTGCCCAGCGACTATCTGTTTGTCAACGGACAGACACCGCCCACGCAATTCGTCACCGGCGACACGAACCTCACCATTACCAATGCGCACAGTTCATTGCCCTCAATAGGAACTGTGCCCCCCACTTTTCCGACTTATGTATATGGCAGTCCACAGAACAAATTTTGAGGACGCTGCGGTGCGGCCCAGCATCATGCCAGAGAACGGTGCGAACCGGACCATCGGGAATAATCGCAACGCAGCCGCTGCTCGATTCATCGTTTTTGGACATGCAACACAAGCGCCTAGGAAGTAAGTTCCAGCGACGACCACCGCGAGGAGGGGGAAGCGTTTTACCGTGCGCTGGCGGGGCAGAAGGTGCGGGTTGGGATGGAAGCCAGCGGGCACGCACGCTGGTTCGAACGACTCGTGGCCGAGTTGCAGTTTGAGTTGTGGATCGGAGACGCAGCAGAGATCCGAACCAAGCGGGTACGTAGGCAGAAGACCGATCGCCAGGATGCGCAACTGATTCTGCGTTTGCTGTCAGAGAGGCAATATTGCGTCAACTAACGGGAGAATGGGTCAACGCATCTTAATCGCTTGACATTCTTATTCCTTGTAGACAAGAACTTCCCAGATGCCGATTTCCGGGGATTTGCCTGCGACGTTTACTTTGAAACATGTGTTCGGCTCGCTACTATCAATCGCGTAAACGGTTCTTTACGATCTCGTCGCCGCCTTTATCATTAGAGAATGCGCCTGCTGGCTTTGCTTCTTGCCTTCGTTCCTTCAACTGCATTCACTCAAACTTCGCTGCAAGCTAAAGTCGCTCTTATCGCGAAAGATGCACACGGAACTGTTTCGGTCGCTTGTCTTCTTCCCGGCGCCACGCTCAACTGCGATCTGAATCCGCATAACCATTCGCCTATGCAGTCGATGTTCAAGTATCCGCTAGCCCTGACAGTTCTTCACCTGGCCGATACAGGCGAGCTCTTTCCCGACCAGCGGCCTGGAGAGTCCGTGAATTGTCACCTTGGATCGAACGGTTCGTTTCCTTCCTGAGGACCGCATTCCAAATGCATACAGTCCTCTCCAAGATCGCTATCCCAATGCAAACGTCGATGTGCCGCTGCGCGAACTCATCCAGCTTGCTGCTGGGCAAGCGACAACGGTGCAGAAGAAACGCTACTTCGTATCGTTGGAGGACCTGCGATAGTCCAGGGCTACATCCGCTCACTGGGAATAACCGCATTCCAACTAATCGATAGTGAGCATGATCTGGATCGCGACGAGTCTCTCCAGTATCGAGACTGGATCGAGCCCGCCGCAGCCGTACAGTTACTCCAGTGCCTGGTTCACAATCCTCCGATTTCGCCGGTAGCCAACGCTTTTCTCGTGCAGACGCTCACCGCCTCTGTTACTGGCCCCAACCGGCTACGCGCCGGACTTCCTGCAGGTACTCTTCTCGCACACAAGACTGGCAGTTCCGGGACTCATGGAGGGATCACCGCCGCCACCAACGACATAGGGCTTATCACCCTGCCCGATGGACGTAAGCTCGCTATCGCCGTTCTGGTTACAGATAGTAGTGCTGATGAAGCCACTCGTGAAGGCGTTATAGCTCGCATTGCACGAGCTGCCTACGATGAAGCGACCGCTACCAAATAGCGAAGCTTCACTTGCATCCTGGCTACGCGCTTCGTCCAGAACTGCGAAAACGTTGACTCGACGAGACCCCCGTCCTTAAGATGAACGCTCTGGCGAAGAGCGTCTCCTATGATCGGCCAAACCATCTTGCACTATCGCATCATCGAGAAGCTGGGCGCCGGCGGGATGGGCGTAGTATTCAAAGCCGAGGACACCAAACTCGATCGCTTTGTTGCGTTGAAGTTTTTGCCCGACGAAGTGGCGAAAGATGCTCTAGTCTTGAGCCGCTTTCGCCGTGAAGCTAAGGCCGCTTCTGCTCTGAACCATCCCAACATTTGCACAATTCATGAAATCAACGAGCAGGATGGGCAAACGTTCATCGTGATGGAGTTTCTGGATGGCGTCACACTCAGGCACCGCATCGCGGGACGACCATTACAGACGGAGACGCTGTTGGAGGTAGCCATCGAGGTGGCGGATGCGCTGGACGCCGCTCATACCGGAGGTATTGTTCATCGCGACATTAAGCCCGCTAATATCTTCATCACCAAACGGGGACATGCCAAGATCCTGGACTTTGGCCTGGCCAAAGTTTCCCTGCTGCCGAAAGCACAGTCGGTGGGGCCAACAGCGGCCACCATCGCCGACAGCCACGAGCTTCTGACAAGCCCCGGCGCGGCGGTTGGCACCGTCGCTTACATGTCCCCGGAGCAGGCCAAGGGCAAGGATCTCGATGCCCGCACCGATCTATTTTCCTTCGGGACAGTGCTATATGAGATGGCCACGGGAGCCTTGCCTTTCCCGGGAGAAACTTCTGCAACCATCTTCGACGGTATCCTTAATCGAACTCCGCTGCCGCCGATACGGTTGAATCCGACAGTTCCACCCAAGCTGGAAGACATCATCAGCAAACTGCTGGAGAAGGATCGCGAACTGCGCTACCAAGCCGCGGCGGAACTTAGAAGCGATCTCAAGCGGCTCAAGCGCGACACCGAATCGGGAAGACTCCAGGCTCAGGATTCCGCGGCCGTGCGCGTTTCGAGTGCATCCGTGCCCGTCGCAGGAGCTGAGCGCGGCTCCAGTGGTTCTGCCTTGGTCGCGGCCGCGCGCCAGCATAAAGCCGGCGTTGGAGTCATGGTCGCCGTCGCACTGCTACTGATCGCCGCGGCTGCATTCGGCATATACAGCTTATTTCTCCTCGCCCGTAGCCAGCCTTTCCAGAGCATCAAGATCACCAAGATCAGCGGCACTCACAATGCGCGGATCGGCGCCATGTCTCCCGACGGAAACTACCTGGCCTATGTGTTGAATAGCGAGGGTAACGAATCATTGTGGCTGCGCCATCTGGCCAGCGAAAGCAACGTGCAGATCGTTCCGTCCGAGCATGTGCAATACTCCGCCCTGCGCTTCTCTCCCGATGGCAGCCATATTTACTTTTCGCACACTCAATTGATCAGCGGTCCTGCGTCTCAGGAGTACGATCTATACCGCATCCCCGTGCTGGGTGGAACTCCACAACTTCTCGTCAGGGATATAGACACGAATCCAAGTTTTTCTTCCGACGGGCGGCGCTTCGCTTTCATACGCGCCAACGATCCCGACCCTGGCAAGTACCACCTGCTCATTGCAAATGCCGACGGCAGCAACGAAAAAAGTATTTTCGCCGGTCCCATGGCCAATGTGGTGTCGGATTCAGCCTGGTCGCCGGATGGAAAGGTGATCGTCGCTACGATCTTCGCTCAGGCCGAAGACACCATAAGCGCAGTCATTGCGATCGATCCGGACACCGGTGCCCAGAGGACTATATCCAAGCCGCCGTACACAGTGCTAACCAACGTGTACTGGCTGCCCGATGGAAGAACCTTGGCAGTAATTTTCTCAAGCATGGAGACTAACTTCAGCCGGCAGCAGGTTGGGCTGATCAGTTATCCGGATGGCAAGTTTCGCCCAATTACCGCCGACACAAATGACTATGCCAACTTGAGTGTCTCCGCCGACGGCGCGACCATTGCCACTGTCATGCGCCAGTCGGTTCGCGACGTTTATGTGAGTTCAGGCCTAAAGGCTGGTTACGCCGACGCTAGGCAGGTTAGTTCGGGAGACCTCGTGCCGGTGGTCGCTTGGGCGAGAGACGGCAATCTGCTGACGGAGCAGGGGTCATCCATTCGGGAGATTAGCCCGAACGGCGAACTCAAGGGGGAGATCGCTTCCGAAAAGGACTCTGCGGCGATGCAGCCTAACGGCTGCAGCGACGGCCACCTTGTTCTCGCGCGCGGGATGGCGAAAACCCTCTCGGTGAACATCTGGCGCAGTGAAGCGGATGGCACCGGATTGCACCGCCTGACCGAGGGTAAAAGAGATATGTTTCCGATGTGCTCCCCGGATAGCAAAACCGTCTTTTATATAGATATGACTGTTCCTGCCTTTATGAAAGTGTCCATGGCCGGAGCTCAGCCGGAGCGAGTTACAAAGGAATTTGCGGAATTCAACGCCGGTTTTGACGTTGCGCGCGACGGAAAGACGGTTGTGCTGGGCACTTACGATTTCAAAGCCCAAAAGCCAACGATCTCTCTGGTTTCTCTTGATTCCGGCCAGGTGCTGCGAATGTTCGAGTACGACCCGCGGCATCAGGGGCAACCCCGCTTCAGCCCCGACGGCAAAGGTATCGTCTACCCTGTCCGTGAAAAAGGAGTCGACAATTTGTGGCTGCAACCGCTGGACGGCGGCCCCGGCCGTCAGTTGACGAACTTCAGCTCCCTCAAAATCTACTCTTATCAATGGTCGCCCGATGGCAAGAGCCTGGCCCTGGTGCGCGGGGATTCTCCGTCCGACCTGGTGTTGATTCAGAATTCTCAGAGGAAATAGCCAGCACCTGCTTGGTCGACTCCGGACCAGTTGTCGCAATCCGGAAACTGGCCGTAAACGGGCTTCAGGGACATCTCCTCGAAGCCGATTTCTAAGGCTTCGTCACGTCCGTCTTCTTCGGACGGTTCGACTGCCTAGTGAAACGTTTGACGTGCACAAATCACTATAACGGTTAGGAAATCGCACCTGCAGGATCGGGGCAGAGGGCCGGAGAGGTCAATTCCGAATCGAAGTTAATCGAGTCACGAATGTGCGGAGAAGTGTCATGAACAGAATTCAAGAGGAATACGACTGGCGTCAGGTCACCAAGAGGATAATTCTCACATTGGCGTTCGTACTTGCGTATTCACTCGTGGCGACGCGATTAGTGCTTGCGCAAAACTACGCCGTGCTCTATTCGTTCACAGGCGGACCCAACGGCGGAGAGCCCACCTCAGGCTTGATCAAGGACCCTACGGGCAACTTGTACGGCACAACCTCGGGTGGGGGCGACTTCGGGAACGGAACTGTGTTCGAATTCAGTACGACTGGAAAGGAGAATGTGCGTTCGCGACTCGGCGGGCAACCTCTACGGCACCACGACAATAGGCGGCGCTTTCTACGGCACGGTTTTCAAGCTTGACACCAAAGGCACCGAGAGCGTCCTGTACAGCTTCACCGGCTTTGCGGACGGGGAACGCCCTCAAGCAGGTCTAGTCCTAGACCCTGTCGGCCTCCTCTACGGTACGACATTTTCAGGTGGCGAAGCAGGCTTCGGAACGGTCTTTAGCGTGGATATGTCTGGCCACGAGACCGTGCTGCACAGCTTTACCGCCGCCGGCGGGTCGCCCGGCCTTCACCGCCTCATCGGTTTGTGATCGCATTGCGTTTGCTTGATGTGGTCGTTGAAACCGGACTGCCAATGTGCCCTTCAGAGAAAAGAGCCATACATCTCGCCTGCGGGATGAATCCGAACACTTTCTCCGGTCCGGTTTGAGAGGAAAATCTGCGGAATTGCGGCCATTTCTCGCGATTTTCCGAGGAATGCTGGAGGTTTTCTCTGCATCACAGACTGCGTGGCGGAGGACGCAGTCTGGCGCTAACCTTTCTCCGGCTAAATTCCCTGCTAACAGGGAAAATAACAGGGAATTTGCGAAATTTTGACCCCAAAAAACGCACTACCATGCTCAAACTGCACATTCTACGGGAGGAGTAGCGGATTAGGCACAAATCGGAACAGGGAATTAACAGGGGCGTATCAGGGAATTTAATTTCCGGATCAGGGACCTATTGAAGGAGGGATTTACTCCGTTGCGAGCGGACTGGAGGGAAGCCAAAATGCTCCCGCTGCTCCGCCCAAACTCAGCGGAACCTGCTTACACAGTTTCTCAAAGTTCAGATCGTGGGGCTGCCGTCCTTCCAGAATCGACTCGATGATGTCCGGCGCGAGGAGTGCGCACCCGAAGACCTTGCCGACGTAACGTTCCGTAAGTCCCGCCTGGCGAGCCAGTGATCTCATGTCGAGCGCGTTTCCTTGAATGACCTTTTCATGCCAACCGTAGGCTCGTGCGATCGCCTTTATCAGCGAAGACTTGGGACGTCGAACCGGGTCGTTGGAGTTGGGCGGTTACAACCAGGTGAACTTCGCCGCCACACCGTTTGCTCTTGGCTTCGATGGTCAAACTGATGAGATCGTTTGCGTCGACGGTTTTTCTCAGGCACAGATTGCTGGCGACGACCTTGCCGCCGTTTTCCAACAACAGGCGCAGTTCCTTCCTGCTGAGCATAACCTCGATACTGTTCTCTTGAATGGCCACACGCCGAAGGAAAGCACCGAGGACGTCACGAAGGTCATCCGAGGGGAGCGAGGGCAAGCGCGCCGCAAGTTTCTTGGCAGCGACGACCAGGTCTCTAGTACTGGCTGGACTCTCATTTTCTGCGCCGAGCCGGTCGAATACGTCTGCGTCGGATTTCAGGAAAGAGACAAGCTTTTCGATGACGCGACCTTCAAGTTCATGCGCAGGCACTCGGGTCGGACCATCGCGTTGGCCCGTGGTGTTCTTGATGGCAAGCTGAGAGACATAGTAACGATAACGCCTACCTCGCTTGATGGTGAACGATGGTGTGAGACGGTTGCCTGCAGCATCTTCGACTAGCCCGGTCAGCAGACTCGATGCCTGCTCTCGGGCTCGCTGGCGGCGCGTCCGAAGATTGCTGTTCATCTGTGTTTGGACTTTGTCCCAAAGGTCTCGCGGTACGACGCCTGCATGCTCTCCCGGATACCACTGATCGCGATGCCGGATCTCTCCAATATAAAGACGATTCCGAAGGAGGGCATATAAAGCACCGCGAGCAAAGGCAACCCCACCCAGGCGGGCTCCCGTTCTGGTGATCCAAATTTTACTTCTGATTTTCTCCCGATTCAGTTCGACCGCCAGTTTGGAAACGCAGCCGAGGTTCAGGTAGAGAGAAAAAATCTTGCGAATGAGTTCCGATTCTTTGGCGTTCGGAACGAGTTTGCGGCCTTCAAGATCGTATCCGAGAGGCACCAGACCTCCCATCCACATTCCTTTCTTTTTCGATGCGGCAATCTTGTCCCGAATTCTCTCTCCTGTGACCTCTCTTTCGAACTGTGCGAAGGAGAGCAGAATATTAAGTGTCAGTCGTCCCATCGACGAGGTCGTATTGAATTGCTGAGTGACCGATACGAAGGACACTCCTCGTGCGTCGAGAGCTTCGACGATTTTGGCAAAGTCGGAGAGGCTGCGCGTCAGGCGGTCAACCTTATATACGACGATGATGTTCACTTTTTTAGCCTCTACGTCCTCCAACAAGCGTTTCAGTGCCGGACGCTCCATCGTCCCACCTGAGTATCCGCCATCATCGTAGTGGGTCGGAATGACGCGCCAGCCTTCCTGACGCTGACTCAGAATGAAGGCTTCCGAAGATTCGCGCTGGGCGTCCAGTGAGTTGAAGGATTGTTCCAGACCTTCTTCCGAGGATTTTCGGGTGTATATGGCACACCGCATGATGGGCTTGTGCTCAAGACTCATTGCGCCCCCCTTGATTTGCTACCACCTTGTTCGTTCTTGATTCCAAAAAATAGTGGCCCTGACCAACGAGTACCGGTGATGAGACGGGCGATCTCGGAGAGGCTTTTATATCGCGCGCCTTGGTACTCGTAACCGTTGGCTGCCACATTTACGAGGTGAACCTGATCGCGCCACTGTCGAACGAGGCGAGTGCCAGGCCTGAGTTGCGGAGTGGTGGAAATTGCGGAATCGCTGTCTCTCTCAAAGGCCTGGCTGAGTTGGCGAAGCCGTGTGCGAGCAGCCGGCTTAAGCGGCCCGAATGCTTGTTCTTGAAGCCGATGAGCAAGGATCGGGATCATCAAATCGCTACGCAATTTGGGGGGCGGCGACGCATCGAAGAGCTGCTTCCATAGGTCGCACAGAGCAGTTTTGTTGAGTTCAGGCAAGGACGCAAGTCGGTCGGCAATGGGCTCCGGCATAAACAAACCTCCAGCCATACATTGACGCTCCGTTTGCGCCGACAATCAAGTTGAATGATGCCCGATTAGTGCCGGAACTGAGGGGGCTTCTTGGCATTGTGAGAAATTCCTAAGGTGCAAGGGCGAACGGCTCAGCCGGTTTCTGTCCGGGGCTTGTCCCCTCGTCACCTGGTGTCGCGCAATAAACGCTCATAGAATTTCTTTGTGGGCGAGAACTGTAGTGCGGGTACGAATTTTCTCTGGGAATGGGTGGGGGTGTTGTGATGACACGAATTGTAAGGGACGAATTGGAATATTGCTGTAGGTGCAATGAGTGCTTCGAATGTTTTTCAAAGGGCCACGTGACGCCTGCCGTGACGTTAAAGAGACGCGGAAAGTTCAAGGTTCCGCTTTGTCGATCGCATTTTAATGCTTATCGACTAAAGCTTAGCCTAGCCAGTGCCAAGAAGTACCACCGACGTTCCGAGTTCAGGAGAAAAATTCGGCGCTGTGTCTCTTCGGGCTGCCACAATAAGTTGATTCCGCAAGAGCTACTGCCGCCGTGGGGCGCGATTTACTGCGAGCTTCTGCTTCGCCGTCTTTCTCCAGAGCAACCGCGGCCCTTTCTCGAGCCGTCAAGCTAAGTGAGCGTGGAGATTTTGAATCTGCGCGGCAATTATCCGTAGAAGCCGCATCGCTTTTCGCGTCCGCCCACAGCCGAGCCGGTGAACTCCGTGCGGATTACGAGGCCGTTCGTGCGCTGCACCTGGCTCAAGATAGCAAGAACTGCCTGAAAACTGCTTTGTCCACCGCACGGGATTTGGTTAACGGTCAGTATCCGTGGATATCAACACAGTTCCAGTTGGAAAAAGGCACCTGCTTCTGGATCGCCGGTGATCTGGGAAGAACCAAAGAAGCTTACCTTGCAGCGCTGAAAACAGCGAAAAAAACGATGTACAAGGCCGTCTATTTCCGTGCGTTGGCTCACGTATCTGGACTGAGCTCCGAACTCGGAGAAGAAGCGTTGGCTTGGAAACAGGCTGAGACCGGGCTCAGCTCCAGCAGTTCATCGAGCGCGATGTTGATGCAGTCATACAACTTGTACTTTGTTCTGCACATGGTGGCCGCTGCGACGAATCATTGTTACCTTGACGTTGCAGTGTGGCGCGAAGCCGTCGCCATTAGCGAGAAGACCCCGGACGTGCTACTGCACGCTGCGGCTCACGCCTATTTGGGCAGGAACGCAGCCGATATAGGTATGATGGAGCTTGCCCGCGATGCCTTTTCCGACGCTGCTAAAGAATTCCAGACCGCTCCCCAGAGCCACGCGACTCGAGTTGCCTACGCAGAGGCCGAAACTCGCCTTGCTCAAGTTGAGCTTCGTCAAGGCAATGAAAATCGCGCGATCGCGCGTCTGACAGCAATCGAGCCGGATGTTCTGAGCGCAAGTGACAACCTACTGGCTCTTATTTTCTATCGCGCGCTGGGGGAAGCTCTCCTTAAGACTAACCTCCCTCACGAGGCGGAGATGGCGACTCGGGCGGCAATCGCTCTGTCTGAAAACAATCTCGCCTCGCTACGTACAGAAAGCCAGCGCCTGCTGTGGGGAAGGGAATCGGTTGCCGCATACAAGATGCTGATTGAACTGAAACTGCAGCGGGGAGACTCGCGTAACGCACTGGAACTATGGGAGTGGTACCGCGGCGCATCTCTACGGTCTGGTGAAACGCAGTCCCATCGGTCATCGCTCACAGCGGCCGAATTGAAAGAAGATCCTCCAGACTTCCAACCGGAGGCGGTAGAGAGGAGTTTACCTAGCCTGCGCAATGAGACGGTGCTGTCCTACGCAGTTCTCGATGATGGCATTGAGGTGTGGCTGTACGACAATCGGGGGATCACGGCTCATTGGGTTCAAGCGCCGAAAGATTGGATAAGTCTGGCTGCCAGGAAACTCCGGAATCTTTGCTCACGGCCACAATCAAATCTCTCTGAACTTCACGCAACCGCGCGATCTCTCTACGACTTGCTAATCGGCCCGGTAGCAGAACAGATCGCAGAGGGGCGAGTGCTTGTCGTAGAGACCGATGACGATCTCAGTTTCATTCCTTTTGAAGTGCTGCTCGATCCCGCTGGTCATTACCTTGGCGAACGATTTTCGGTCGTTTCGTCCTACGGCCTTCACTACGCTGATTCGCTCAGACTAGCTCAACCTTTGACTCCTGGGACGCCCTCTTTGCTCGTTGGGGTGCCAGCGCCGGCCGGGTTTGGGGAAGAGCACTTGCCAGTTGTTGCCGATGCCCAAACTGAGGCCGAGGCTGCGGCAGATCGGTTTCAATCTCCAGTGCTTTTGTTAGGGCCGAACGCTACCGGCGATCGATTGCTGCAAGCCTTGCCAATGGTGAGCATCTTCCACTTTGCCGGACACGCAGTTGTTTCCGGAGAAGGTACCGAGCTTTTGTTATTCGACACTTCCCTGAGTGCAAAGATGCTTGAGCGCGCTCGTTTATGGAAGCTGGATCTGGCTGTATTGTCGGCCTGCGACACGGCAAACGGCTCCGAGGGTACAGCAATCGATACAGACAGTCTGGTGCGATCGTTTGAGAGATCAGGCGTTCCCCACGTCGTCGCCAGCCGTTGGAAGCTTGATTCTGCTGCTGCCCGCCGGTTTATGCAAGTCTTCTACGCCGCTGCTTTCCAGGGCAACAGCATCTCCCGGTGTCTCCAACTTTCACAGAATGCGATTCGGAATAGCGATGGAATGAGCCATCCATATTACTGGGCAGCACTGCAAGATTTTGGCCGGAGTTAGAAACCAAACAAATTCTTCAAATGTAAAAGAGGCAAGTATGAACTCAGCGCGTGTGATGTATATCGCAGCAACAATTCTTTCTCTCCTCGTACCTCTGTGTCGGGCTAATACCACTGTTTCGGTCGTTGTACGAGGACCGTGGGCCTATGCAATCGTGGGCTCGGGTACGAACGCCCATCTGGTGCTTATTGCACCTAAAGATGATGAGGGTCACTATCCACCCTCGGTCATGTCTTTGAAGGAAGACCTCGAACTCTCCTCTTCTGCGCAGAATGTCTTGACATTTGTCGCACAGGTACAACCACTATCTCCGAAATGTGATTCGATCACGGATAACGGGTACCCAGCGCCGATGAAGGCAGCCGACTTCAACTCCCTGTATACCTCACCAAACAATTACTACGTGGTCGTGCTCCCAGTCCCTGATTCCTGTGCGCCTTCTCAGGAGTTCAAGTCTGACATTAGCACAACATTCAATGCTCCACATCCGAATCCAACCCTGTATCCAGCTGGGATGATGTTTACTTACACGGTTTCCGCGGCAGGCTTCAATATGAATAATAGTACGAAACCATATGACTTCGAGGGCGGCAATGAGATCGACATCTGGATGCAGCCAAATGGAGGGGAGTCAAGTTTTTGCGACATGGACTCACGGCATGCATTTCATTCGCTGGTCACCACTCTGAAACTGACGCTATTCGAAGACTTCAACGAAAAGAGCGGATATCGTGATCAT
>Ga0302227_10001313_pt1 | contig 18722 bp, 31 predicted proteins | sample II_Palsa_N1_1_FD_193525 | JGI IMG/M metagenome (GOLD analysis project Ga0302227, IMG submission 193525) | Peat permafrost microbial communities from Stordalen Mire near Abisko, Sweden - II_Palsa_N1_1 | ecosystem: Environmental > Terrestrial > Soil > Palsa > Peat permafrost | place: Sweden... | reverse complement strand
TTCATGCCTAACTCAATAATATCGCCTTGTTTAGCCGAGCTAACAAAATTAATTTCCGATATGTATTTGGTTACTACGCCTTTGGTGCCTAATTGTATAATAGTATAAATAGCGGCTTCCTCATCTATCCAGCTCAGTAAACTGCCGCCGAACAGGGTTCCGTGTGCATTAAGGTCTTCTGGTTTTACCCATTTACGTGTATAAAAGTTCATTACCGGGATGTTTAGATAGGTAATGTTTTAAAACGCGGCGTACTGCAGGCATTGATCTATATCTTCATTCTCGATATAAGGATACAAATCAATAATTTCTGCCCTGCTTAGCCCGCTGGCAAGCAGGTTAAGCACAACTGAAACAGTAATCCGCATTCCCCTTATACATGCCTTACCTGTCATTATATTTGGATTGGAGGTAATGCGATCAAGTTTTAACATGACTTTCTTATTTATTCAAATATAATAAAAAAGCTAAATACACCCTAAATTATGGTAGTGTCTCATTTTGAATTTATTTTATAAATTGTATGCACTCATTGTATACGCTATCTCTAACCGCTGGTGGTATAGTTTCGGTTATACCGTTCGGATATTTTATTTTTAATTTTAATATAAAGCACTCGCAAAAATCAGATTTTTTATTTTCGGGAATGTTTTTTACCAAATCACTTATAAGTAACATTTTTTTGAAATTTACCCCTACTGGACCCGACCACGACATATTAAAATGAAGTTCTCCCTTTAATTCGTTTGTGCATATTGCACCATATTTCTGACCTAATCTATTTAATTCAAGCTGGGACATTCCACCTTGTCCGTTAGGATAATTGGCTTTCAGTTTTTCAATGACGCAATCAGTAAATTTTTTCTTACTTACATTATCTGCAAAATCAGTATCAGATTTTGACATTAGCGTATCTCGCAACGCTTTCCAGTTATCCGTTTTATTTTGTCCGTTACAGATATTGAAAAAAATTACCTGAATAAGCAATATGATAAATAATAGTTTTCTCATAAAAAAGCCACCTAAATTATTGAGCCTTAAACAGCGTCCACGGATAAGCCTTCATATCCCTTAAATAAGGGCTTTGCCATTTGTATTCAGGGTGTTTGGCAAAAAATGGCGCAGCCAGGAAGTCGGCGCCGCCCGGATGGCCCATGTGTGCCCATAGCTCCATTTTGTTGGCCAGGTCGGTTGTAGTAACCTTGCCTTGCACAGCACCCATCGGGTAAAACGGTTTTTCGCTCCATTCAGGGCAGCCAAGGGGATCATTTTCCACGTGACCATCTATTACGCAACGGTCAAGCGCGTTTTTATTGTTTAAGGCATCGTAAGTGTCGCCTTCTATGGCTTTCCCGGCAGAATCTGTCAGTTTTCCTTTATAGTCAACCGCCACCAGCTTTTGCATACGCAGCTTACGTGCGTTTGGCGAACTGGTTGGGTCGTCAACTTTAAAATTCGTTTCCTCTTTTATCAGTTTAGGGTCACTTGGGAAATTCGAACCGATCATAGCCGTATCTTTAGAGCGCCATACTCGCCAGTCTTTCAAACCAAGCTCCAGTTTAGCAACTTCATTGGTTTTAGTGTCGCCGATTAACCAGTCGTTGGCATAACCGCCGTTGTTATCGGTGGTCATTATTTTTACCACATCATCAATACTATTGGCATATTGCGCGGCTTTACGGGCGCGCGCAAATTCAGGCGCTTTGGTGGTGTCGAAACCATTGAAGCCGGTTATGGTGGTTTCAGTTATCAGTATGCCGCTACTGGTTACCACAAAATCGTCCCCGCTGTGGATAAAGCCCGGCGCGCAGTCCATTAATATGTGGTTGCCTTTTTGCGGTTTTATGTCGGCTATCACATTCCAGCGTTCGCCCTCGATATAATCCGTCCAGTTATTATGACCGATAACGATCTTGCCGTCTTTGGTGTAACTGCCTGTGGCAATAAACGCGCTGCAATTTCCGGGGGCCTTATTATCACCGCTGTGCGGTTTAAGTTTATTGTTAAGCATCGGCACATAATATTCCGATAGCTCGATATTAGCATTTAATGCAGTAATATCCAGCGAATCGTATTTCATGCCCTGGGCCTGCAAGCCTTCGGCTATGCCTTTTATCTCATCCTGGTACTCCTTGTCTATCTTATTCCATAAAAACCTTTTTGATGCGGCGCGATAAAATGCCCAGTCCTTACCGCTGGTATGGGGCAGGTAAAACTGCATCACCTTAATTAAGGTATCGATTTCTTTTGCTACCAAAAAACCATGCTGATAACCTACATCTGCCGGTGAACCCGACAGGTGGATATATATCCAGCCATTGCTATCCACACGGGTTGCATTACCGAGGCGGTCATTTGTAGTTGTAGTTGTTGTTTTGGATTGATGACAGCCAAAATAAATGACAGCCAATAGGATCACAGATCCGATTTTGAAGGGATTTTTCATGAAAGAAATAATAAGATCAGTTAATAGCGCGGGATGAAGATAACAAAAAGAAATAATTATAAAAACTGAAATCTAATTACTGCATGCAATTAATTTTCAATTACTTGTAATATCAGATCCTTGTTGTAAATTCATACCTGTAAACCCTGTAAAATGAATAAGCATTTGTGCCTTTTTTATGCTTATCTTTTGATAGCCTGTTCCGTAAATTTTAATGCATCTGCACAGCAGCCGAAAAATCTATATGCCCGCTTTATAAAGGAAACCGCGAACTTAAGAGACGATACCAATAAAGTTTTGCATTGCCTGGATTTCGTAAAATCACACGAATCATATTTACAGGATAGTGATTTGTACATTTTAAGCCAGGCAAAAGCACTGTCGGTGAAATTAAATTATCCAAAAGGCCTTATGTTGTCTGGTTACATGCAAGGGAGTTTTGCAGAGATCAGAAAGAATTTTCCTTTGGCTATTAGTAATTACAAGGAATCTGTCCGGATAGCCGAACGAAATAAATGGTATGGTGATATTTATTTGGCATACAGTGCTATGCTAAACATATATTATTACCTGGCCGATTATCCAAATGCGATGGATATAGCCCAAAAAGGCCTGGCGCTTGCCGAACTATACAATAACAAGCAGGATGAGGCACATTATATTAACCAGGTAGGCTTTATTTACCTGAAACAGGGAAATACGGAGGAAAGCATCAAGTATTATATGCAATACCTGATACTTGCGAAAGAACTTCGCAATAAAGTAATGATTGCCGATGCTTGTAATGGCATAGCGGATGGCTATTTGTTAAAAAATGATTGTAAAGCCGCTCTTGGCTATTTTTTTACTGCGCTTGATATATATAGTAAATTGAATGAGGACAAAAATCCAGAGTTTGATAGAAAAAGAACCGCAAACAGGCATGAAAGGACAGCCTATACATTATTCAAAATAAGCAGTGCTTATAAACAAGCGGGTGACAACAATAAGGCTTTATATTATTCCCTGCAAATTTTCGATATGTATAATAAAAGGAAGCAAAAAGGCCTGCCAACTTTTAACCCATATGATTTAGCCAGTTATTATATCAATATGGGTGATATTTACCGGATACTAAAAGACTACAAAAAAGCCGGCATTTTTCTTAATGAAGGCCTGTCAATTTCAAAATCTATCCTTCACCGCGAAGATATGAGGGATGCTTACGAAGTACTTTCAAAAAATTTTGCATCTCAAAAACGGTATGACAGTGCTTATTACTATCATGTACTATTTACCGGCCTTAAGGATTCTATTTTAAATGAGAAAGTGAGCCGCGAGATCAACAGCCTTGAGGTGGCACGGCGCGATAAAGAAATAGCCCTGCTAAACCAGCAGCGAAAACTAAAAGAAACCGAAACTGCGCGGCATAATGTAACGCGGGATTTTTTTATTGGCTTTATTACGCTTGTAGCTGTTATAACATTCCTGCTGGTGTATATACAAAATGGTATTAAGATGCAAAAGCTTGTTGCCGAAAAGCAATCGGCTTTGCAAATTGAACGCCAGCGCATAAGCAGCGATATGCATGACGATATAGGCACAGGCCTCTCCACCATGCTCATCTACATCAATATGCTGAAACTAAAATCAACTAATAAGAAAGATGAGCAGAATATTAGCCGGATAGCTGCTTTGGGCACCGCGCTGGTTGAACAAATGAAGGAGATTGTATGGTCGTTAAGCCCTGGTAACGACCGCCTTGACAGCCTGCTGTTATTTATACGCCAATATTTTGTGTTATTGTTTGAACCGCTGGCGTATGAGACTAATGTTGTTTTCCCGGCAACTATTCCCGATGTGGAATTGAAAAGCGATTTAAGGCGCAACGTGTTTTTATGTGTTAAAGAAGCGCTGAATAATGTTATTAAACATGCAAAAGCAACCAGTGTTGAACTTAACGTGCAGGTTAAACACCGCATGTTAACCATCGTAATAAAGGATAATGGCAGCGGCCTGCCTTTACCGCTGAAGGAAAATATTACCGGGAATGGCCTGAAAAACATAACAAGACGGATGAATATTGCCAAAGGCAAATGCAACATACTTAATGACAACGGTACGGTTGTAAGCCTTGAGTTTGAATTACCACCCTACCCAAACGGGTAGTTTTTTATAGTTATATAATCCGTAATTTTCCATTTGGATAAATAGATTATGATAGCAGTAGGGCTTATTGAGGATACTGAAAATTACAGTGATGCTGTGGCGTCCCTGCTCCGGCTATCGGATGAGCTGCAGCTGGCCGGTGTTTGGAAGGATGCAGAAAGCGCTATAAAAGGCGTACCCGAAACTTTGCCCGACGTGATCTTAACTGACATACAATTACCGGGGATGAATGGCATTGAATGCATCCGTAAACTAAAAATAGATTGCCCCAGCATACAGTTTATGATACTGACGGTGTTTGAGGAGGATGAGAAGATTTTTGAAGCGCTAAATGCCGGTGCAACAGGCTATTTGCTAAAAAGTGCGCCGCCCGAAATGATCTTCAATTCCATAAAAGAGATACATAACGGCGGGTCGCCGATGAGCCCCGGCATCGCCCGTAAAATAATCAGTCATTTCCAGCCTGCTATAATTAAAAACGGGCAGGAGATATTTACCGCCCGCGAAAAACAGGTACTCGACCTGATGGCCGAAGGAAAGCTGGTAAAGGAAATTGCCGGGAGTTTGAATGTTACGGTGCACGCTATCAAAAAGCATATCAAAAATATCTACCTTAAAATGCATGTGCAGAACAAGGTGGAGGCTGTAATGAAATGGAAATTTAAATAACCTATTACCTATCCTATATGGATGATAGTGCCCTTTTGGGGACTTGCCACGCTTTTTTAACTTGACTAATTTTCTTGAAAATTGATAGTTATGAAAAAGGCAATTTTAATTATCGCGCTTTATGGAGTGTGCACTATGGCAATGGATAGCTGCAAAAAACAAAATTCCAATCCCACGACACCGTCATGCTCAGTAAACGGAACAACTGTTAATATAGGAGGCTCGGCAGGGGGATCTTATTTTGTTCTTCTTGGTAGTTCAGGTAGTAGTACATACGACTATTTATATTTTGATAATACCGACCTTAATTTTTATTTATATGAGACCGTTAATGGCTTTAATGCAGGCGGTTCTTATATTATGGATGTCGGCCAGCAAAGTTGCCCGGGCTTTTCTTATTCAGGTACGCCTAATGCTGCATTGGTGGCCTACAAAAAAGGGGAAGGCTATGCAGGCGTGTTTAAAGATGGTCACAGTGTAAAATTTATTACAACGTCATATAGTGGCGGAATTGCATTAATATCCTACGTTTATCAATAGCATGACAATGAAAAAGTTAAATTTAATAGTCGCTGCTTTTTATTTTTTATTGCTTTTGGTAATTGCCGGGACATCTTCCTGTAAGAAAAACTCGTCTGATAATAGTAACAATAGCAACGTTAGCGGCAACTGGAAAGGGCCGGTGCTTCAACCTGCCGAAACAGACACCTTAAAAGTAACGCTTACCCAATCGGGAGCAAATGTTACCGGTACATATTCCATTTCAGGGGCTACCTCAAATGATAGTGGCACTATTACCGGAACGGTTAGCGGGAGTACTATTACATTGAGTGCCCTTTCACAAAAGAACAATGGCAGCGGTGCAAATCTTAGCGGGACTATTAATAGTGCTGTAAATATGATGAGCGGCACATTTACCTCTAAAGACAATAATGGCAATCCTAATGGCGGGACATGGAGTTTGACTAAAACAAATTGATATGCTTAAAAAGCAATCCCCCGGGGACTAAAGATAAGATTAGTAGTAGTTATAGTTGTTTAGGTTAAGGGTTGGTAGCCCGGATTGCAAGGCTGTCCCGCATAGGGTCGCGGGACATGCCTGGCAATTACGCCGTTACAAAGTACCCTTTTAGGTACTTTGTAAATATCATAACATAGCGTATCTTTATTTAATCAACCTAATTATGTTACAATGAAAAAACTTTACCCCTTATTAGCTGCGGCTATGCTTTTGTTTATTGCGCCGGGCGTACATGCGCAAAATAATGGACAAAACAACGGACAAAACAATTTCTCATCACTGATACAGGACGGGCCGGGCGATGCTACAAAACTGATCAGCGCCTACGCCGAGCCATTATTCAAAGGCTTTGGTATCGGCCAGAACAGCGGGTGGAACAATACAGCCAAAACAAAAAAGCTGCTCCATTTCGATTTACGGATCACCGGATCGGTGGCGTTTGTGCCGGCATCGGATAAAACGTTTGATGTAACGCAGATCGGGCTGTCGAACCAGGTGAGGCCGGCCGATCCTTCGCAAACCACAGCGCCAACATTTGCCGGCGGTAAAAATACTACCGGCCCTCTTTTAAATGTTTATGATACTAATGGGAAACAGATCGGCCAGTTTAACACCCCATCGGGTACGTTGTCGATTATTCCAGCCCCGCAGGTACAGCTTACGATCGGCCTGGTCGACAACACCGACATTACGATCCGCTCGATACCTTCAATTAGTTTCGGGAGTAATGACGGATCGGTATCCATGCTGGGCTTTGGCCTGAAGCATGATATTATACAGGATTTTGCCAAAAAAATACCCAAACCATTTGATCTTGCCATAGCTTTTGGTTACAGCCATTTAAACCTCAACATTCCGCTAACCGTGAACCCTGACAATGGCGCCCAGCCCGCAAGTGGCCAGCAAAGCACCGATTTTAGCAACCAGCACATCGCCGGTACTTTTAATAGTTTTATGCTGCAGGCCATCATATCCAAAAAGCTGTTGTTTTTTACGCCATTTTTAGCGGTGGGGTATAATACCACGCATACCAGTGCTGCAACGGTTGGTAATTACCCCATAACAACCGGCGAAACTTTAACAGGTACGCCTGTTTACACTACCTATACCAACCCGGTTAATATTAATGAAACCAGCGTAAATGGTATGCGCGCTGATATCGGTTTCCAGTTAAACCTTGCATTTTTCCGTATTTATGCTTCTTGCAGTTTGGCGCAGTATAAATCTGTTGACGGTGGTATCGGCTTTGGATTTTAGCAGGATATAATTGGGTACGATAATCATTTTTAAAAAATAAAAACGGGATATTCAATAGTAATTACGGCCAAAATCTATATTTGAAGCCTGCGATTTTTTGAATGAACGATACCCTTATACGCCCTATACAACCTGCCGATAATGCCGCAATGGCCGCCATTGTGAGGCAGGTGCTCAAATCATTTAACGCCGCCAAACCGGGAACGGCTTACTACGATGCAAATCTTGACAATTTGTATGATGTATTTCGTGTGGAAGGCTCGGCTTATTGGGTTGCCGAACAGCATGGCGAAATATTAGGTGGCGGCGGTATTTACCCAACCAACGGGATGCCCGCCGGTTATTGCGAGCTGGTTAAATTGTACCTTGATGAAGGTGCGCGCGGCAAAGGCATTGGCCGGCAGCTGATAAATAGCTGCACACAGGCTGCGATAAAAATGAGCTATACCTATATGTACCTGGAAACTATGCCCGAATTGACCATCGCAGTGCCGCTGTATGAAAAATTAGGGTTTGCTTATATCAATGAACCACTCGGAAATTCGGGGCATACGGATTGTAATATCTGGATGGTGAAGGAATTGGATGTTTAGTTTATATAGCGTATGGCTGAACTATCCATTAATAATATTGGTAAAAAGCATCCGACAGAACATCATGAAATCCCCATCCCATGTGCTGTGTATCATTAAGTATTTGCCTGGCGCGTGGTTGAAATGTTTCGGTTAAACCTTCTTTATAAATAAATTTTAATACGCCGGCATAGGTACTTTCCATGCTATTGTAAAAGGTTTCATTTATATCGCCATATTCATTTGTGAATTTTACGCCGGTTTCAACATACAAAAACATGAGATCAGCAAGCAGATCAGCGGATGGCCCCAATTTTTTAAAATCGCTAATAGCCTGCTTGCCTTGTTTTAAATTGTATTCAAATCCGCGTTTTGGATAAAAGGCCTCATATACTTTAACGCGGTATTTTTCCAATAGACCTTCTTCATCAGGCTTAATATAAAAATTAAGGTACTCCTGTACTGATTTATTCTTTTTGTACAGGTCGGAAATGATTTCGATTAACTCCTTCTTTTGGAGCTTGGCGAGTTCGCTTCGGATGGACATATTTATAAGTTATTTTTCATGAATATCAAATAAACGCCTGTTTTATCAGGCATGGCATATTTAGGGCTATTGTATTTTTTAACTTCATCTATCAATGCAGGATCATATAGCTTCCCGAATTTTGTTTCCATTTCATCAAGTGTGCAGATCATCCCGCTAATAAGGAAAAGAAAGCCATACGGCGATTTTTTGAGATGGGCTATGGTTTTATCAACCTGTTTCTTATCTAAGCTGAAATCGACGGGAGCAGAAGCGGTAATTTTAACGGGTTTACCGTTATATAAAGCAGGCTTCCAGGGCGGCGAAAGGGACACTACCCGCACTGCCTCCGAGTCGCAGCCGCCGCCAGGTTTGTCAAGCGCTTTAACGTCGCTTACCGTGCCATCGATATTTACAGTAAAAGATACCATTACTTCCACCTGGAATCCCAATGTCCTTGCCACTTCGGGGTATATCAGGTTGTCGGATATATATTTGAGAAAATCTCCCTCTTCACCCATAAACACCGGCATCTTCTCCACCAAGCGGCTTTGGTTTGGGTCCTGGGCGTGGGTTATGTCGCACAGCACCGTTATTAGCAGCATAATTAAAGTAAAAGATTTAAGCCACCTTATATTTACTTGCGAAGTTTTCAAAACTTCGCAAGTCTTGTTCTCACCTAATGATTTAAGCCATTTCATGGCCTAAATATAGCGGTTTTTAAAAATTCCCGATTAGCATGGAAAGTCGAACGCGAGTTGAATATATGGACTTCAAATAGGAAGTTTTCTAAATCTTATACGGTTATCTTCAATTGTAATAATGAAATCACTTTCCAATTGATCTGCAAATTGTTCAAATAATAACTCAAGTTTTTCTCGGATTTTAACCGGAGTAAAAACTGATGTTCTGAATTGTATAAGCGGCGCTTGTTGAGATTTATTGAGTGCCAATAATTGGCCGAAGTCCATGTCTGTAGTTAAAATAATTCTTTTCTCATCAAACGCTTTTTCAAGAATAGATTTGTCCGCGAGTTTGTAAAGGTCCTGGTCATTCAAATGTACAGCATCATGTCCCTGGCTCTTTAGCCATAATGCTACACTTTGGGAAATTCCCATATCCAGCAAAAATCTCAAATCAGGATACTTTTTGGGTTGTATATAATTCTTCTTCGGCTAAATATGCAGCATAGTTAAGACATTGGTCAATATCTTCAGTTTCCAGTGCAGGATATTCCGCAAGGATTTCCGTTTTATCCATTCCATTGGCGATTAGATTAAGCACCAGCGATACCGTAATACGCATCCCGCGTATGCAGGCCTTGCCGTTCATTATAGTGGGATCGGATGTTATTCTATCTATCGCTAACATGGCTCGTTTTTTATAAAATTACGATATTAAATTGTAGCTGTCAAATTTGCGGGATTTACTAACCTATCTACACCTAACTTCAACAAATGCCTAACTAAATGCAATAATAAACTCAATCCCGGTAAGTATCAAAAGCGATAAAAAAATCCCACCAAATATTATTGCGGATTTTTTTAACCTCCTGCTGTCCTTAGTCTTTCGCCATAAAATGAAATTCAAAAAAACAAATACCATACCCGTTATAATTATAAGAGCTTTTAAAAGTGTCAATATTATATAAATGGTATTCTTATTCATACAAATCTCCTATTTTTTGCCCTTGTTGGGGTTGTCTCCAGCAAGCCCGTGTTTTTGTGCATAAGTATTATTAGCTAAGGATTATACATAATACATAAACAATGATTTAATAAGCCATCTCATAACTAACTATCCTTCATCACAATTAAATAAACAGCCTTTTTACCGGGATCGGCATATTTAGGGTTATCGTATTCTTCAACATCTTCAACTTTTATGGGGTTAAAAGATTTGCCAAATTTTGCTTCTGTTTCATCCAGCGAATAGGTTGAACCTTTTATAAAGAATACAAACCCATAATCTGACTGCCTGAGTTTTTTAATTGGCGTTTCATAGCTGGTATCGGTATTAAATGTGAAGTTTATGGGCACTGTATACATTACCCTTACCGGTTTGCCGTCCTGGAACCCTGGTTGCCAGTTTGGCGACATGGAAATCACCCTTACAGCTTCCGAAGTGCAGCCTGCACCAAGGCAGCTCACAGGCGCGACGTTGGTTACCGCCCCGTTAGTGTCTATTACAAAGGATACATATACATTGCCATTAAGGCCAATGACCTTGGCAACATCCGGATACTTCAGGTGCTTCAGTATGAATTTTGAAAACGATTGAACGCCTCCGGAATATTGAGGAGGTGTTTCCATGGCAGCGAAAGTCTTTTTTTGAGCGGTTTTCGCCGTGTCCTGCGCAAACGTTTTACCAATGGCCATAACGGCCCAAGCTGTTAAAAGGTAAAGTTTAAGTCTTTTCATAGGGTAAATATAAATTCATTTCATAACATTCTGTGTATCGTTAGCATCGCGTTTATATAAAATTATGATGGCAAATAAATTGTAATTATCAAATCGGAGTTTTTGCATGCTCAAAACGATTATAAAAATTATTGTTTAAATTTGTTATATGACGACATTCACGATTGAAATTCCGGATAAGGTAGAGAAAACATTGGCTGATCTTGTAAAACAGTTGGGTGGTAAAGTGATTGCTACTGATACAGAAAAGAAGCTTACGCGCGCTGCAAAGAAAAAGCAAATATTGGATGACCTTGAAGAATCTGTAAGACAGGTTAAATTGCACCAGGAAGGTAAAATAAAATTGAAATCGATAGATCAATTGCTTAATGAGCTTTAAGATAACATTAAATTTTCCGCCCTTGTTGGAGTTGTCTCCAACAAGCCCGGTATTTTATACGTTAGCAATATATAGTATTAATAGCGCTAAAGACCAAACATAAAATTCGTTTTGTTGGAGACAACTCCAACAAAGGCAGCTGATAACTCCATCCAACCACTCTTCCAATCCCTCCAACCAACCCCTCCCCAACTATTTTAAAAAATAACACACTATCTATTTGACAATTAATAGAAAAGTGCTACCTTTGCCGTCCCTTAACGGGGATAAATGCCTTGAACGAAGCCCTACTGCTTCGATGGGCACAAATTAAAATAAGAAAATGTCAGGAATTATTGGTAAAAAAGTAGGAATGACCAGCATTTTCGATGAAGCAGGCAAAAACATACCTTGCACTGTGATCGAAGCTGGCCCTTGTGTGGTAACCCAGGTTAGAACTGAGGATGCCGACGGCTATGCAGCTATTCAGCTGGCATATGGCGAAGCAAAAGAAAAAAACACCTCCTCTCCTTTAAAAGGCCATTTCCAGAAAGCCGGCACTACGCCAAAACGTAAGCTGGTTGAATTCACAACTTTCCCCGACGAAAAAACCCTTGGTGACAATGTTACCGTGGAGATTTTCGCCGCCGGCGATTTTGTGGATGTGGTTGGTACCTCAAAAGGTAAAGGTTTTCAAGGTGTTGTAAAGCGCCACGGTTTTGGCGGTGTGGGTATGCAAACTCACGGTCAGCACAACCGTTTACGTGCGCCGGGTTCATTAGGGGCCTCTTCATGGCCTTCACGCGTATTTAAAGGTATGCGCATGGCCGGTCAGATGGGCAACGTTAGGGTGAAAGTTCAAAACCTCGAGGTTTTGAAGGTTTATCCTGAAAAGAACCTGTTAGTAGTTAAAGGTTCCATACCGGGAGCTAAGGGTTCATTCGTTATAGTGGATAAATAAGATGGAAGTTAACGTAGTAAATGTATCAGGTAAAGAAACAGGTGCCAAGGTGCAACTTCCTGAGTCCGTATTCGGTATCGAGCCCAATGATCACGCTATCTACCTTGATGTTAAGCAGTTTCTCGCTAACCAACGCCAGGGTACACACAAATCAAAACAGCGTAACGAGATCGCAGGTTCAACCCGCAAGTTATATAAGCAAAAAGGTACCGGCGGTGCCCGTGCAGGTGGTATCAAATCGCCATTGTTCAACGGTGGTGGCCGTGTATTCGGCCCGCAGCCGCGCGACTACAGTTTTAAGCTGAACAAAAAGCTTAAATCGCTGGCACGTAAATCGGCCTTATCATACAAAGCAAAAGACAGCAGCATTATAGTTCTGGAAGATTTCAATTTCGATTCGATCAAAACCAAAAGCTATGTACAGCTGGTAGCCGACCTTAATGTTACCAATGTGAAAACATTGCTAGTATTAGGCGAAGCAAATAAGAATATTTATTTATCAAGCCGTAACCTTAAGAAGACAAAAGTTATTACTGCCGACCAGTTAAACACTTATGATGTGTTGAACGCAGGCAAACTTTTACTAACCGCAGGTGCAGTTAAAACTTTGGAGGAAGCATTAGCTAAGTAATTATGGAAATTTTAAAGAAACCCTTACTTACCGAAAAAGTAGCTCAGCTTACTGAGAAACTTAACCGCTATGCTTTTATTGTTGACCCAAGGGCTAATAAGATACAGATAAAGGCAGCGATAGAGAAAATGTATGGTGTAAACATTACTGATGTGAATACTATGCGTTACGTTGGAAAAATGAAGAGCCGTAATACAAAGGCAGGCATCGTGCAAGGGCGCGTAGCTACCTACAAAAAGGCTATCATAACGTTGAAAGACGGTGAAATAATTGATTTTTACAGCAATATATAAATAGAGAGATGGCAGTAAAAAGATTTAAACCGGTTACCCCCGGAACCCGTTTCAGGGTTGATGTATCTAATGCTGATATCACTACAAACGTACCTGAAAAGTCGTTGGTAGTATCAGCTAATACAAGATCGGGTGGTCGTAACCACAGCGGTAAAATGACCATGCGCTACATAGGTGGTGGTCATAAGAAACAATATCGTTTGATTGATTTTAAACGTAATAAATTCGATATCCCTGCGAAAGTTGCAACTATAGAGTACGATCCTAACCGTTCGGCCCGTATAGCACTGTTACATTTTGTTGATGGTGAAAAAAGATATATGATAGCCCCGGAAGGCTTAACAGTTGGTCAAACTGTTCTATCCGGCGAAGGCGCGGCCCCTGAAGTTGGTAACACGTTACCATTGAAGAACATCCCGCTGGGTTCTATCATCCATAACATTGAGTTAAACCCTGGCCAGGGCGGTACCATTGCGCGTAGCGCAGGTACTTATGCACAGCTTTCGGCACGTGATGGCAAATATGCTATCATCCGCCTGCCTTCGGGCGAAACACGTATGATATTGTCGACTTGTTTGGCAACTATCGGTACGGTTTCAAACGGCGAGAAAGCAAACGCGGTGTTAGGTAAAGCAGGCCGTAACCGTTGGTTAGGCCGCAGGCCAAGGGTACGTGGTGTAGCAATGAACCCGGTAGATCACCCTATGGGTGGCGGCGAGGGCCGTGCATCAGGTGGCCACCCACGCTCACGCAAAGGTTTATTAGCTAAAGGCTTTAAAACCCGCGACAAAAAGAAAACATCGGATCGTTACATCATTGAAAGAAGGAAGAAATAATAATGGCACGTTCAATTAGAAAAGGACCTTACATCGATCATAACCTTGACAAAAAGGTTACGACGCTGAATGATTCAAATAAGAAATCGGTTGTAAAAACATGGTCACGCCGTTCCATGATCTCTCCTGATTTTGTTGGTCATACGTTCGCAGTACACAACGGTAACAAGTTTATCCCTGTGTATGTAACAGAAAACATGGTTGGTCATAAGTTGGGCGAGTTTGCCCCAACCCGTACATTCCGCGGTCACGCAGAAAAGAAAAAATAAGGCATGGAAGCAACAACTAAAATCAAAAAGTCTGTACTGATCAGGCAACAAAAAGAAGCAGCTAAAGCTATTACAGGCGGCTCTTCGGTTGCTAAATTACAGAACTGCCCAACTTCACCGCGCAAAATGCGCCTGGTGGTTGACCTTATAAGGGGTGAAAACGTTGAGAAAGCGTTGTATATCCTGAAATTTACAAATAAAGAAGCTGCAATACGCGTTGAAAAACTGTTGCTTTCGGCAATCAAAAACTGGGAAGCAAAGAACGAAGACAAACGTGTTGAAGATAGCGCGCTATATGTGAAAGAAGTTTCGGTAGGTGGTGGCCGCCAGTTAAAAAGGCTGCGCCCTGCTCCGCAAGGAAGGGGTTACCGCATCCGTAAACGTTCAAACCACGTAACGCTGATTGTGGACAGTAAAAACGCTAACAATTAATTTGAAATGGGACAAAAAGCACATCCAATAGGTAATAGGTTAGGGATCATCAAAGGTTGGGATTCTAACTGGTTCGGTGGCAATCACTATGCCGACAAATTAGTTGAAGACGAAAAGATCCGCAAATACCTTTCAGCACGTATCAATAAAGGTGGTGTTTCAAAAGTAGTTATCGAACGTACTTTAAAACGCATCACTGTAACTATCCACACTGCCCGTCCGGGTATCGTTATCGGTAAAGGCGGCCAGGAGGTTGATAAGATCAAAGAAGAGTTGAAAAAACTGACTAAAAAGGAAGTTCAGATCAACATCTTCGAAATAAAACGCCCTGAGCTCGACGCACAATTAGTTGCTGAAGGCATTGCAAAACAACTCGAAGCACGTATATCATTCCGCCGTGCCATGAAAACTACCATCGCTTCAACCATGAGAATGGGTGCCGAAGGTATAAAAGTAATGACAAGCGGTCGTTTGGGCGGCGCCGAAATGGCCCGTACCGAGCAATATAAAGAAGGACGTATCCCACTGCACACTTTCCGTGCCGATATCGACTACGCCTTATCTGAAGCATTAACTACCTATGGTAAAATAGGTGTTAAGGTTTGGATTTGCAAAGGCGAAGTTTATGGCAAACGCGACCTATCGCCAAACATTGGCGGCAGCAGCAGCGCAAGCGGTAAAGGCGGCAGGCCGGAAGGCGCACAGGCAGGCTTCGGTGGCCGTGATGGCGACCGTGGCGGCGACCGCAGAGATGGCGGCCGTGGCCGTGGCGGAAATAACGACCGCAGAGGCGGTGGCCCTGGCCAGGGTGGCGGCGCCAACCGTGGTGGTGGTAACAATCGTGGCGGTGGTAATAACCGTCCGGGTGGTAACAACCGCAGTGGTGGTGGCCCTCAGCAAGGCAGGAGATAATTGATTAGATGTGAGATTTGAGATATGAGTATTGAGACTCATACAAGTCGAAACATTAAGAAGAATAAAAAGAAAAGAATATTAAAATAAGATAAAAAGGTGTTGAAACGGAGAGTTAATCTCACATCTCACATCTGATATCTCAAATCTTAATAAAATGCTACAGCCAAAAAGAACGAAGTTCAGAAAGATGCAAAAAGGCAGGATGAAGGGAAACGCCACTCGTGGTGCTGAGCTTTCATTCGGATCTTTCGGTATAAAATCACTCGAGCCGGCATGGATCACCAGCCGCCAGATCGAGGCTGCACGTATTGCTGTTACACGTTTTATGAAACGTGAAGGCCAGGTGTGGATCAGGATTTTTCCTGACAAGCCCGTAACCAAAAAACCAGCAGAAGTACGTATGGGTAAAGGTAAAGGTGCCCCTGAATACTGGGTAGCGGTAGTTCGCCCCGGAAGGATCATCTTTGAAGCAGAAGGTGTGCCATTGGAAGTTGCTAAAGAAGCACTTCGCCTTGCAGCACAGAAACTGCCGGTACAAACAAAATTTATAGTGCGTAGGGATTACGCAGAAGCATAATAAAGACCGTTGATAGGTTGGGATGTTAAAGGGTTGTGATGTTTAATTACAATACAATCTGAAGGCCGTTACACTTGAACATTACAACCTTTTAAACATTACAACAGAATAAATAAAATGAAGAACTCAGAAATTATAGAGCTGTCAACTCAAGAATTGGTTGCCAGGATCAGCGAGGAGAAAGCAAATCTCACTAAACTGAAATTTGCCCACGCGGTATCGGCTATCGAAAACCCTACCCGCATTACAAAGGTGCGCAAGGATGTTGCCCGTTTAAATACTGAATTAACAAAGCGCAAAGCTGCGCCAGCTTCTGAAAAGGAATAATTTTTTAAGCATTCAGAGAAATGGAAGAAAGAAATTTAAGAAAAACACGTACCGGCCTGGTAGTTAGCAATAAGATGGATAAATCTGTTGTTGTTGCGGTAGAGCGTAAGGTGAAACACCCGATCTACGGTAAATTCGTTAAGAAAACTACCAAATTCATGGCTCATGATGAGGCTAATACCTGTGGAATTGGCGATACCGTATTGATTATGGAAACCCGCCCATTGAGCAAAAATAAGAACTGGCGTTTGGTTGAAATTATAGAAAGGGCTAAATAACATGGTACAACAAGAATCAAGATTAAACGTAGCCGATAACAGTGGTGCTAAAGAAGTTTTAGTGATCCGCGTGTTAGGCGGTACCGGTAAGCGTTATGCTTCAATCGGCGATAAGATAGTTGTTACCGTAAAAAGCGCTTTGCCTTCAGGCAACGTTAAAAAAGGTACAGTATCAAAAGCAGTTGTGGTACGCACCAAAAAAGAGATCCGTCGTAAGGATGGTTCATATATACGTTTCGACGATAACGCAGCCGTTTTGTTAAATAACCAGGACGAGCCAAGAGGTACACGTATCTTTGGCCCTGTTGCAAGGGAATTGCGTGAGAAACAATTTATGAAAATTGTATCATTAGCCCCGGAGGTATTGTAACATGGAAAAGAAACAAGGAAAATTAAAGATACGCAAAGGCGATCTTGTACAGGTAATTGCCGGCGATTCAAAAGGCTCACAAGGCAAAATAGTTGAGGTAATTATCGCAAAAAACCGCGTTGTAGTTGAAGGCGCTAACCTGGTATCGAAACATACCAAGCCAAACGCTGCTAACCCTAACGGCGGTATTGTTAAAAAAGAAGCTGCTATACATATTTCAAACGTAGCGTTGGTTGACCCTAAATCAGGCAAGCCAACCCGCGTAGGCCGTCAGCGTAATGAAGCCGGCAAATTGGTTAGGATAGCAAAAACAACAGGGGAGGAAATTAAGTAATGACTTACGTACCAAGATTAAAATCGAAATACAAGGAAGAGATCCGTACCGCACTGAAAGATAAATTTCAGTACAAGAGCGTTATGCAGGTTCCTAAACTGGAGAAAATTGCGATTAACCAGGGTGTGGGCGGTGCAACATCAGACAAAAAACTGATCGAGAACACCATCACCGAGTTAACTACCATTACCGGTCAGCAGGCAGTATCCTCAAAATCTAAAAAAGATATCTCGAACTTCAAATTGCGTAAAAACATGCCTATCGGCGTACGTGTAACTTTACGCGATAATAATATGTACGAATTCCTTGACCGTTTGATCGCAGTAGCGTTACCACGTATCCGCGATTTCAAAGGCATCAACGATAAAGGTTTCGACGGCCGCGGAAACTATACGCTGGGTATTACCGAGCAGATCATTTTCCCGGAGATCAACATCGATAAAATTAACAAGATACAAGGTATGGATATTACCTTTGTAACCTCGGCAACCAACGATGTTGAAGCGCTGGAACTGCTGAAACAATTTGGATTACCATTTAAAAATCAGAATAATGGCTAAAGAAGGTGTAAAAGCACGCGAAGTAAAACGTGCAAAATTAGTAGCTAAATATGCTGAAAAACGTGCTGCCCTTAAAGCAGCAGGCGACTATGCAGAATTAGATAAATTACCTAAAGCTGCATCGCCGGTAAAACTGCACAACCGTTGCAAATTAACCGGCCGCCCAAGGGGTTATATGCGCCAGTTCGGCATTTCGCGTGTTACATTCCGCGAAATGGCGCTTGAAGGCAAGATCCCGGGAGTAAGGAAAGCAAGCTGGTAGTTTTGATTTCGGATTTCGAATTTTCAATTTCGAATTTTTGAATATCCGCAACGCAAAAAGATAAATTCGAAATCGGACGTCCGAAATTCGAAACAAGATTAACCGATGGCAGGTCTACGGAAACCACCATCATAAACAACAAATAATGAATACAGATCCAATCGCAGATTATCTTACAAGAGTAAGGAATGCTATTAAAGCCAACCATAGGGTTGTTGAAATTCCTGCATCAAATCTGAAAAAGGAAATCACTAAGGTGC
>Ga0302227_10001309_pt1 | contig 18737 bp, 32 predicted proteins | sample II_Palsa_N1_1_FD_193525 | JGI IMG/M metagenome (GOLD analysis project Ga0302227, IMG submission 193525) | Peat permafrost microbial communities from Stordalen Mire near Abisko, Sweden - II_Palsa_N1_1 | ecosystem: Environmental > Terrestrial > Soil > Palsa > Peat permafrost | place: Sweden... | reverse complement strand
AAGAATGAGCATACTTTAATAGTTCTTTTATTTACCGAAGGATGCCATGGGCACCATAGTTGCTGTACAGCGACGTGCCCGACGAGGAGCTCGACTTTTCCTTTTTCTTCTTCTTGTCCTTCTTTTCCTAAAGACGAAAGAGCGGTTATTCTTCAAATGGGTTCATCGCTTGCCTTTTTGGACTTTTTCTTCTTGTCCTTTTTCTCCTTCTTCTCCTTCTTGGCTTTCTTGGCTTTCTTGTCCTTCTTCTCCTTCTTGTGCTTTTTGTGCTCGTCCTCGCTGTCGCTGCTCTCATCGTCGCCACTCACACTCCCATCGGACGACCCGTCATCGTCATCGTCGCTGTCCTTGTCCTCATCCAGCTCGGCCGCCTTCCTCTTTGGGCTCCGGCTGCGTCTGCGGACGGGCGAACGCGACCTGCTTCGGCTTCTGTCACGTCGCGATGCGGACGAGCGCACAGGCGAACGCGAGCGGTCTCGATCTCGATCGTGGTGGCGATCGTGGCGGCGATCGTGCTCGCGGCCTCTGGACCAGTCACACACGTTTAGAAGGGCCGGCGAACAAGGGGACGTTACCTTGATGAATCAGCCATGGGGCGCACTTGTAAAATGGCCGTCGCTGGTCTCGTCTCTTCCCCTCGGCCGTCTCCTCGGTCCTCCTCCCTCTCTCACCACTCTCCCACCACTCTCCCGCCCAGCCCCGCCAGATTTCGACTGCATTTATTTATTTGTTTTTATTTTCTTACATTTTGGGGGGTGCGTGGGTAATCGCGCATTTAGGGATCGAGCGAAAGCCGAGAAGGATGCCGCCCAAGGACGACTTCCTGGCCGAGGGCAACGTGGCCGGCCAGACGCTGCTTCGCTTGGTGTCGCGTGGAAACGGTACGTGCCGCTTGCCCTCTCGTTTTGCTCACCAACCCTTATCGTCCTTTAATAAAACAAACAGCGATCATCGCCGAGGTCTTCCGCCTGAGCGACTTTGTGCCGGACGAGTTCCGCCTCCAGACCAAGGAGGACCAGAAAAAGTACGGCGATATCCTGATCGACTTCCAGTACTTTAAAGCGTCCGAGTTTTACACCAAACGCATCGAGGACAACCCCGTACGTCTTTGTCTCTCTTCGTCTCTCTTTTCTCTTTGTGACCCGACCGGCTTTTCAACAACAGGACCTGCTCGAGCGCGACGAAGAGTTCCAGGAAAACAACATCCGCATCCTCCAGCGCTTCTACCTGCTGTTTGAGAGCATCTACAAGTACGTCAAGGACTTGCTGCGCTACCTCAACGACTTGGACGAGGGTGTGTTTATCCAGCAGACGCTCGAGGTACGCTCTCCTCATCCACGAAACTGAGCGTGTTTTTTTTTTTTTTTTGGTCGGCTTGCTTCTAGTCGATCTTTGCAACGACAGACGGCAAGCAGCTCCTGGCTGAGTCGCTGTTCCTGTACGGTGTGATGCTGCTCACGCTCGACTCCAAGATCGACGGCGTGATCCGTGAGCGCATGCTCGTCGCCTACAGCCGCTACAAGGCCGACTCGTCTGCCAGCTCCAACTTGGACGACGTGTGCAAGCTCTGCCGCTCCACGGGCTTCAGTCCTCGCATCGTCAAGAAGCCTGCCAACTACCCCGACGAATACTTTAAGCGGTAAGCTTTTTGTTGTCTTTGCTCTGTGACCAACGGCTTCCTGCCCATCAGCATCCCGCTGCCAAAGTCGTTTATCAGCATGTGCATCAGCCGACTTCGCACCGACGACATCTACAACCAGGTGTCGTCTTACCCCAACCCCGACCACCGCTCGACTGCCCTCGCCAACCAGGCCACGATGCTCTACATCATGCTCTACTTTGCCCCCGACATGCTCCAGAACGACCAGGCAAAGATGCGCGAGATTGTCGACAAGCACTTCCCCGACAACTGGGTCATCGGCTACTACATGGGTATCACGGTCGACCTCACGGAGGCATGGGACCTCTACAAGGTACGAGGCGCGTCTTTGCTCTTTTTTTCTCACAATCCTCGTAGGCAGCAAAGCTCGCCCTCAACAACACGATCCAGCTGACAAACGTCAAGGAGCTCGCAGAACGCTACCAGCAGTCGGTCATCCGCCTCAACAAGGAGCTCGAGCAGTACCTCACCGAGGGCGTCCTCAATGAGTCGTACGTGGTCGATAACCTCAACAAGCTCATGGCCTGCCTCCGCAACTGCAACGTCACCATTCGGTGGCTTATTTTGCGTAACAAATATAACTAATAATAATAATTAAAAAAATATACATACTCACCTTTGTGGATGCTGGCAGATACCGTGACGCGAGCGAAAAAGCTCCGCGAGATTGTCCTCACAGGCAACTCGGACGGCGGGTTGGTCATGCTGATCCTCAACACATCGCAGCTCGAGTTCCGCCTCAAGGAGATTTTCAAGCACCTGCTCAAGCTGAAAAAGGACAACTGGGCCAGCAACCGCAAGGAGGCCAGCGAGCGCATGGTCGAACTCTGTATGGCACAGACTAAAGTGACTTCACTAAACTGTGCTGCTGCCATCAGCCGAGTACTTTTCGGGCGAAAAGGCGCTCACTCGCGTGACCAAGAACGAGCAGCTCCAGGCCTGGTTCAAAAACATTGCCGACCAGATCTCTGCCCTCGAGTACACGGACGCCACCATCGCCGGTCGCAAGATTGTCCAACTCGCACAAGCTCTCGACGAGGTCCAGGAGTTCCACCAGCTCGAGTCCAATCTCCAAGTGCGCGCCTTCCTCGCCGAGACCAAGACCTTCCTCTCAAATATGATCCGCAACGTCAACGTCAAGGTAAACGAGACCTTTAATTTTTTTGTTTATTCAATGCTTGTTTGTAGGAGGAGATCATTGTGATGATGCAGCTCGTGGGAGACCTGTCGTACGCGTGGCAAAACATCGGGCGATACGTCCCCATTTTCCAGACGCTGATCAAACGTGATCCCAAAACGGTCATCAAACTGCGCGCCACGTTCCTCAAGCTCGCCTCGATCCTCGATCTGCCCCTCGTGCGCGTCGTCCAGTCTGGCAGCCGCGACATCAAGAGTGTGGCCGAGTACTACTCTGCCGAGCTCGTCGAGTTTGTCCGCGGCGTCCTCCAGGTCATCCCGGCGTCGATGTTTGCCCTTCTCAACAACATTGTCAACCTCCAAACCAACCAGATCCAGGAGGTCCCGACCCGCCTCGAGAAGGACCGCCTCAAGGACTTTGCCCAACTACCCGAGCGCTACCAGCTGGCCAAGCTCACCCACTCGATCTCGGTCTTCACCGAGGGCATGCTCGCGATGGAGACAACGCTTGTCGGTGTCATCCAGGTCAACCCCAAACAACTCCTCGAGGACGGTATCCGCCGCGAGTTGGTCAAGCAAGTCGCACGCTCCATGGATGAAATCCTCGTGTTTGTCAAGGCCAAGCCAGGAGACCTGGAGCAGTGCCTCGTCCTCCTCGGCCAGCGTCTCGATGGCTTCCGCCGGTCCTTTGAGTGTAACGTTGGGGGAAAATCTCGAATTATTGCATTAAACTTTGCCTGCAGACATCCAGGATTACGTCAACATCTATGCCCTCAAGATCTGGCAGGAGGAGCTCTCCCGCATTATCCAGTTCAACGTCGAGCGAGTACATTTTTCATTTTTATACTTGATTTTATTTACCTTTTTTTCCAGGAATGCAACAGCTTTTTGCGAGAGCGTGTGTTTGAGTTTGAGTCGCGCTTCCAGTCCACCGCCATTCCGATCCCATTGTTCCCTCCCCGCGACGCGTACGCCAATAAAATAAACCAATAATAAAATACTCATACAAAAAAAAAAAAAAAATATTGCAGTGATTCGGTAAACTTTATCGGTCGCCTTGGCCACGAGATCAGGAAGCTTTCAGACACGCGGACGACAATCTACATCCACTCGATGGCGACGTGGTACGACGCCAAGACGTTCAAGTATGTGATTTTTTTGTTTTCTCCTTGTGCAGTTTTTTTTTTTTATTTAATAAAAAACAATTTTGCTCATAGGGACGTTGTGGGACTCAAGACATTCACGCAGCTCTACCTTGCCCTGGGGACGTTTGGCCTGATGGGCGTGGACCGGTTGTACTCGTTCATGATTGTGCGCATCCTCCAAAAGTTCAGCGACAACTACCGAAAGGCGATGAAGGGCGACAAGGTGCTCAAGACGGCCGTCACGCTGCTCTCTAACGAGCTGGAGCCGCTCACGTGCCTTCCCAACAACAGCAAGGCCATCTACAGCGCTGCGCTCAACAAGAGCTCCAAGTTCCTGGGCACGTTTGCGGCGTTTATTGTGCGCGTGGGTCAACTGCAGCTGCTGCGCCGTCTCATTGGCAACGAGCTCAACTTCCGGTGCAAGCTCGACTCGTACAACCTCACCAACACGCTCAAAAACATCAACAAGGCCCTGCTCTACGACGTCGAAAACCACTACCACGACAAGGATAGGTTCCCCTACCCCCGCGACGACAGCCCGCTCATGTCGGAGATCGCCACCTACCTCGACCTGTCGGGCGTGAACGACCCCTTCCAGAAGATCTACATCGCCACCAAGCCCCTGGACGACTTCCCACTGGTCGTGTTCCTCTACGTCATCGGCGAGCTGCCCAAGCTCTCGTACGATCAAAAGTCGGGCGCGTTCCTGTGCAAGAGCAACACCGAGCAGTTGGACGGCACACCGTTTGTTATCGGCATCATCACCTTGGTATGTCATGTTTGAACTATTTAATCTAACACCCCCCTTTTTTTTTTGGGCAATTTGCAGTTGAAGCAATTCCACGCCGCACACACCGACACGTTCCTCGCCTACATTGGCCAGTACGTGCGCACGACCGTCAACAACACTGCCCTGGCCGCGACAAAGTCTGCGCCGTTCTTCACCCCCGAGGTCACCAACATCCTCCTGTTCCTCGAGGAGTTTTGCAAGTACACACACGTGCCCCGCAAGCGTCTGGATGCCATCATCCCACCCTTCCTCTTTGGACAGTTCAAGCATGGCCAGTAAACTAATTTCCTTCCCTCGTCTCTTTTTTTCCCGTCTCTCTGTTTGTTTTTTGTACTGCACGGCTTTAGAGCTCTCTTTTTCAGCAGCAAAACGATCAGACAGAAAGAAAGCGAGGAAAAAAAAAAGAGAATGCTAATGTTGTTGCTCTTGGATTAAGATGTCATTCAGCTTTTTGACGAACTCTAGATGCAGCTCCTGGATGCCGTTTGTCCGTACCTCTTCGCCGATGGCCCCCAGCATCTTCTTGAGCAGCGCCCGCTTTGAGTAGCCGCAGATGGCCGGGTCCCATTCGGCGACGGGCAGGACAGGCTCGATCGAGGGACGGTGCTTGGGGCCGAGGAACTCCTCCAGGACCTCGCGCAGACGCTCGTCCTTGTCGGTCTTGGCGAGGTGGCGAACGTACACGCTCAGCCACTCAAACAATTCCTTTTGCGAGCGCAGCTGGGCCGCCGCAGAGATCTGGTTCTCGATAAAGGAGAGGGACACGGCCAGCTGCGACGACTGGTCGGCAAGCGACTGGGCGAGCGTCACCTGCTGGAGGATCGACCGTGTCGGCTGCAGCGACGACAGGATGCCGGCAGTGGGCTTGTCGGGTTTGGGCAGATCGACCTGTCATGAAAAAATACTTTAGTTTTAATAAAATAAGCAAAAAAAACCTTGAAATCGAGCTGGGCCAGGAAGGGATCACTGACGCGCGCCCACGATTGCATAGCCGTGTTGAACGTGTAGGAGCAGCCCGAGGCCACCTGGATGATCGGCAGACCATGCTGTGTCAAGTTGCACTTTTCCAGCTTTGTGCCTTCGAGTAGGTGCGTAAAACTGATGGGGCCAAAGGTGGACTTGAGCGCGGCCAGGTTCCAGACCTGCACTTGCACGTTCTGCTGCAGCACGAGCAGGTTGGCGTCGCGCAGGATGACCATCGCCGCAGGGCTTGACAGCGCAAGTGGCGTGCACAGCCGTCGGCCCAGTTTGGAGTAGAGGTACAGGCTGCCCTCGATCGTGGCCACGGCTGCGTACTGGCTCGACAGGGCGACGTACACCACCTCGTGCGCAAGGTAGTCCTGCCATGTGACGCTGTTGCCGACCGTGTGCTTGATGTGAGCATGTTTGAATACTATATAAATTTATTCAGTACAATTGTTTTAAACACGTCGTGCTAAACCGTCGTTGGACGTGAGCTCGTTGGATGCGGCCAGAATGCCCTTCTTGTCCCCGGACGAGTACTCGACGAGCAGCTTTGGCTTGAGGGAGACGGTTGGCGCGACGTGGTGCGGGTAGTGGTGGTGGTGGGTCCCTTCAACAGCGTCACCACCACTGGCCGCAGATGACGACGAGGAGGTGGCGACAGCAGAGGACACAGCGGCACCTTGGGCCGAGTGAGACGTCGGGGCGTTGGGACGGGCACGTTTGGCGGGCGGTGGTTTGGCAACAGCGGTGGCCGTTGCTGCAGGCGCAGTGGCCGCGGTATCATCGCTGGGGGCAGCACGTTTGCCCTTGTCCTTTTCAGACAGGGCTGGTGCGGCATCCATCTCGTCCTCGTCGTTGCTTGTCTCGCCCGCCGATGAGGCAAGGGGTTGTTGCTGTTGTGGCTGTGGCGCAGCTGTCGATGCTGCTGCAGCTGCGATCGGTGTGGGGCGAGGGGGGTTTGAGGCGTCCCCGACGGTGGTCTGTGACGTCTCGGTGACGCCAGAGCTGGAGATCAGTGTGGGTGCGATGCGCTTCTTTCCTGCTGCTGCTGCTGCTGCCGCTGCTGCCGCCGACGAGGATGATGCAGCCGACGCGACCGGTGCTGCCACAGTCTTTGCTTTGGCGGGCGACGTTGATCCTGTTGCGGGTGTTGAGGAGGAGGATGACAATGCCGCGGGTGCTGGCTTGGGGGCTGAGGCCTTCTTCTGCTGCAGGGCCAGCTGCTGAGGGTTGGCCGGCGTGACACGCGCGCTGTCGTGGGTCGTGCTCGAATGGGTCTGCTTGCGACGCTCGATCTCGTCGGACGAGACTTGCTGCAGGTTGCCCATGTCGATGCTCACCAAGTAGACATTCTTCATGGTGGCGACGAGGAGGCCCTTGCCGTCGGGCAGCCTTGTTTTGCATGCAATAAGAATAGAAGAAATTAGGGGGGTTCCTACCATGAAATGTCCATAATGTCGGTCTTGTCGATCTCAAAGGCCACGGGCGTCGGCTTGTCAGTGATCCAGAGCGACAGGTCTTTTGAACTGCAGCGAATGGGTTATAACTACATCCTTTTCACAAGCCTACCCGATGGCGAGAAAGGTCTGGGCTTCATTGGCCGAATAGAGTTTGGGCGAGAAGCGCTGCAATAAAATTTAATTACAAACAAAACAGGGTAGGGCAGAGCATACGGCGACGGTGGTGGCAAAGGTATGACCGACAAACTGCTGGGGCGTCCAGATCTCGCGGACAAAGGAGAGCGCGACAGGCTTCAGGTCCTTTGCGCACGAGGGCACGGCGAGGAGCTGCCCGTCCGCCGACCAGCTGCACCTGCTCACGCATGCGTTCGGCACCTTGCCCGTCGGGATGGTCTGCGCCTCCCACGAGCCCTCGGTCAGCTGGGGAACGGTCCACACGACCAGGTTGTTTTCGGTTTTGGCGACAAGGTACTATGTATTTACGTTATTTTAAAAAAAATGAAAGAAATATGGGATCCCTACCTTGTTGCACGGATCCCAGGCGACGCCCTTCACCGTGGCATCGGTCTCGAGCGTGACGTACTTTGCGCCATCCTGAACGCGGTGGACCACGACCTTGCCCAGCAGCGTCCCGATGGCAATAAACTTGTTATCGGGCGACCAGCACAGATCGAATCCGTCCGAGTCCGTCTTGAACGTCTTGTTGTTGCGCACGACCCAGTTCTCGACGTTGACCTGTCGTCCAATGCCGCCCAGGTCCTTGTTCCTATTGAATAACACTTATGACTCGACGAAGAATTACGTCCAATGGCATGATACGGGCTCAGTTCGTAGATCACCAGCTGGGCCTGGTCCGAGAGAGCTGCCAACACAACAGGGGCTCCACTGCCGGCTGCCTTGGCCGACGACCACTTGACCGCGACCACATTGCTGCCCGTCGTCGGCAGTGCCGCCAACAGAGCCCCCTGAGTCGCATCGCCCTGCTCCTCTGCCTGGCTGGCAGCGGCCATGCTCCAGATCCGTGTGTGCCCATCCTCGCCGCCCGTGGCAAAGCGCGTCCCATCGGGGTGCACGTCCACCGTCCACAGCTTCTTCTCCTTGTGCTGTTGCTGCTTGTCCTGCTGCTGCTGCGCGCTGGCACCCAGCCCGAGCGACTGGCGTGTCTCTGTGTGTGTGTGTGTGCGCGCGCGCGCGCACGTGCGTCAGTCAATCGATCGGTCAGTTGGGCGGCTTTGTTAGCTACCGGCGTGCACCACAAACGGCAAGGCGGTGAAGGAGACGTTGCAGGACTGCATTGGCCGCCGCGAGTAAAAATGAGTTTGCGCCATATTACACCAGTGACGTCCCCATCCCTTCCAAGAACGCACAACAAAAGCAGAGAAAAATGGGCAGCATTCAGCAGCAACACAACGAGCCCGAGCCCGAGTCGCTGGCCAACGAGGAGCAGCGCGTACGCCTTTCCTTTATTTGCTTGGATTTTTTATTTGTGGGGCTTAATTTGTTTGCTTTTTTCGTGCGCACAGATCAAGTATGGTGAGATCATCGAGCTGCTGCTTGCGGCCGGGTACTTCCGTGCGCGTATCGCGTCGCTGTCGCCGTTTGACCGTGTGATCGGTGGCGTGGGGTCTGACCAACAGCGCGGTGGACGTCGACGTCGACGTCGTGTTTGTGGAGAACAGCTCGATTGGCCAGCGCATGTACGTCCCCTCCTTATCTTGTCCTGGCTCAACCCGTGTTTGCTTTTTTTGCCTAGCACCATCTCGGAAAAGATCATTCGTGCTCTGCCGCGACTCAAGTGCCCGCATGCGCTCGAGCCTCACCAGGTACCCGCCTCGTTGTCGTCTGAGTTGACATCCCCGTGCCCCCTTTTTAGATCCAGGGTCTCAACTTCAAGGAGATCTTCCCGGTCATGCAATGGCTGGTGAAGAAGGTGCTGGAGACACGCGAGGAGACGGGCGACTACATCCGCAACCTGTCGCTCGCCCAGTTTAGCAAGACGCGCAAGACGCCGCAGGACGAGGAGTTTGCGTCCCATGTCGTTGTACGTTTGCTCTCGCCATTGCTTTGCCCTGAATCCCCCCCCTCCCGTGCGGACACTAAACAACAAAAGGGTGCCTCCGAGTTCCTCACAAACGTCAAGGACCGCTACAAGCCCGCGCGCCAGTTCCGCAGCCACCAGGAGCACACACGTGTGCGCTTCTCGCGCACGCTCGCGACCGACACGGCCGCCCTCGTCGACAACACCCTGCTCGAGTATGGCCAGCGCTGGATGGGCAGTGGCGCGGTCGAGTCGACCAAGAAGGGCAAGGACAAGGAAAAGGACGAGAAGGCTGCGGCCGAGGCTGCCGAGGAGCGTCGTCGCATCGAGTCACTCATCGGTAGAAAAACATGTTTTTTTAAAATATTTGTGTTGACTTGTTTCTTGGCGCAGAGCAAATGAGCCGTGTCGATGGCTCGGGAGGCGCCGTGTCCTCATCGCTGCTGGGATCCATGCTCGGCCTCGAGTCCGAGTCGATCCGCCAGTACGCCAGCGAGTACGCCGAGATCCAGGCTGCGCTTGCCGAGAACCAACAAGTACTCATCTTTATCACGGTCTAAAAAACGTGTTCTCATGAGCCAAATACAGAAAATGGGAGGGGCACAAGCACACCGCCGCGAGGCAGCCTCACTTGAGAAACAGATTACGATCCAGGAGCAGCGCTTCAACGAGGTCAAGGAGGCACACGACCAGCTGCTTCAAAAGCTCAACGAGTACCAGGAGGCCGTGAGCAAGACGCTCAAGTACAACAACCGCATCGTGCGCGAGACTGCCAAGCTCGACGACCTGGAGACGCCCGAGAACGCACCGATCCTCAAGCAACTGCGCGCCCTCTTGTCCACACTCGACGCCCTCGAGCAGCACGAGAAGGACTTCAAGCTGAGCTGCAAGCAACAGCTGGAGGACCTCAAAGGCAAGATCCAGCGCATGCAGAGCGAAGGCAACGAGGAGGACGAGGACTCGGAGCGCATCAAACAGATCGAGGCACAGTACGAGGAGGACTTCCAAAAGCTGCAGCGCATCCGCAAGCTCGCCTCCAAGAAAAAGCGAGTATGCTTTATAAAGGGGGAAAAAAAAACTCGGGCCGGAAGGGCCGACTTATTGTTGGGCGAATAGGACATTCTCAGCATGGAGCGCATGATCGACGAGGTGCCTTCGCGTACCGAGATGTCGCAGTACCAAAAGCGTTTCCTCGAGCTCTACTCGCAGGTCGCCTCCAAGCTCTCGGAGACCCGCCAGTACTACAACCTGTACAACACCCTCGACTCGACCAAGCTCTACCTGTCGCGTGAGGTGACCCTTCTCAACTCGATCTACGACAACTTTGACAAGGTACGTACTCCATCTAAATAGTGCATTCATAAAAAAAATAAAAAAAAAATAATTTTTTGGTTGTCTTTCAAGGCAAAAGCGTCCAAAAGCAACCAGGAAAAGTTTATCGACTCGCTCGAGAACATGCTCAAGGGCGTGCGCGATCTCTTTGCCAAGGTGGAGACCAAGCGTGCGGACGAGAAGAGCACGCGCGACGCGACCAACGAAAAGTACCTCCAGCTGGTGGACAAGCAGCGCCAGTACTTCAAGACCGTCATCGACTTCCAAGAGGAGTGTGCCCGCGGCGAGTTGCTCCAGGCCAAGCTGCAGGAGACGATCGAGGCCAGCCAAGAGCAGGAGCCTGCGACACCCATGACGCCCGCCACACCCTTCTTCTCTTAGATTTTAGACCTACCCAATCATTGATCTGTCTGTTTTGTTTGCAGCAGTTCGAAAGCTCTTCATCTTATTATTCTTTTATTATTTTTTTCCAGAGGGGCTTCCCTATGTCATGCATTGAAGCAGGCCAGGATTGACATGACGGGATCGAGGGCTTGCGTCCCCTCAGTGCTCCTCTCAGGGCGACGACTCGAAAAACCTGACTGAAATAAAATTTAGTTGGCCAAACTGTGACGGTGATCGATGGCCTGGCTGTACAAGACGTTCAGCGGCATGGGCAAGAGGGCGTTCAGCTCCAGCAGCACGGCGGCTTCCTCTATGAGCGAGCCCAACTACGAGCTGTCGGCCCAGCCTGACTGGACCTGGGCCTCGATCAAGGTACGCCCGGCTTCGCCTCGATGGCAACCACTGACGAAGAAAACAAAAACACAGGCCGGACAGACGTTCCTCGACGTGCCCATGGTGAATCCCAGCACGCCCAAGCCAGCCAACCACACACGGTAAGCCCCCCCGGGGGTGTAAATGCAGACCTTAATTTGCGATGAAAAGGTTTGTTTGCATCTCTGACACACACACTCTCACGGACAAACTGGTCGTGCCCGACGGCGACGTGCTCATACACGCAGGCGACTTTAGCAACGTCGGGCTACCGCGCGACGTGGAGCTGTTTAACCTCTTTCTGGGCTCACTACCCCACAAGCACAAAGTCGGTACGTGCGTCGCTCCCTTTTTGCGTTGTTTCGTGCTAACAGGCCCTTTCGGCCACCAGTCATTGCGGGCAACCACGACATCAGCTTTGATGAGAACGGGTACGCAGAGCTGTGGAAACGGTTCCGTCACGACGAGATGTACGATTGCAAGGCGATCAAGGTAGTAATAGTAGTAGGACCTATACAAGAGCGATAAACAAACAAAAACAGCAAATGTTGACCAACTGCATCTACCTTGAGGACAGCGAGACAACAGTCCTTGGATATCGCATCTACGGATCGCCCTGGTACTGTTTTCTTTTTTTTTATTTTAAAAGAAAGAAGCAATTTATAAATATATTTTTTTGCAGGCAACCAGAGTTTTGCGAATGGGGTTTCAACTTGTTTCGCGGGAAAGACTTGGACGACACATGGGCAAAGATCCCCAGTGGTGTGGATATTCTTATTACGCACGGGCCACCACTCGGCCGTGGAGATCTCACAACGTCTGAGGAGCGAGCGGGGTGCTTTGACCTGGTACTTTTTTTTTTTTAGTTTATTATTTCGTTTCCTTCCATAACACAAAGGGACTTAGCTGCGACATGTCCAGCAACGCGTCAAGCCGGCCCTGCATGTCTTTGGCCACATCCACGAGGGCTACGGCGTGTCGTCTGACGGCGTGACGACCTATGTCAACGCATCCACGTGCACATCGTCCTACCGTCCCGTCCAACCGGCCATCGTCATCGACCTGCCCAACCGCGTCGCCGTATCCGCTGCCGACGATGACTAGTTGTAATACGTAGGGTCCGAGGAGATTTTTCTAAAATCGGTGCCCGAGCAGGGCTAACTCCCCGTGACCAAACGTGCAAACAATAGGCTGATAGGATCCAAACTGAAGTCTGGTTACAAAGAGAACGTAACAAATATTTACAACGGCGGCAGTCGAGTCTCTGGCTGTCGACGGCGGCATTCGATGTCATGGCTATCCATCCCGGCTTACAAAAACGCTCATTTTTTTTTTTTCGTCCAGATGTCGCTCTTCTCGCCTTTCCGGCGGGCGACCACGAGCGGGCCGGACACGCCGCCATCGCAGCCTTCGCCTGCTCCCAAGCTGTCGACATCATCGCCGCTGCCGTTGCCGACGCTGCCCAGTGCTGTTTTGACCATGACCTTTGAGGATGCCCTGGCCCTAGAGGTACGACGGCCTGAATGGAAGGGCCACTTACACGCCTGCAGGACGTCAGCCTGCTCAAGGCCTTTGTCAAGGAACTGCAGGACACGTTGGATGCGACCGACAAGCTGTGCATCCATTTGAGCCACGAGCGAAACGACGTGGCCAAGCGGGACGTTGAGCTGCAGAAAAAGGTGTCGCAACAGGGCGAGGAGATGGCGTTGCTCAAAGGTAGCACAGCCGTTCGTTAGCAACTAGTTAACACGCACGAGCAACCAGAACAAGTGGGCAACGCGTCTGAAATGATTGTCCGCAACGACGAAGACTATCAGCTCAAGCAAAAGCAGACGTCCGAAGCGCACGCGCACGACTTGAGGATGATCAAGGAAGGCTACGAGCAGGCGATCAAGGAGCTGGAGGGCGACGTACGTTTGACGAAGAGGAAGAGAAAAGACTGCATCTCACTGAATACGACTTGTTTAGTTGGCCGCAAGCGAAAATGCACTGGCCGCAGCACGACGAGAGCTCTCGCAGCTCAAGCAGCATAATGCAGAGCTATCGGAAAAGTGCAGCAGCCAGCTTGCGTTCCTGTCCAAGGCGGACAAAGAGAAGAACGCGCTCGAGGGGAAGATTGGCGACATCCAGAGCGGGAAAGCGGGCGAGGTGGTCGAGTTGAACGAACAGATTGTCAAGATCACGCAGCGAAAGGCCGAGTTGCACTCGCAAGTCGTCGAGCTCGAGCAAAAGCTGGAGACTTCCCAGGTAAAGCAATTGTTTGCTCTTTTCTTTTCTGAAAATCGTCCTTTAGAGCGAAATCGCAAAGTACAAAAAAGAAAGCAGCACGCAAAAGGAGGAAATAAAGCAGCTCAGACAAGAGGTTGCCGATCTAACCACCGATACGACTCATCTAAAGACCAAGCTGCGAGCTTACTTGGAAAAGGAGCTTGCCAAATGAATTTTGTTTTAACTTTTTTGTGTACCACGTAAAAAGAACTATCCTATGTACAAGCTATGCAAACGAGAGGTTGGTGTGGAAAGACATACAGTTATCAAAATAGGAGAAAGAAACAAGAAGACAACGACAACAAGAAACATTACACTATGCCTCGTGCTCAAAGAGATACGAGACCGACTCGCCGTTGTGTGTTCGGCGGATTGCCTCTGCGAGGACACCCGAAATGTCGATGGTCTTGATCTTGGCGCACTTTGCCTGCTTGTCCTTGTGTGGGATCGTGTTGGAGGCAACAACCTGCTCGAGCTTTGAGTTGTTGATCTTGTCGACAGCGCTGCCCGAGAAAATGCCGTGGGTGACGATCGCGAGGACGCGCTTGGCGCCGTTGGTCAGCAGGGTCTCGGCGGCAAGGCCGAGGGTGCCGCAGGTATCTATGTGTCTTTTTCGTTTAAAAGAAAGAAGAAACAAAGCGCGGGGGGGGCGTACCAGCCATGTCGTCGACCAGGATGGCAGTCTTGCCCTCGACAGCACCGACGAGGACCATGCGCGAGACCTCGTTGGCCTTCTTGCGCTCCTTGTGGATGAGGGCAAAATCGCAGTCGAGCTTGTCGGCGATACCAGTTGCACTGAATAATAGAGTCTTACTAATCGTGCCCCTTGTTGTCCTTCCTCGTGGCTTACCGCTTGGCACCACCGGCATCGGGCGAGACAATGACGATGCTGTCCTTCTCCTCGTCAAGGCTGCGGATGTAGGCGAGCATGGAGGGCTCGGCGTACAGGTTGTCGACGGGGATGTCGAAAAAGCCCTGGATCTGGGACGCGTGCAGGTCCATGGTGATGACGTGGTCGGCACCGGCGACGGTGAGCATGTTGGCCACGAGCTTGGCCGAGATGGGCGCGCGGCTCTTGTCCTTCTTGTCCTGGCGGGCGTAGGGGAAGCAGGGCACGACGGCCGTGATGCGGCGGGCCGATGCGGTCTTGCAGGCGTTGATCATAATGAGCAGCTCCATCAGGTTGTCGTTGATCTAACGGACGGCGGAAAGGTGTTAATGGGCCGCTCTCTCTCTCTGTCTCTCTGTCTCTCTGGCCCGTGGGTTTGCTTACCTCGCCGCAGCCAGACTGGAGGATAAACACGTCCTCGTCACGGACAGACTCGGCAATGGTCACAGACGTTTCCTTTTTTCAGTGGAGGGATTGACTTAGCACACGCACAAAACAAAGCACAACGGGAAGGGGCGTGGTTTACCTGGTTGGAGAACTTGGTAATGAGTGCCTTGGACAGCTGGATGCCCAGACGCTTGGCCACCAGCTCGGCCAGACCGGGATGCGAGTTGCCCGAAAACAGCTTGACGTTGTTGTCCATCTCTCTTGTGTGGCGCGCGCGCGTGTTGGCCTGGCTCGGTCCCTTTCTCTTCCTGCGCAGGGGGCAACAAGGGTTAGCAGCGTCGCAGACTTGTAAACGGGCAGGGTCCACATGGCCCCCCCTTTTTCAGATCTTCAAATGAAGTGGGGATGGATTTGGAGGAACTGGCCCCACCAGAAAAAAACAACAACACTAGAAAGCCAGCAACAAGCACAAGACACAGAATAAGACGAGTCTCCAATGGGTTTGACGGCTACGCCGCTCCGCGAAATTTTCCAAAGGTGGTTTAAATAAAAAAAAACGCCGCCCCAGCCATATTTCATGTGATGTCGACCCTAACGACCACCAAGGAGCCCTTCTTCTTTGGGTGCTACCTGCTGACCTCGCAGGCCACCGGGGCCGCCAACTACACGTACATTGGGTTCACGGTCAACCCACCGCGTCGGATCCGTCAGCACAACGGGGAGATCAAGGGCGGAGCCCATCGGACCAAGCGAAATCGACCCTGGTAACTGAATAGCGAAGGAACAAAACAAAAAACAAAAAAAAAACGCATTCAAGCCGCGAGACCATAGGGAGATGGTGCTGCTCGTGCATGGATTCCCCAACAAGCTAGTGTCTCTGCAGTTTGAATGGGCTTGGCAGAACCCGCACCTGTCGCGCCACTTCAAGACGGCCGGCAGCCAGTTTGCGCGCCGGTCCAAGTCGCACTACTTTTTGCCCGCCAAAATCCAAGTCATGCTCGAGATGATCAAGATGCCGTGCTGGAGCAGGCTGGGGCTGCGCGTGACCGTGCTCTCGCAGCGCTACCTGCAGCTGTATCGCGATCTGTTTGAAAAGGCGGCCGCGATACCGCGACACATGCCCTTTATGGTGCAGCCTCTGGCAGACATGCCGTACTTTTTCTCGACGGCGGACGAGGACGAGGACGACGACAACGACGACGACGACGAGCCCGAGGACGAGCGTGAGAACGAGAGGGACGACAGCGAGGCAATCGACATTGAAACGGCATCGCAGGGGTTCAACATTGAGACGAGCAACCAGCAGGTGATCGATGCCATCCTAAACTCGCCCGTCTCTGTCAAGACGCGGTCGGTCGGCGTCGGCAGCCGATGCAGCGTGTGCAACAAACACTATTTTGCCGAGGTAGCGTACTGTATTTCTAATTAAAAAGTGCATATTAACTTTTATGCTATAGGACTTTGACTATATGCTCGCCTGCACCGCCAAGCACTGCAACATGACCAGCCACATCGTCTGCCTCTCCACTGTCTTTTTGGATGCCGATCCAAACGTGCGTTTGCTTGTTTTTCTCCCGTTTTGTGTTAAATTGTATTTATTTCAGGGACGGATAAAGCTGCAGCCCTGCACGGGGGAGTGCCCACAATGCCAGGAGCCAATGATCTGGGGCAACCTTATCCGCGAGCTGCAGGTCGGGCGGACACAGCGGCAGTTGCAGGGCAAGGCAGTGTCAAAGGGGTCGTCCTCCGATCGGCGGCGACTACAGGACGATTTCGACAAGGACGAAGCCGAGGGGTCGGGGTCCTCCTCGTCATCGTCTCTAAAACCGAAGAAGAGGCGGTTGCAAAAGCGTTCCAGCGAGGACGTGGTTTTATAGCGCTCTATTTATTCAGGTTTTTTTTTTCTACACTGGATTCTATTGGAAGGAGAGGCGGAACTCTGGCGCAGAGGGAACAAAGCCGGCACGCTCCTTGGCGTCGCGGATGTCCTCCAACTCGTCGTCCTCGGCGGCCGATGCCTTGTTGGGCGCGGACGGGCTGTCGTGGATCCTGGCCTGCTTGGTCTTGAGCTCGGCACGGCTGGGCCAGCTGGGGAACATGGACGGATCCTTCGGCAGGGGGCGTTCCGTAAAGTAGGGGTGTTTCAGTGCCTGATCCGCGGTGATGCGTTGCGAGGGATCGTAGGTGAGGAGTTTGTCCAGCAGGTCGATGGTGTTTGGCGTGACCAGGTCCCTCGTGGTCGCGTCGTTGTTGAAATGCTGCGCCAGAAAGTTGTAAGGCTGGGCCTGAAAGTTCATCTGTCCACGGAAGTTAGCTGGATAAACGACGCACGAAAAAAGAAATGCCTTTTTGCAGTAGGGCAGGTTGTCAAAGCCCGGCCAGATGGCCTCGCTGGGGCGGCCAAGGAGGGCAAAGATCTTTTGCAGCTGGTCCAGCTCGCCCAGCCCCGGGAACAGCGGCTTCTTCTGGATCAGCTCTGCAAAGATGCACCCGATCGCCCACATGTCGATCGCGGTCGTGTACGTGGGCGAGCCCAGGAGCAGCTCGGGGGCGCGGTACCACAGGGTCACGACCAGCTGCGTCATCTTGCCCATGGGGTCGCCAAAGAGCCGCGCGAGACCAAAGTCGCCCAGTTTGAGCTCGCCGTGGTTGGTGAAGAGCATGTTGGACGTCTTGAGGTCGCGGTGGATGATCCAGTTCTCGTGCAAATGGCCCACCGCGAGGAGCAGCTGCCGCAGGATCGTCTTGACCTCGGACGGCCTGAAGGGCGCGCTCATCGTCTCCATCAGGTACTTGATGTCGTGCGCGACAAAGTCCATCGCAATGTAAATCTTTAATGGGTTGAGAACGAAAATTGAAAATTAAATTTAAAAAAAAAAAAATTACCTGGTCGATGCTTTCGCCAATGACAATCTCGCGCACGTTGACGATGAACCTGTGCTTGGCCAAGAGCAGAGTGTTGATCTCCCGCAGCGACGTGATCGGGAAACCCTCCTTTTCCTTTTCAATCTTGAGCCTTTTGAGCGCCACAATGTCGCCCGTGGCCGTGTCGCGCGCCCTGTACACGACACCGTACGCTCCCTCGTCAATCTTGTTGAGCTTTTCGTAGTGGTCGACGGATCGGCAGCCCGTGATCAGCGGGATGGCCTTGGCGGCGCTGGCAATGGGCGCCTTGGCAGGGCGGAATGGCAGCGGCAACGGTGTACTGTCGGGTGATTCGGTCGCAGCAAGAGCAGAAGAGGACGAGGACGGAGCGAGGACGTCGGGTGTCCCCGTCCGTGGCGCGCCAGCAGACGACGACGGCGAAGGCGTGTCAGCAACAGGCCCATCGCTGTCCCTTTCACGTTTCCTCGCCGCCCTTTTAGCCGCCAGAGCCGCCTTCTTTGCCGCCGCAGCTGCAGCTGCCGCAGCCACCGCCGCCTGATCCTCCTCCTCGTCATCGTTCCACTTGCTCTTCACAATTGGCGCTGCTCGCACTCATTTTATTTCCTCTGTTATCACTTATTCAATACCTGGTGGTGCCTCGATGGCGGATGATGACGAACCAGCAGACGACGCCGATGAAGCCATCGTCCACACCTTGACAAGCAGCGCCTCCCTCAGCGCCGCCTCGCGCGCCAGCAAGTCGTCCCCGCTTAATACTTGCACGTCCGGTACGGGCAGCTCATCGTCCGACATGTTTACAATGGGCGCCATTTACGACAGGTACTGTGCCCATGTCGACGCGGTGGTTTTTTTTTTTTTTTTGGTGCTGCGCCGGCGATAACACGCCTCGCGTCGTGGGCGCTCTGCGTCTGTGCCCCCCCGTTTGCCTTGTACACTGACGCTGAGTTTTTTTTTCTCCTTTATAGGCCAAAAGAGAGAAAAAATGTCGGTGTTTAGGCGTGTGTCGGTGCATGTTACCAACTT
>Ga0302227_10001306_pt1 | contig 18806 bp, 8 predicted proteins | sample II_Palsa_N1_1_FD_193525 | JGI IMG/M metagenome (GOLD analysis project Ga0302227, IMG submission 193525) | Peat permafrost microbial communities from Stordalen Mire near Abisko, Sweden - II_Palsa_N1_1 | ecosystem: Environmental > Terrestrial > Soil > Palsa > Peat permafrost | place: Sweden... | reverse complement strand
AATTTAGGAAACTTATTGGTGAAAGAATTGCTGGACATTGGCGTAGCCGATGCCCATATTGATGAGTATGGTTATGTTTACGCCACTATCCCATCAAATACAGCTAAAGAAAACGTGCCCGTAATTTGTTTTTGCTCGCATATGGATACCTCGCCGGATTGCAGCGGGGAAAATGTAAAGCCTATCATCCATAAAAATTACCAGGGAGAGGACCTTGTTTTGCCGGATGACGGTACCCAGGTACTAAAAATGAGTGATCATCCTGATTTGAAAAATCAATTTGGTAACGATATTATTACTGCAAGTGGAACCACGCTTTTAGGTGCCGATAATAAAGCCGGCGTTGCCGAAATAATGGATGCCTGTTATCATTTGATCAATCATCCAGAAATTAAGCATGGTAATATCAGAATTCTGTTTACGCCCGATGAGGAAATTGGCCGGGGGGTAGATAAGGTGGATATTGAAAAATTAGGGGCTTATGCTGGCTATACCATTGATGGCGAAAGCGCCGGTAATATGGAAAACGAAACCTTTAGCGCCGATGGTGCCAAACTTACTATACACGGGATAAGCGCGCACCCAGGCTTTGCGAAAGGAAAAATGGAAAGTGCCATTAAGATAGCCGGGCAAATTGTAGCTAAGCTGCCATTAAGCTTATCTCCCGAAGGCACGGATAAAATGCAGGGTTTTGTTCACCCGGTTGGGATAGCAGGCCATGTAGAGCAGGCGACGATTGATTTTATCATCCGTGATTTTGATGAAGAAAAACTGGAAGACCATGCCCATGTGATTCGTGGGATTGCGGTTGAGGTTTTGAAAGATTATCCAAACTCATCATACACACTACAAGTTAAGCCGCAGTATCGCAACATGAAAAGTATGCTGGATAAAGATCCGAAAATTGTGGAGTACGGTATGGAAGCGATAAAGCGTGCGGGTATGGATGCCAAATTGTGCAGCATCCGGGGTGGTACCGACGGTTCACGCTTATCATTTATGGGATTGCCTTGTCCTAACATCTTCGCAGGTGAACATGCATTCCACGGCAAGCAGGAGTGGGTATCTGTACAGGATATGCAAAAAGCGGTAGAAACTATTTTGCATTTGTGTATGATTTGGGAAGAGAAAGCGTAAGTAGTCAATTTTACTATTTGTCATTGCGAGCGAAGCGCGGCAATCACGTAGTCTTGCCTTTCGAACAAGCAGAGCTACGAGATTGCTTCGTCGTTCCTCCTCGCAATGACAAATTTATTACTCCGCTAACAAATCATCTGTCAACTTATCAAATTCACTAACAAACCGGGTATAGTAATCGCCAGTCCCCGGGCCGCTAAAGCCGGTGTGGATCTTGCGCACGTTTCCTTGTTTATCAATAATGATCGTTGTTGGGAAGCCTTTAAAATCAGCCAGCATTGGTAAACTCTTTTGCGGGTCGCCATGGCTGGGTGTATAGCCGGTTATCAATATCGGGTACGGGATATTAAAATGTGTTTTTAGCTGCTGTAAAGCTTTTTTCGATTGCGCGAAATCGGTTGTGCGCTCATAAGCCAAACCAACTACTTCAACACCTTTTGGGTGATATTTTTGATAATAACCGCCGGTAATAAAAGCGGTTTCGTCCATACAATTAGGGCACCATGACCCCATCATTTGTACAATAACTACTTTGTTTTTAAAACGGGCATCACTTAAGGATACGGTATTGCCTTCGGTATCTTTAAAGGTAAAAGCAATGGTATTATAGCCGGGCTTTAATTCGGTTAACGAGTATGCATCCGGCAATTGCGCCTTCTCGTTGCGATAAGCCGCCCAATGGTCCAGGCCCGAGAAGCCTGCGTACATTTTGCCATCTGTTAAGGTGTTATCAGCATTTATTTTGGCGATAAATATAAACGCGTGCCCGCCATCAAAACATGATAAATATAAGCTGTCACCTTTAACCGTTCCTTCTAAATAGCGGTCGTCACCGGTAGTAGTTAAAAATGTGCCGGTAACATTATTGCCGGTTTGTTTAAACTCGCCAACGGTAGTATCACGGTGGGCGCCATCGCCAAAAATAGCGGTCCACCTGCCTGCAACGTTTAATGTTGAAGTATAACCGGGAGCAAAAAAGCGCCAGTTGGTATTAGGTGTAGCGTTAAATGACAGCGAATATTGTTTATCAGCCGAGTGTTTTATCCAGTTGCCTTGCAGGTTACCACCAACCAACTTCAGTTTAAATTCCGAATCGAACAAAGGCATATGTATAAACACCGAGTCGCTGATAACTTTTACATCGGTTACTTTCAGCCGTTCGCCAGCATTTATAATAGCTATTTGTGGTTGCCCGGCTACATTGCTTACTTCAAAATTAAAAGGAAGATCGTGCCCTGATTTATTGGTGATTGCACCACGCCAAATTCCGGGTTGCAATTTATTTTGGGCGAAAGCCGAATTGATAATTAAACAGAAGAAGGCTACAAGCAGCGCTTTAGTTTTCATTTTACAGGTCAGTTATATAAATATTGAATCCCTGCTTTTTAATAAGAAAAGCAGAGATTCAAATGTATATAAACTTAGTGGATTATTTTAATACCTCGCGGGATATGACAATCTTTTGAATTTCAGATGTTCCCTCATATATCTGAGTTATTTTTGCATCGCGCATCAATCGCTCCACATGAAACTCCTTTACAAAGCCATAACCGCCATGTATTTGCACAGCCTCAATAGTAGTATCCATAGCCACTTTTGAGGCGAAAAGTTTAGCCATGGCACTGGCTTGCCCATAAGATAAATTATTGTCTTTTAACCAGGCTGCCTTAAGGCATAATAGGCGCGCTGCTTCAATTTCAGTAGCCATATCAGCCAATTTAAACTGTATGGATTGAAAATTGGAGATGGTTTTGCCAAAAGCTTTACGCTCTTTAGCATATTGCACTGCCAATTCATGTGCGCCGGATGCAATGCCCAATGCCTGTGATGCGATGCCTATGCGGCCACCCTCTAAAGTTTTCATGGCAAATTTAAACCCGAAACCATCTTCGCCAATGCGGTTTTCTTTAGGCACTTTAACATCGGTAAACATCAGCGAGTGCGTATCCGACCCGCGGATGCCCATTTTGTTTTCTTTTGGGCCGATGGTGAAGCCTTCCATGCCACGCTCAACAATTAGGGCGTTTATACCATGACTTTTTTTGCTGGCATCAGTTTGTGCAATCACGATATAGGTTGATGCCGAACTACCGTTGGTAATCCAGTTTTTAGTGCCATTGAGCAGATAGTATTCGCCCATGTCAATAGCGGTAGTTTGTTGTGAAGTTGCATCTGAGCCAGCTTCAGGTTCGGATAAGCAAAACGCGCCTATTTTTTCGCCTTTGGCTAATGGGATCAGATATTTCTGTTTTTGTTCTTCACTGCCAAATTTCTCTATTCCATAACAAACCAGCGAATTATTAACCGATACCACTACCGATGCAGAGGCATCAATTTTTGATAATTCTTCCATTACCAGCACATAGGATATAGCATCCATACCGCTGCCGCCATATTGCGGCGATACCATCAACCCCATAAATCCCAGCTCGCCCAATTTTTTTATTTGTTCAGCCGGAAACTTCTGGTGCTCGTCGCGGTCGATAACGCCGGGTTTAAGCTCGTTTTGTGCAAAATCACGCGCTGCCTGGCGAACCATCAGCTGTTCTTCAGAAAATTCAAAGTGCATAGTTTATAAGTTAGCTGTTGTAAAAATAATATTATGCATGCATAGTAAAAAGTATTCTCAAAAAAAAAGAGAGCTCTTTTGAAGCTCCCTTTCCCCTAATTAATTTAAACTATTGATTAAACCCAAAACAAAGAACAAAAATTTTCAGCTTGGGTGTCTGAGAATTCATTTTTAATAGGTAGATGTAAATATTTTCTACAGGTAAATGCAGGACCATTATTATTTAAACAAATGCTTTGCCAATATCTAGCCCTTAACTATATAAAATGTGCATTAATTGTGCCGGGAACGATTTCTACAACTAATGGGAGTTAAAAGTTGATTTTTAAGGCATAATCTAAGAATGTTTATTTGTCTTATCGAAACCTGATTCTCATATTATAAAGCATGATTTGTCTTAAAAACCTACATTTTCCAGTTTTCAGTACAGTTGGTGTGCTAAATCGCATACAGCGGTCTTTTTTATGTACAACGGATTTTGATTTGCATAATTCTGATGTGTATTGCCTAATGATTACCTTTAGCCATGCAAATTATACATGGATTGCTGGATTGGTGGCACCAGCAAAGCTGGATTGAACTTATTGGCGTTTTAACTGGTTTTATCTGCGTTTACCTGGCAGCCATAAACAATATATGGAACTGGCCGGTAGCCATTGTAAGTGTAATAATTTATATTTATGTGTTTTATAACTATCAGCTTTATGCTGATATGGGCCTGCAGATCTATTTTTTGATCACCAGTATTTATGGCTGGTATTATTGGAGCAGGAATGCCGAGTTAGACGTTAAAATGCCGGTGGTTTTAATATCACGCCAACAAATAATTATTTCAATAGCCATAATTGCGGTAGTAACGCCATTGCTTGGATTTACCTTGATAAGCCTTTCACCCATACTGCATTATAAACCAGCAGCATATCCCTATCTGGATAGTTTTTGCACCACCTGCAGCCTGATAGCCCAGGTTTATCTTACGCGAAAAATACTAGAAAACTGGCTGATATGGATATTTGTAGATATTATTTATGTTGGTGTTTACATTGCCAAGCACTTACAGCCAACAGCTATATTGTATGCGGCCTATATACCTATTGCGCTGCTGGGTTATTTAGATTGGCGCAAAGAATATAAGAAACAACAGTTACTGCAATAAAATATGCCGGTTAAGTTTTACTTAACCGGCATGCACATAAAAAACACTTGAAAAACCGGCTATTTAATAGCCATTATCATGCTGTTATTAATAAAACTATCTTCTCTAAATCCGCTTTCACGTACAATTTTTATAAAATCGTAATAGCTGCGTTTGTAAAAATCGCTATCGTTTTCATGCATAAACTTACTTTTTAAAATATCAACAAGTGCCTGTACTTTAATGAGTTTAAAGTCGGCTTCATCTGTTAAATAAACCAGGGGTTTCATTATTTCGTGCACACATGCTTTACTATTATTAGTTAGACTGATGTTTAGCTTAAGCAAGTAAAACGAGGATAGCATAAAAGTAGTATAGGCTTTATTTTCCTTATCATAAAGGTTTGATGCCTGGTGGTAAAAATCTAAAGCTGCGGTGTTTTTGCCAGATTGCAGTTGCGCGCTGGCCATCATTAAATTTAAAATAAAATTATATCCCGGCGCTTCGGTTACAGGCCTTTTATAGGTCTTATTTAAAACCCGTGTAAATCGTAGCAACTTAACCGGGCTTTTGCAAATAGATAGTGTATAAATGGCTAATAAATACAGTACGTCTTCTTCACTCGAGCCTATATGGTTTTGGCTGTATTTTGGCGGGTTAAAATAAAAATGAGTGAGCTCGGTAAAGGCCTCTTTTTTAACAATGCCGTATTTAAAGTAGTAATAAATGGTTTCAAGGCAACTTAATGGATTTATATTATGCGATTGCAGGTCTTCCTGGCTAAAGCTTTTTAGATTAAATAAATATTCTTCTAGCTTATTAATATCTAACTGTATAACAGCTATTACGGCAAGGGCACTATAAATTAAAATCCTTTTTTGGTTTGATAGATTGAATTTGAGCAGGGTTTGTAATGCCTTTTTATAATCGGTATTGATAAATTCGAGGCCGAAAAAATAAGCAAACAAAGCGTCGCTGCAATCCTGTTGAAAATATTTAATCAGCGCCTCCGGTTTATTTATGGAGGCATATTCTCTCTCGATCACATCGCCCGTAAAAACGATTATATCCAATTTTTCCTTGGATGTTAGCTCAATTTCTGCTAAAAATTCACAGATGTTTTGTTGGCCGTTTTTAACGGCATAAACCATGCACCACTTGAGTACGGCTAATTTGCGCCCATCATTTAACAAGTTATTTAAGCTAAACGTTAATGCGGTATCAAAAACATTATTGTTATGGTATAATAAATGCCTGGCTATACTGTAATTTAAAAAATCATCGTTGCCAAATTCAATAACAGCGCTGTAGTGCATATCGCCGCTTTTGTTAAGCTCGCGTATAAAGCCTATACCCAGTAAATCGCTATAAGCGTGACCGTACTGTTTTATTTGTTCATTTATTTTAAACTTATTAACCTCAAAAACTTCGTTTTCAAAATCCATATTCTCCACCAATATCTTAACCATTAATGATTTTTCGGTAGAGTTTTGGCCCAGGTAAATTTTATTTAAAATAAAGGTTGATACCAGTTCATAAATAGATAGGTGATTAACCTTGTTCAGGAAAAAATCGCTCTTATGTTGTTTATAGTAATATTGGAAATATAGCGGATGATTAAAATTATTAGCAACTTCTATATTAATGTTGTTTTTTGCACCGGGATTTATATTGTTGCTAAGTTCTATAATCTCTTGGTTGCTGAGAAGGGGTACATTTACCAAAATATCCTCACGGCCCGGGAAGCCTAAGAAGCAATTGTTTTTAAAAGGCTCCAGCTCGTACCTGTTGTTTAACCAGGTTGATGAACGCGTAGTTAAAACTGTTTTAAATATTTGATGCTGCTCATAAAATGAGGAAATATCAATCACTTGGTTTAACAGCACCATAAATTGGTCGCTTTTAAACATATGTTCATCAAGGCCATCAATTACCAGGTAAAAATTGCCATTATGGTTATGCTTTGTTTGCAGTAAAGCCGAAAAATCGTCATTACTGCCGTAGCCTAATAATGATAGCAGCCACTCATTAATATCCTTACCGCTTATAAATACATTGATGAGGGCATTGCTACTAAAAAACAAAATAATATCCTTGTTTTTGCCGTTAACACTCATGGCCATTCGGTCTTCTATCCAGTGGCACAGTGCTATTGTTTTTCCATAGCCTGCGGGTGCGCTAATAATGGTAGCGCTTTGCCCTTCCTTTAAAAATGCGTCAAAATGGTCATCAATAAATTTTCTTTTAATGGTTTGATTAAACGGGATACCAGAGCGGTTTTTTAAAGCCTGTAAAGTAAACTGGGTTATTTTATTGGCATTATGTTTAATGTTATCCCAACCAACATCTATTTTGGTTGATGAGGTGTTTTTTGCCCCATCTTTTTCACAAAAATCTGCCCAGCCAAGATAGCCGCAATAGCTTGCCATGGCATCCATTGTAAATAACGAAGGTTTAAATTTACTGTAGGCAAAACCATAAACCCGTTTCAATGTGGTTTCACTAACCTGCTGATTGGTTTTTTTGTATATTAATAAAGAAAGTGTTTTACAGTCTGACGGGGAGATATTTCTAAATTCTGCGACAGAAAGAACGAGCTTTTTTAGATTGTCGAAGTGCTGGATTAAAAATGATGTCATGACGTTGAGAAGTTATTAGGTTGATTTACATGTATACAAAACTTTATTACTGTAATCTGTTAAAGGATAACATATGCCATTATCCGTCCACATTAATCAATATATCGTAATTCTTAGAGCTGTAGGTTTTATAATATCTACAATGAACAAAATGAACAAAAACGTATAAAGCTTATTGTAAAATAATAAGGGGAGGCTGTTCTATCGGTAAAAGGTCAGTAACAGGTTTACGATGCAAAAACTAATTTAATACATTCATTAACGGTGTTTTCTTGCGATACATCGCCCGGTAAAATTATTTTCCCGGTTTGGTAATGAGATGCGATTTCCTGTAGTCTTTCTCCTAATATACGACAAAAATTTTCTTTTTGATAGCAATTTAAATCATGTAGCCGCAAATTGCCTGGTAAGTTATATGCCCTGGTGGTCGGGTGGCCGCATATTTTTAATATTTCCAGTTTTATTTGGTTGCTGATAAATATCTTATCCATACATATATCTTATAAGGTAGGCAAATTATATACTTTATACGATAAAATTAAACCGGCGGTTTTACAAATGGTTAAATAATTAGAAATATTTGCCAGTTGCAATTTTTAAATTTTCGCATAGGGAAATATTTTAAAGTTTTCCTTGTGAGAATTTATCTGTAATTAAATAAATTGATTAAATGCATTGATATTTTAAAGCAACGCAGGTAGTTATACGTGATTTGTTTTTTGCGTACAAATACCCGTTGGCATATTATTCAGGTAACTGGAATAATGAATATTTAATGGCAAACAGTACCAGCCCTGCTGTATTGCGACACGCCGCTTTATTAATAAGGTTTATACGATGCCCCTCCACAGTACGCTGACTTAAAAATAGCTGAACGGCAATTTCGGCGTTGCTATATTCCTTGCAAATTAGTTGTAGCACCTGCTTTTCCCGTTCGGTTAGTTTTACGGGTAATTGGTTGATGTTTTTTTGAGCATGCGCTTTATGATTGGCACTATTGCGCAGCGCCATTAAGGTGCCTGTATTAAAATAGAAGCCGGTTTTGTATACCGTATCAATCGCGGTTATCAGTTCGCTTTTATCGCAATTTTTTTCCAGGTAAGCAGCAGCACCGGCGTTTATCATTTGCGTAATAAGCAGCGCCTGGTCATGTACCGATAGTACAATTACTTTTATTTGCGGATATAGCTCATGCAGTTTATTGTTAAGCTCGATGCCATTCATAGCCGGCATATCCATATCTATAATAGCAACATCTGGTAATAAGCTGCCCTTTAGTTTAAGCTTGTCTAAAAAAGAATTACCATTATCTGACTCCGAAATAAGCTTAAAATGCGCTACCGAATCGATCAATATACCAAGACTTTGCCTAAACAAGTTTTGATCATCAGCAATTGCAATTTTTATCATGTGAATGTAGCTTATTAAGCCAAAGGGTAGGTTATTTTTAAACTAAAGCCCTGCCCTGCGGCAGTTTCTACAGCATACACGGCGTTTATAACGGCAAGCCGGCTTTCAATATTTTGCATGCCCATACCCGTATTTGGAAGTGAACCGCTCATCCCTTTGCCATTATCATTATAGCTTATGTATAGTATATTATCGGCACAGCTAATTATTATATTAGCCTGTGATGCACCCGCGTGTTTAATAGTATTATTAATGAGTTCTTCTAAAACCCGGTAAAATGCCGATGATACAGCTAAACTTAAAGTTGCTATGGCATCTGGAGCGTCATTAGCTATATTAATAGTTAACTGCCCCGAATTATTTATATAGGAAGCCTTTTCTTCGATAGCTGCCGCCAAACCATAATAACTTAATGCCGGTGGCGACAAGCTATGTGAAATATGGCGTACATCTTTAATTACCTTATCAATAATATCTTTACTTACCTTAATGTGTTTATCATTATTGGCTTCCACCTGGCCTGGCTGAAACATTTCGATCGTAAGCCTTAAGCTGGAGAGCGCTGTGCCTACATCATCATGCAGATCCTGCCCTATGCGTTTACGCTCTGCTTCCTGCGACTCTATAATGGCCTGCAATAATTCTTTTTGATGCGCGATCTCTTTAAACTGTAATTGCTGGCGTTGCTTTAAAATTTTGTTTTGATTGCGCACGTATAGCAAGATAAATGAACTCACCATTAAAAATGAGCCTACCATCCCAAGCATAACTAGTATATATATATTATCTACGTTTTGCATTTATAAAATCCCACTGCAAATAAAAGATATTCAATTAACAAAATAGTATCAAAAACCGACCAAACTATTAGGTTAACAGATTGTGATGCCCGTGAAAGGTAATTAGTAGATATAAACATACATAATCCGCAGCCATAATAAATTAAAAAAGAGATATTTATCCAGTTTAACCCATTTTGTACCCAAGTGATATTTTGTTCATTGCTACTTTGTTTAAAGAAATATAAAATAGTATATCCTATAATAATTACAGCTTCAAGTGTCCCTGTGTAGGTATCCACTTCAGCGCCACTCTGTATAAAAAAGAAATTTATAACACACAGTATAGTAAATATAATTACTAACGCAATCAATATATATCGACTTTTTTCAGCAAAAACTATGTTGTAAAACCAAGTTATAAACGCAAACTCAAATATGGTATATATGTGAAATAGTGTTGTAGTAGCTACATGATAATTGGCTAAAATTATATTTATCGCATTTCCTACAGATGAAAAAAGTAAGAACCACAATAATACCTTAAAAGAAAAAGATAGAAACCTGTATCTAAAAAGAGCAATAATTATTGGAATTACAATACACAATGGTATTACATAAGATACGTAAATATATAGATAACTCATAGATATGTATATTCTGCCTAAATATTGCTATTAAAGCAGAATATACATAAAAAATCTAAATAAATATTATTGGTTAAGAACACTTGCTACAGGGCAAATTGGCGGGCAAACTTTAGTAAGATCCCAAACGTTGCTGCTTAATTCGCCGCCATTACCATGGTCAAGATGAACAACATCATGACCTCTTGAAACAGGTACAAGTACTAATTTAGCACTCATAGGATCATTCGCTTCTTCAAGCCCCAAGTAAACCCTAACGCCTTCTGCATCGGGATTGTGTTTCAGGATGTTTACAAAATCAATTATCGGCACAAAAAACGATTGCGCTACAAAATCAGGCTCTGATGTAGCCAGATATTTGCGCCAGTTTGCGGTTAACTCGATTGCGTGTTCAACAGGGATGGTGCCCTCGGGGCCATTAGATGTGTTTGGTGTAGTCATGATGTGAATATTGATAAGGTGAAAATTATTTATCGCAATGAAGATAAGAAATCTCATTTTAAAATGTTATTAGTACAATAATAATTTTACATCAAGTTATTCCTGATTTTTTGCTTTTTCAATGAACGAAATGAACATGATTCATTTGTTGTGAACAGCTTGCAGGCACATCAAATAACTGAACAAAGTGTTTTGATGATATGGTAAAAGTGCTGTTTAAATTTAGATGTCGATTTAATCAAACATCACATTTTAAACAACTCAATCATGAAAACCTTTACCTGTGTGGCCAGGTACGTTCTTACATTGTGCCTGCTACTATTCAGTTTTCTTAATTCCAACGCGCAGCGTATTTATGCTACCAGCCAGGATGCCGGTGCTTCCGGCCTGTTATGCGTAAATTGTACGGTAAGCAACCCTGGCAATTCCGTAGATGCCAGTGTTGAAACGTATTCAACCATTAACGTTACGGTTGGTCTGGCCGCAGAAACCTACCAGGAATTGATATTTTCCTCAGCTCCGGTTGCTGCCAATACGCCCGTAACCGTAAAGCTGGGCACAGGCAATAACCTGGTTAGCGCAACTGCACTCGGTGGAATTATATTGCAAGCCTATAACGGCACTACTGCCGTTGGTGCGCCTGTTGCGGCATCAACGCTTTTAAGTGCTTTGGCCAACAATAACCAGATAGAGGTTAGCATAACGCCCACTGCCGCTTATGACCGCATTAGGGTAACACTTGATGGCGGCCTGCTTGGCGCGCTAAGTACCTTATATGTATATGCAGGGTTTTACAATGGCACGGGCACCGGGGCCTGTAATTCGCCAATTGATGATTTGTATGGCATTTCATCGGGCCTGCTTAACCTCGGCGCGGCTGTAGGCGGGGTTGTTAATCCACAAAATGCTTATGATGGTAATTTAACTACTTATTCAACCTTAAATGCGGGTGTTGGGCTGGTTGGCGCTACTGCGCAACAAACCATTATTTTTGAAGCTCCATCTTTTCAGGGCGATTCGGTTAAACTTACACTCTCAATACCACAATCCTTGCTTTCGGCCGGGGTATTGTCTGATGTAGCGGTATCTACTTACAACGGTACCTCCGGCACTGCCGAAACCTATTACCTAAATTCATCCTTATTAAATGTACAGCTATTAGGTATTTTGGGCGGATATCAAAACCTTACGGTAACGTATGTGCCGGTAAATATATTCGATAGGGTACAGGTAACACTCGGCGGGGTAGCCAGTGTGCTATCAACCTTGAATTTATATGAGGTACAAAAAATATTTCCGAGCCCGGTTATTAAATTTAATAACGTGGTTGCCAGCGTTGCACCAATTTGTAGCGGCACAAGTGCTACGTTAACCGCGGTTGCACAACCTAATACAACTTTTTTATGGTATACAACCGCAACAGGCGGCACACCTATATATACAGGGGCTTCTTATACTACCCCGGCATTAACGGCTAACGCCACTTATTATGTAGCCGCCATGCGCACCGGTTGCACCGATCAATCCGCGCGCACGGCCATAATAGTTTATGTGAATGCCATGCCGGGTAACCCGGTAATTACCAACCCGGCGGTAACTGTTTGCCCGGGCCAGCCTGCAACGTTTACCGTGCAGGCGGTGGCAGGTGTAACCATCAACTGGTTTACCGCCGCAACCGGCGGTACTGCAATTGCTACCGGCAACAGCTTTACCACACCAGCTTTAACCGCTACAACCAGCTATTATGCCGAGGCACAATCCGGCGGTACATGTGTTAGTCCGGCCCGTACGATGGTAACGGCTACCGTAAGCGCTTTGCCTGCCGCGCCAACCATTACTACACCTAATGTAACCATTTGCCCTAATAACGTAGCGGTATTCACTATCGCATCACCGGTTACGGGCGTAACCTATAACTGGTACAGTACTGCAACCGGTGGAACAGCATTGGCCACAGGCACAAGCTTCACTACCCCGGCATTAACCGCCACAACAACCTATTATGCCGAAGCCGATAATGCTACCGGCTGCCCAAGCAGTATACGAAGCCAAGCAACAGCAACCGTTTCACCATTACCTGCCGACCCAACTTTGGTAGCCAATAACCAAACAATAAGTGCCGGACAAACGGCTGCTATTAATATAACCAACGCGCAAGCAGGGGTAACTTATAATTGGTATACCTCATCAACCGCGGCATCGTCAATATATACCGGTACATCGTATACAACGCCTGCGCTTTATACCAATACTACTTATTATGTACAGGCAATAAACGCTACCGGATGTCAATCTGCTGATCGGGTACCAATCACCATCACGGTTACAATTAACACCAATACGCCATGCGCTTTCGCCAATAACGAATCGAGCAGTATCAATAATATTTGTATCGGATGCGCAATAACCAATAACGCGCTTGCTGATGATGCCGATACCACCACTGCATCCACCATAAGTGTGTTAGCAGGTCTGGTTGGCGGTTCTGCATCGCAGCAATTGATCTTTCAACAACCGGGTTATGCAGGTGATACAGTTAAATTGAAACTGGGCAGCCCGGCTAATTTATTATCGGCAGGTGTAGCTGCCAATATCCAGGTTGCGTTATATAACGGAACAACGCTTGTTGAAAGTTATGCCTTAAACAGTAATTTACTTACCGTAAACCTGCTTACAGGTACTACTTCATATGATGTATACATCCCTGCAACCGGCGCTTACGATAGGGTACAGGTAACACTCAACTCAGGTGTGGCCGGATTGATAAACTCCTTAAATGTTTATTATGCGGTACAGGAATATCCTAAACCTGTGTACAGCGCTACAAGTCCGGAGATATGCAGCGGTAGTTCGGCTGTGCTTAATATTGTATCGCCAACAAATGGAACATTTCAATTTTACAATGCGCCAACCGGTGGCACATTGGTGTATACCGGTACCAGCTTTACAACCCCGGCTTTAACCAGTAATACCACTTATTACGTGGCCTATACCCGTGGTACCTGCGTTAGTCCCGTACGATACCCGGTAACTATTTTGGTTGATACACCGCCGACAGCACCAGTAGTTAACCCATCAAGCACCAGTATCTATAGCGGACAAACAGCCACGCTCACCGCTTCTGCACAAACTAATGCAACAATAACCTGGTATACTGCAGCAACCGGCGGAACTTCGGTTGCCACCGGTACTAGCTTTACCACCCCGGCCTTAACCGCAAATACGATCTATTATGCACAATCGGCTTTAGGTAGTTGTGTATCAACTGCACGTACGCCTGATACCGTGCTGGTTCAGCCTAATGTAGTGCCAAACGTAACGGTGACCCCGGCTACACAAACAATTAATCCGGGCACTACAACCACTTTAACCGCATCATCAACTACTCCGGGTACTGTATTTAACTGGTTTACCACCCCAACCGGGGGTACCAGTATTTATACCGGCGCTACGTTTACTACACCGCCAATATTTGCCAATACAACCTACTATGCGCAAGCTACAGTTACTGCAACCGGTACGGTATCGGCAACAAGGGCCACCGGTGTGGTCAATATAAGTTCGTCTCCTGTTAGTCCAACAGCCTGCGATGCCGCTATTGCCGAAACTACAGACATTAACGGCCTGGTATGTTTAGGCTGTGCTGTAGAAAACGAAGCAGCAGCAGTTGATGCCGATAGAAACACCTTCTCTCAATTAGATGTACCGGTAGGCTTGTTAAATGCTTATGCGCAACAAACCTTGCGTTTTGCCAATACCGGTATAGCTGGCGATTCGGTAATTGTTGAATTAGGTGTGCCGGGATCTTTGGCAAATGTAAGTGTGTTATCAAGCATCAGCCTGGCTACCTACAATGGTGCAACCTATAATAACGATCTAACCAACATCAATACCAATTTAATATCGGTTACTGTACTTAATGGCACTACACGGTTTAGGTATGCCTTTGCAGCAACTGCTTCATTTGATAGGGTGCAGATCAGGCTTACTTCAACCGTAGGGGTATTAAACGCCTTGAATATTTATGATGCCTATGAAGAAGTAGCTGCTCCGGTAGTTACAACGGCAACAGTTAATGCCTGCCAGGGAACGCAGGCTACACTCACCGCAACGGCATCAGCAGATGCAACAGTGCAATGGTACAGCACGGCAACCGGCGGCACACCACTATACACAGGTAATACATTTAATACCCCGGCATTAACCGCTACTACAACCTACTATGCGCAGGCAAGTCGCACGGCAGATGGTTGTACCCAGTCCGTACGAACACCGGCAACAGTTAACGTGTTACCAATACCTGTAGCGCCGGTTGTAAGTGCGCCAACTCAAACTGTATGTTCGGGTTCTACAGCTACATTTAATGCTACGCCGGTTACAGGAGTTACCTTTAACTGGTACACAGCAGCTACAGGCGGTACACCGGTATTTACCGGAAATCCGTTTACCACCCCGGCTCTTACTGCATCAACAACTTATTATGTTGAGGCTGATAATGCCGGATCATGCGCTAGTTCATCTCGTACTATGGTTGCCGCCAATGTTACGGCTACGCCAACTGCACCAACGGTGGCAGCAGATCCGGTACAAACCTGTTCAGGGTCATCGGCAGTGTTAACTGCCATGTCGGCACAATCTGGTGTTACCTTTAACTGGTATACAACACCAACCGGCGGTACGCCAATATATAGCGGCGCACAATTTACTACGCCGGCGCTTACCGCAAACACATCCTATTATGTTGAGGCAGCAAATGGTACTTGTATAAGTGCCACCCGGGCCGAAGATGATGTTATTGTTAACCCTGTTCCTGCAAATCCGGTTGTAACCACAACACCTGCGAATGCGCAAATAACATCAGGCCAAACAGCTACGCTTGCCGCAACATCAAGCACTGCAGGTGTAACGTTTAATTGGTACACCACAGCCACAGGTGGTACGCCAGTTTTTACAGGGGCAACCTTTGTTACACCTGCTTTATTTTCTAACACAACTTACTATGTAGAGGCTGCAAACACTACAACAGGCTGCGTTAGCCCGCAACGTACAGCGGTAACCATAACGGTTAATCCTGTTTTTAACACTACGTGCGATTTTGCATCATCACAAACCAATACAACAAGCGGTGTGCTTTGTGTGGGATGCGGTGTTACCAATCCAAATAATGCGGTTGATGCCGATACCACAACGTATTCTACCTTAAATTTAACGGTAGCGTTACTAAGTGCTTCGGTATCACAAACTTTGGCCTTTAGCGATCCCGGTATTGTAGGAGATACGGTGGCGATCAGGATTAGGATACCGGCGGCATTGCTTTCGGCAGCGGTATTGGGCAATATCCAAATCCAATCATACAATGGTGCAACGGCTAATGGCGATGTGCTGACATTAGCCAGCAATAACATCCAGATTTTATCAGGCAATAACGATGTGCTGGTAAAATTTGTTCCAGGTGCGGCTTACAACGCCGTGCAGGTGACCTTGGTTAATAATACGATAAGCGCACTTAATACGCTGGATATTTTTTATGCCACCAAACAAGTTGGGCAACCTGTGCTTGCTGCATCTACCGTAAATATTTGTTCCGGAGGTACAGCTACATTCACAGTTACTAACGCCCGGTCCGGTGTGACTTATACCTGGTATGATAGCGGTGGTGCTGTAGTGCATACAGGTACAACCTATACTACTGGTGCGTTATCCACAACAACTACTTATTATGTACAAAGCAGCCGTTCCGCAACAGGTTGTGCCAACCCTAATAAAGCTGCCGCTACAGTAAACGTAACACCATCACCTGCGCCACCAGTACTTGCACAAACTGCGGTACAAATATGCGCGGGCAGCACAGTAACATTATCGGTGACCAACGGAACAGGCTACACCGTTAACTGGTATGATGCTGCAACAGGCGGTAACTTGGTATTTACAGGCGCAAATTATTCAGTATCGCCGTTAGCAACCATAAGTTATTATGCTGAAATGACCAATGGTACCTGTACAAGCCCATCAAGAACCGCTGCAACGGTAACGGTTGATCCATTGCCTCTACAACCGGCTGTGCAATCGGCTAATATTACGGTATGCCCCGGCAGTACGGCTACAATTACCATTGCCAGCCCTCAAGCAGGTGTAACTTATAATTATTATACCGCAGCTACCGGTGGTACGGTTGCAGGTAATGGTGTAACTTTTACCACGCCTGCTATCACCCAAAATACAACTTACTATGTTGAGGCTGCAAACAATACCACCGGTTGTATAAATAATGGCGGTAGAACAGTAGTAAATATTGATGTTACCAACCCGCTAACCGCGCCTGCGTTAAGCGCTACGCAAACCCAGGTTTGTAGCGGAGGTAGCATATCTATCAGTGTAACTAATCCTGTTGTTGGTATAACCTATAATTGGTATAATGCCGCGACAGCAGGTAACCTGGTGTTTACAGGTACAACATTCACCGCTAATAATGTTACAGTTAACGCCAGCTACTTTGTAGAAGCGGCAAACAGTACAGGTTGTACCAGCCCAACCCGTACCGAAACAGATGTAATTGTAACACCGATACCAACGCCGCCACAGGTGCAAACTTTAGCAGGCGGAAATGCAGTGTGCTCAGGTTCATCAGCAACGCTGGAAATTGTTAATCCGCAAGTGAATAATGTATATAGCTGGTATGATGCACCTACAAACGGTAACTTGTTATACACCGGTACAGAATATACCACACCTGCATTAACTGCCGCAACCACCTATTATGTTGTAGCTGCAACCGCAGGTAACTGTAATCCATCAACAGCAACAGCGGTAACAATCAATATCAATGCGTTACCTGCCGATCCGGTTTTGGTTAACAATGCGGTAGCGGTTTGTTTGGGCAGTACAGCAACACTGGCTGTAAGCTCGCCGCAGGCGGGGGTAAGTTATAATTGGTACGATTCTCCGGGAGCAACTAATCTGTTGTTTACAGGCACCACTTACATTACCGGGCCAATAACCAATACAACTAATTTTTACGTGTCCGCAGTTAATGGTTCGGGCTGTACCAGTACCAATTTGGCTCTGGCGCAAGTAACGGTTCAACCAGCACCTGCTGCACCATCATTAACTAATACAGGTACAATTACAACTTGTACAGGTACACAGGTTACGCTAAGCATTGCCAATCCGCAGGCAGGATACACCTACAATTATTATACAACAGCAACAGGCGGCGCATCATTAGCTACAGGTACCAGTTATACAACACCGGTACTAACAGCAAATGCCACTTATTATGTTGATGCCTCAAACAGCGGTGGTTGCGTATCAGATACACGTACCGCGGTTTCTATAAATATTGGTACACCGCCAGCGGCACCAACAGCCGGTACAACTGGTATGGCCATATGTTCAGGTAATACAACTACTGTAACCGCTACAAGCGCTGATCCGACTGCCACTATCAGTTGGTTTGCAGATGCCGCCGGAGGAACAGCTTTAAGTACCGGGAATAGTTTCACAACCCCGGTGTTAACAGCTACCACCACCTATTATGCCGAAGCTGATAACAGCGGCGGTTGTCCATCGGCAACGCGCACTGCGGTAACGGTAACGGTATCGCCAATGCCTGATGCCGCTATTGCAGGCACAGGTGGCACATCAATTTGCATTAATACAGCAACCACGATCACCGCTACCAGTACAGATGCTACAGCAACGATAACCTGGTACGATGCCCTAACAGGCGGAAATCTTTTAGCGACAGGCAATAGTTATACCACTCCTGTGTTAACAGCTAACACTACCTATTATGCACAGGTAACTAATACAACGGGATGTACCGCTGCAACACGCACGCCGGTAGCAGTTACCATTAATGCAACGCCTGCCGATCCAACATTAACAAGTGCCAATGTATTGGTTTGTTTGGGCAGTAACGCTACTTTAACTGTAAGCTCGCCGCAGGCAGGTGTAACCTATAATTGGTATGATGCCGCTACTGGTGGCAACCTTTTATTTACAGGTGCTACTTTTGTAACCGGGCCAATAACAACCCCTACTACATAC
>Ga0302227_10001305_pt1 | contig 18817 bp, 13 predicted proteins | sample II_Palsa_N1_1_FD_193525 | JGI IMG/M metagenome (GOLD analysis project Ga0302227, IMG submission 193525) | Peat permafrost microbial communities from Stordalen Mire near Abisko, Sweden - II_Palsa_N1_1 | ecosystem: Environmental > Terrestrial > Soil > Palsa > Peat permafrost | place: Sweden... | reverse complement strand
GGAACGATCATGCCGGAGCTCACGGTCGCCATCGGTCGCCAGCAAGGTGACGCCATGGGCACCGCAGACGTCAGCTTTGAAGCCGCGCCAGGCACAGCGTTCCGCACCGATGGCGTCAAGACGGGGCGACTGCTCGAAACCGTCAGTGGGGGCCTGTCGGCCGAACTCCGTCATGGTTGGACGGCCAGCCTCGACGGTACCTATGCTCACGCCAGCCACGAAAACGATCGCGGCGTAAAAGCCCAGGTCGCGTTGGCGTTCTGATCGAGGATCGGCCGGCCGATTCCCAGCCTACTGCACGTCAGTAGTGCCCTCGCTTTCGGCGAGGGCACGAAGTCCACACCCAGAAAATGCTCAGCGCCTGGCTTGTGTGGCCATGCGTGCGGCTAGACCGACCAGTACGGTACCCATCAGCCAGCGTTGCACTAATAACCAGCCAGAACGGTGCGCGAAGAACGCGGCGATAGAACCGGCTGTCAGGGCTATCAAGGCATTCGTGGCTACGCTGATCCCGATCTGCACAAATCCGAGAGTGAGCGATTGCATCAGAACGCCGCCTTGGCCCGGGCTGATGAATTGGGGTAGCAGCGACAGATACAGAACCGCGATCTTGGGGTTCAACAGATTGGTAAGAAAGCCCATGGCAAACAGCTTGCTAGGTCGATCCAGCGGCAAGTCACGCACCTGGAAGGGCGAGTGCCCACCCGGCCTGACTGCTTGCCATGCAAGGTACAGAAGATACGCGGCACCGCCCAGTCTCAGTGCGTCATAAGCGTAAGGCACCGTCAGCAGCAAGGCGGTCACGCCAAACGCCGCGCATAGCATGTAGAACACAAAACCCAGAGCGACACCACCGAGGGAAATCAGGCCCGCCGCGGGACCTTGGGAGATTGATCGAGAGATCAGATAGAGCATGTTGGGCCCTGGCGTCAGCGCCAAGCCAAAGGCGACCAGAGCAAAAGCAAACACATTAGACCAGACAGGCATGGGCACATCCTCTTGTTGGCGGAAGTGCCCAGGCGCGCGGCATAGGTAGACTCGCATTTCACGACGGTAATCCGTCTCGAGGCGCCAGTAGTGCGAGTGGCGGTGAACATGACATACCGTCTCTTGGGCAGTCAAGACCGCGCTTTGAAACGGCGGTCGCACCCTTTGTGGAATCGGTCTATGCCAGGCGCTCCAACTGCACTATGCCGTTCGGTCAGATCGCACTGTGCGATCTCGGGTGCGTCCAGACTCAGATGCCGATAATCGACGATAAATGCCGCAGTGAAGTGAGCGTGTCATTGTCTTGATGCCCACGAAGCCTGCTCTCTGCACGAAACAGGGGAGGGAGCAGACATCTTGCCGCTGCTTGCTCTGCCAGCTAGTGTCGCTGCATTGCCAATGACGTGAGCGCATGAGCGACACACCTACCACTATCCTTGTCGCCGACGATCACCCGATGTTCCGCTCGGCGGTCGTGCACGCGTTGCACGCCGCCATGGATGGATGCAGCGTATTGGAGGCTTCCAGTCAGAGCACGCTCGAATCCTGCCTCGCCATAACGCCGGAGATCGATCTCGTGCTGCTGGACTTGACGATGCCCGGTGCCATCGGCTTTTCATCGCTGCTGTGGCTGCGTGCCGAGCGATCGGATTTGCCGGTGATCGTGATTTCTTCCTACGACCGGCCGCGTACTGTGCGTCGCGCGCAGCAGTTCGGCGCGGCGGGCTTCGTGCCCAAGGCCGCGCCGGTGGAGGATCTGAACAAGGCTGTGCAGTGCGTGCTCGAGGGCGGACTGTGGTTCGAATCGACGCGCGCGGAGCGTAGCGAGCAGGATGCTGCGCTGGCAGCACGCTTTGCCAAGCTTACGCCGCAGCAATTCCGTGTACTGATGCTGATGGCGGAAGGGCTGCTCAACAAACAGATCGCCGATCGGCTTGGCTTGGCCGAAAACACCGTGAAGATTCATGTGACAGCCGTGCTATCCAAGCTCGAATGCCGTTCACGTACGCAGGCGGCAGTGCTGGTGAAGTCGCTCGATCTGGAAGAGGGCGACGACGCCTCATGATGCGCGCGCCGGTTCGGTAAGCAGCAACTGCGTCATCATGGCGCGCAGGCGTGCTGGCGACAGCGGCAGATTCGTGGTGTGCACACCGGCTTGCAGTAGCGCATTCCGAAGCCCAGCTTCATCCTTGCCGAGAAAAGCGATAATCGGCGGCCTGTGACCGTCTTGCTCAAGCTGCAGCAACGCGAGGATGGGTTCCCATTGTCCATCCACCAGGATCAGATCCGGTGCAGCCAAGGATTCTGCCGTTGCCAGGGCTTCGTCGGCTTTTGTCCATTCCGACACTTTGCATTCCCAGCTTTGCAATAGCGCCGCTGCTTTCTGTCGCAAGTGAGCATTTTCCTGGATAAGCCAGATAGTGCGGTTTTTCAGCAGCGAATCGTCGCTGCCGTCATCGTGATCCGTGGGCGTTGCGAGCGCTGGCTGCGCAAGTTCGACCGAAATGCTGAACATGCTGCCTTGGCCCGGCCATGAACGGACCTGCAGCGTATGGCCGAGCAGATTCGCAATGCGTTCGACGATGGAAAGCCCCAAGCCTGCGCTGCGCTCATCCGCGTCGACGGTCGTATCGAGGCGCCGGAATTCCTGGAAAATGATGTCACGCCGATCTTCCGGTATGCCGATGCCGGTATCCCATACTTCGATGCGAAGCGTGCTTCCGTTGCGACGACAGCCGAGCAGGATGCGTCCATGCGGCGTGTAATGCAGCGCATTGGAGAGGAAATTTTGCACGGTCCGTTGCAACAGCACGGGATTGCTGCGTATCCATGCCGAGGTGTTGACGAACGACAGGCGCAATCCCTTGGCCTGCGTCAGGATGCCGAACTGGCCAGCCAGCTCCTGCAGCAGCGGCGATAACGCGAACGTTTTGAGATCCGGCGTGATGGCGCCCGCATCCAGCCGGGCAAGATCGAGCATGCTCGTCAGCTGGCTGTCCAGCGCCTGAAGCGAACGCTCGATGCGTTCCACCATCGCCGTCTCCGTGTCTGTTTTTTTCAACGAGCCGGCAAACAGTCTCGCGGCGTTCAACGGCTGTAGCAGATCGTGTACGGCAGCTGCGACATAGCGGGTCTTGTTTCGGTTGGCCCGTTCGGCCTCCGCCTTGGCGGAGCGCAGATCCTGCGTGCTTTCCTCTATGCGGTGTTCGAGTGTATTGGTCAGCGTACGCAGTTCCCGCGCGGCTTCTCTATAGAGCGCGATGTCCGCATAGCTGGTGACGAAGCCGCCACCGGGCAGCGGCCTGCCGCGTATCTCCAGCAGGCTGCCATCGGGGCGTTCGCGTTCGACCATATGCGGGCTGCCACGACGTAAATAATTCAAGCGACGCTGGATAGTTTCTTCCAGGTCGCCGGGCCCGAGCAGGCCGCGTTTGGCGTTGTAACGGAACAGTTCTTCCACCGGCTGGCCGGGCTTCAGCAGCGTCTCCGGATAACCGAGCAACTCGGTGTACCGAGCATTCCACGCAACGAGGCGAAGTTGCGCATCGATCACGCTGACGCCTTGCGGCAGGCGATCCAACATTTCAGGATGGCCAGCCATGGCTTGCAGCGCGGCATGCACCAGGCTGTCTTCCTCTGAGCGCAAGGCGCTGGCGTAATGCGAAATCAACCGCTCCAGATCGTGCCGACTGCGTTTATGCAACTGTGCCGTGCGTACACGTTGCTGCACAAACAGAGCAAGCAGGATAAGCAAGAGCCAGATGCTCAGCGTGAAAAATCCAGCGCGATAGGCAGCAGTCGTCGCAGGGTGCGCATCGCGCAGCAGGTGCAGCGTCCATTGTTGTGTCGGAAGCTGCATGGACTGCCAGACCACTTCATGCGGCATACCGGGACGATCGACCTGCACTAACCGCCCATTCGATCCGAGCTCGCTTGATAGACGAACCGCCGTAGGTGGCAACAGGTTGTTGCCGTATTGGCGGGTTTGCGCGAGCGTCGCTCTGGCGCTCGGATCGAGTGGCTGCAGCGGACGATATATCCATGCCCTCTGATTGCTGAGAAAGACGACGCCGTGCACATCGCTCAACAGCACAGTGTCGCCGCTGCTCACCCATTCCTGTTCCAGCGTATCGAGTGGAATCTTGATCACGATGACACCGACGCGTTGCCCTCGGTCGTCGCTCAGGGCTTCGGCAATGAAATACCCGGGCAGGTTGGTGGAGATACCGATGCCATAGAACGTGCCCCGGCCTTGCTGCATCGCTTCCTGGAAATAGGGGCGAAACGTGTAATCGAGGCCCACGTTGCTGGAAGGTGTATCCCAGTTGCTTGCCGCAATGGCGACGCCTCGGCGATCGATCAGCGTCAGTGTGGAGACGTGCGTGGCGCCGTTAGCCTGCGTCAGCTTTCGATTGAGCACGGCGATGTCTGCCGTGGAAGCAGGAGATGACAGGGCGTGACGCAATTCGGGATCGAGCGCCAGCACCGTAGGCAGCACGCGATAGCGATCCACCAGGCGTTGCAGAGCGAGGGCGCGGATCTGCAACTGATCCAAGGCCTGCACGGAAAGCTGCTCCAGCGCGCGTTGCCTCGCGTACCAAGCCGCCACCCAGGTGGTGGCAGCGATGGCGGCGACTAGCGCGGCGAGCAGTCCGATTTTGAGTGCTTTGGGGTGATGCCCAGGCATAGAAGTTCAACGTCGCCGGTCGCATGCATGAGCACATGCTAAGGCAGAAACCCCGCGCGTGCGGCGTCTAGCCGGAAAGTATTAGTCCCATGGTGTTATTCATCGCGATGCCAGTCAGCGGCATGCTGCGCCCCGGGGACAACCAAGAACACGTTGATGAATAGCGCGCCGATACTCGTGACCGTCGGCACCCGTCGTAGCCTGGGGAGAGTTCGATATGCAGAGAGCACGGTACAAAATCAATACATTGGCGTTTGCCCTGATGCTGGCATGCGCGCAGGCATGGGCCGCTACCGAATCCGGCACGCCGGACAGTCTGACGATGGACGGCATCACGCTGTACGGCACCATCGATATCGGAGTGGCCTATCAGAGCCATGGCAGTTCGTTCAGCGATGCCGCCGCCACTAACGTCAACAACTTCCTGATCAAGGCCAGCAACAAACCCAACACGTCGCTGGCTTCCAATGGCATGAGCATTTCCACCATCGGCATCAAGGGTCGCGAGCCTTTGGGGGCAGGATGGTGGGGGGTGTTCCAATTGGACACCGGCTTTCTGCCTGCGTCGGGTACGCTGATCGACGGCCCGCGCTCGCTGGCCGTAAACAATGGCGTCCCCCTGGCGCAGCAGAAGTCATGGGGCGATTCGACGCGTGCGGGCCAGACGCTCAACGGCAGGGCGTTCCTTGGTGTCGAGTCGCCTGGCTACGGCACGCTCACCTTCGGTCGCCAGAGTACGCTGCTCAACGATGAGGTGTGCAAATACGATCCGTTGAGCTGTTCGCTGGCGTTTTCGTACGTCGGTTTCTTCGGCGCCACCGCCGGCACTGGCGATACTGAGGACCGCTTGCTCGACGGCACGCTGAAATACACGCTCTCGGAAGGGATGTTTCACGGCGGCGCGATGTATCAGTTCGGCAACGCCAGAGAGTTGTCCAGCTCCAGAGGTACCGCTTATCAGGTGGATCTGGGGCTAGCGCAGGGGCCCTGGTCAGTCGATGCTGTGTTGGCGCACAAGAACGATGCCATTTCGGTGAGCATGCCATTGACTGCTGCGCAGGTTGAAGCGCTGACCACGCCGGGTTCGTCCACTTATGGTCTGCCGGTCGACCAGACGGTGCCAGGTACCGTATCGGACAATACGTCTTATACCTTCCTGGGCGAATACGATGCGGGCAGGGCGAAGTTCTTCGGCGCCTACGAGCACATTCGCTATGTCAATCCGTCCACGCCGCTACCGATCGGCAGTCAGACGATCGGCGGCTATTTCATCGTCACCAATAACGATGCGTTTCCGCGCCCAAAAATACTTAAGATCGCATGGGTGGGCATGCGCTACGCACTGACGCCTTCGCTCGATCTGTTCGGTGCGTATTACCGCGCCATGCAGAGCAGCTACGCGAAAGTCTCATGTTCGGATAGCAGCTCAGCGCAGTGCAGCGGGCATTACAACGCCTTGTCGCTGGTACTCGATCAACACTTTGGCAAGCACTTCGACGTGTACGGCGGCGTGCAATGGTCCAGGGTTTATGACGGCATGGGCAGCGGCTATTTGCAAACGGGTTCATTCGATCCGTCGATTGGTGTGCGCATTATTTTCTAATGCCGAACGTTGCCGTGGTGATGGTTTTATTCGGCAGCATTTTGTTCAACAACATTTTGTTTGAAATCAGGCAGGTAGTTCAATGGCTTCTGTACAAGGCACCGATATCGCGCGAGCGCGCAACACCGTCATCGCCGCGTTCCTGGGTTGGACACTGGACGCGTTCGACTTCTTCATTCTGATTTTTACGTTTGATGAAGTCGCCAAGACGTTTGGTGTAAGCATCACCAGCATTACGCTGGCGATCACTTTGACGCTTGCCTCGCGTGCGGTGGGCGCCTTCGTGTTCGGCCGCATGGCGGACCGTTATGGCCGCAAACCGACCTTGATGCTGGTGATTGTTCTCTACTCGCTGTTCGAGTTCGTCAGTGGCCTGGCGTGGTCGTACGTGTCGTTCCTGGTGATCCGCACCTTGTTCGGCATCGCGATGGGCGGCGAGTGGGGCGTGGGCAGCTCACTGGTGATGGAGACGATCCCGAGTCGCTGGCGTGGTTGGGTCTCCGGCTTGCTGCAGGCGGGTTATCCGACCGGCTATTTCCTGGCCACGCTGTTGTTCGGATTTTTCTATTCGCATCTCGGCTGGCGCGGCATGTTCTTTGTAGGAGCAGCGCCGGCATTGCTGGTGTTCTTCATCAACGCCAAGATCCACGAAAGTCCGGCGTTCGAGGCCATGAAGCAGCGACCCAAGGTTTCGTTGTTGCAGATCGTGAAGGCGAACGCAAAGCTGACGGTCTATGCGATCGCCATGATGACGGCCTTCAATTTCTTCTCGCACGGCACGCAGGACATCTACCCCAAGCTCTTTCTCGGCAAGCAGCTCGGCCTGCCGCACGCGACGCTCACGAATATCGTCTTGGTCTACAACGTCGCGGCGATCCTGGGCGGATTGTTCTTCGGTATGCTGAGCCAGAAGATCGGTCGGCGCCGCGCAATCATGCTGGCCTGTGTGATTGCGTTGCTGGCAGTGTATCCGTGGTCACACAGCAGGGATGTATACATGCTGTGTGCGGCGGCGTTCGTCATGCAGTTCGGCGTGCAGGGTGCATGGGGCGTGGTGCCGGCGCATCTCAATGAACTGTCGCCGGCGGAAATTCGCGGCACGTTCCCGGGCGTCGTTTATCAGCTCGGCAATTTCCTGGCGGCGATCAATCCCGTGCTGCAGGCGGAGATCGCGCAGCGACATGGGCAGGATTATGGTTACGCGTTGCTGGTGGTAGTGACCTCGGTTGCCGTGGCGTTGATTCTCTTGATGGCATTCGGTCCGGAGGCACGAGGTGTGGCTATGGCGAGCGGACGCGTGGATGGCTCGTCCTTGCCGAAGGATGCCGCCGCGATCGGGAAATCGTATTGAGCCACTACGCTGTTATTCTGGCGAAACCCGCCATCCGGAAGACTCACGATAACTCTTCTTTATCGTGAGTAATTCAACGGGGCCTGCGGGAGGCGAATCCAAGATTCTGATTCATGACCAAGGGCATCACCCACGAGCAAGTGCTGCTCAGAACCGTGGCGCTTTGCCCATTCGATAAGACAAGCACGACATGGCGACATCGCACGAAGAATTGCAGCAGCATCTGATGTTCCGTCGGAAATTTTGGTGCCGAACCGGTGTGTGCCGGAAGTCAGGGTGACAAATAGCGGTGTCGCAGATGCTTGTTCCAAGCGTAGGCTAGGTGATCGATCTTTGGGGAACGGCCACATGATTTATCCTTCGCGTCCGATGACTGAAGGATCGACGCCGGTATCCAGTAGAACGTAGAGCGGCACTCCCTTGACCATCACGTTCAAGGCGATGGCGTGTTTCGAGAAGTCGAAGGGAATCGTGACGTTTGCCTGACTTGCGTTGGCAGCGAATAGCACAGTCGTCAAGGCAACAGCCAGCATCGACATCAAACGCGCCGATGCGCTCGCACTGCCGGTGGATCGCAAGACAAGTGGGCAGGCTGACGGCGAGGGTACGGGCAACACGACTGTATTCCCGGCAACGATCAAGGACCTCGAGATCGGTGGTCACGCCTTCGGCGACGTGGAGACGCTGGCTGCGGACATGGGAACGCTTTCGAAAACCTATGGACGCACTGTCGATGCGGTCCTGGGTTACAGCTTCCTGAAGGACAAGGTTGTGCTGATCGACTATCCGGCGAGCACCGTCACGGTCTTCTCCGGCGCGAAGGAGGCCGAAACATTCGTCCGACAGTGCAAAAAGCATTACGGCACGCCGCTACATTCATTTGCCGATGAGCAGATACCGGTGATTCCGGACTTCCATCTTGGCGATGCAAAGGTGCCAATTACGCTGGACACCGGCTCCAACCGAGGCATCGCGCTGTATCAAGCGGCGTTGAATGTGAAAGGCGTACGTAGCGCGCTGAAAGTCACGGGCAAGGCCCAAGGTGCTGGTGCGCGTGGCACTTTCACCAGTGATACCGCCACCTTGAACGTCCCGGTCGGCCTGGGACCCTTCCAGTTGCCGGCTGGCGAGACCGTTGTGATCATGTCGACCAAGGGTTCGACCGACTCGCGCATGGCGAACATTGGCAACATGACGTTCGCAGCAATGAAAGTGAAGCTCTTGCTCGACTACCCGGCAAAGCAGGTTTCTTTCTATGGCGACTGCGCTCCCTGAGCCAACGCCAGCGAACAAAGCTATGGCCTCGCGCCGACCGGTTCATTGTCGTTAGGCGTGGCACCCGGATGTCCCTGCGCTCAGCAGGCTTTATCGCCAACGGGAAGGTCAGTAGATGATTTGTAACATCTCGAGCTCCGACACAATTACTTGCCGCTGGCACCAGGATCGAACGCAGACAACACTGTGGCAACGATCGCGAGCGTATGTGCTCTCATTTGCTTGGGGTTCTTAGCCTCAGGTAATTGAAGGGCCGCTTCGCAAAGCATGCTGGCGATCATCCGGCCAGCTAATTTCGGATCGGGAACCTCAAATCGACCTGCCTTGTGCCGGGCCATCAGAGCAGCAACCATCGCACCGAAGACAGTAGCGTCTTCGATCTCTCGGCAACGCGCTGCGCCCAATACGGCTGGCGCGTCCCCGATGACAAGCCGGCGATAAGATGGTTCGACGCAGACATCCAAGAAAGCGGCGGCAGCCACCCCCAAGCGCATGTCGCTGTTCGCACTTTCAGCCACAGCGGATGCCACCTTGGCAAGCGCCCCGTCCTGGAGGCGATCGAATCTCGTTGAGAGACGGAAAGACCTACGAAGGGCAGGTCTACTGGGACACTCGCGGCGTGGCCGAAAAGGTCGCTCAAGCGGTCAGTGAAGCACAAGCCAAGGTGGCGCAGACAACCGAAAAATCGACTTGAACATGCAAGAGAACAGACGCAGTTGATCATGGTCGATGGGGCTGCGACTGAGGTTTACCGCTTTTTGTGCAAGGGATAGCGAAAGGGCGGCCAAGAGATATTTGGTCTTACCCTCCAGGGGGTATTGAAGCAGCGATAAAGATCGCTCGCGATCAACACCTGTTCAAAGGAATGATTCGTTACCAAAGCTGTCACGCAACGGTAGCTAAGGTCACGAGAGCGGTGCAACGCTTTTGGTGCGTTGCCAATGAAGGAGAAGCTGATGCACAAGATTCCCACTGGTACGTGGGTCATCGTCGCCGATGGCACTCATGCCCGCTTGTTTCACAATGTCGGCAAAGGAGACGCGCTTCGCCTGATGCAGGAAGACATCATGAAGTTCGAAGTCACGGACGAACAAGGACAAGGTCCCTCGGGCCATCGCCCTCCCGAGGAAAGCCCCGAGCAGAACGATGAGGCAACCTTTGCCAAGCAGCTTGTACATCGCCTCAATGCCGCCGCATTAAAGCAAGAGTTCGAGCATCTGTTCTTGATTGCCGACCCAAAGACGTTGGGCGAGATCCGGCCGCAGCTACATGCCGAGACAACCAAACGCATCACTGGCGAACTGGCAAAGACACTCACCAACTCGACCTTGGAAGATATCGAGAAAATCCTGAAAGCGAACGAGTAGCCAAGACGCACAGCCGTCACCACCGCCAGCTATGCCTGACGGTGCTGATGGCTGTGGCCAGAGCAGTTATCGCGTATGAGAAATATCCGATCGTCAGCCAGTTCCACATCAGAGTGACTCGGAATTGCGCGGACGCTACATCCCGAAGCATTGAGTCGACTTATGACCATCACGCTCGAAAGTAACTATCGTCTGCTCGTCGAGTCCATCGTCGATTACGCCATCTACATGCTCGACGCGAGCGGACATGTGGTCAGCTGGAATCTCGGGGCGGAACGTTTCAAAGGCTACAAAGCAGCGGAGATCATTGGTAAGCACTTCGAACGGTTTTACACGGAAGAAGACCGGGCCGCAGGTGTACCGGCCTTGGCTCTCGAACGTGCGTTAGTGGATGGCCGATTTGAAAGCGAAGGATGGCGAGTACGCAAGGATGGATCCCGTTTTTGGGCGCATGTTCTGATCGACCCTATTAAGGACGATGCCGGAAAACTCCTTGGATTCGCCAAAGTCACGCGTGATCTGACCGAGCGGAGGTCAGCGGAGGAAACCCTGCGTGACAATCAGGCGCAATTCAAGATGCTTATTCAAGGCGTGACGGATTACGCGATTTACATGCTGGATACGACGGGTCATGTCTCAAGCTGGAATACGGGGGCTGAACGAATCAAAGGTTACACGCCGGACGAAATCATAGGCGAGCATTTCTCGTGCTTTTACACGGAAGAAGACCGTGGAAATGGTGAGCCGCAAAAAAATCTCCGACTTGCCTCGTCTGAAGGTCGAGTCGAGAGTGAGGGGTGGCGAGTGCGCAAGGACGGTAGCCGGTTCTGGGCGCACGTCCTTGTCGACCGTATTTTAGACGAGCAAGGCAAGCTGGCCGGCTTTGCCAAGGTTACGCGCGACGTCACCGAGCAGCGCAAGGCTGCAGAGGAACTTGATCGTGCTCGTGAAGCCCTGTTTCAGTCCCAAAAGCTCGAGTCCATAGGCCAATTGACCGGCGGCGTTGCCCACGATTTCAACAATCTCCTGATGGCGATTACGGCGAGTCTTGAACTCCTTAGCAGCCGCGTTCCAGATGACCCTAAAATTCATACCCTCATAGGGCATGCCAAGGCCGGCGCACTTCGTGGTGCGGCACTAACCCAGCGCATGCTTTCTTTTGCCAGAAGACAGGAGCTTCGCCCGGTATCAGTGAACCTGATTGAACTCGTGCACGGCATGTCAGACATGCTGCAACGATCCCTGGGTTCCCATATCACCATCACGACTACTTTCCCCTTGGTCCTAAAGCCAGTCTTCGTGGATCACAACCAGCTAGAACTCGCCTTGATGAACCTGCTGGTGAATGCGCGTGACGCTATGCCTGGCGGCGGCCCGATAACGATCTCAGCCCTGCAGGAAACGGTCGATCTAAGCCACTTCACGAAGCTGCCGAGGGGCGAGTTCATCAAACTGATGGTTGCCGACAAGGGGGAGGGCATGGATGAGACAACGTTAGCCCGTGCGACCGAACCTTTCTTCACCACCAAGGGTGTTGGAAAAGGAACGGGGCTCGGCCTATCCATGGTCCATGGACTTGCTGAGCAATCCGGAGGACGTTTGATTGTCCAGAGCAAAAGAGGCGAGGGGACGAAAATTGAAATGTGGCTGCCGGTGGCATTAAATTCGGCAACGAAAATTCTTGAAGGAGAGCAGGCGTTTCCTACTACAAATGCGTCGATATCCAGATCACTCGACATCTTGGCCATCGATGACGACACACTCGTACTTGCGACTATGTGTGCGCAGCTCGAAGAGCTCGGACATCACGTCGCGCAATCAAATTCAGCTGAGCAAGCGCTTAAAACACTTCAGTCAGGACAACATTTCGACTTAGTCATAAGCGATCATGCGATGCCCATGATGACCGGCTCCCAGTTTGCAAAACACGCTAGAACGATTCGTCCCGAGCTGCCAATCATCATTGCCAGCGGCTACGCAGAATTGCCGAGCGATTTTGAATTAGAGTTGCCAAGACTCAAAAAGCCCTATTCGCAGAGGGACCTTGCCCTGGCCATCGGAGACGCGACATCAGCCGTCGGGAAACACGGACGCGTTTAACCAAAAACTTGTTTGCCTATGAGCGTATTCAATTTCGATCATGGGAGATCCTCTTTGTTTATTCCTGGCGATTGAGCGGAGCGCCAGAAATAAACAAAGATTCCCGTCGACATGGACTTGAAGATCACGAAGACGATCCGTCGACTACATCGATGACTCTACAAGCCCAGAGTTTGCGTGATCACTGCGATCCTTTCACCACGAAGTGCGCGTCTTGATTTTGGCGAAGCGCTGCCAACTCGAAATGCTGCTTTATCGCATCCGCCCAGATCTGTGCGATCAGCTTGTACACCTCTTCGGTAGGATGAGCGCCATCGCTGGTCGTTGTGCAGAACGCTGCCAACTGGTTCCTCGGTGGTGCACCGTAGCGGACCTCGATCCCCGTCGGCTGTTTTTCCTGGGTGAGTCCGTAGGAACTCAGGTTCCTACAGACGTGATCCATCGGCGTGTACACGTCGACGATGGCTGCCGGATTCCTCGGGAAATTCGCATTGATCTCTTTGGCAAGTTCATGGCCAAAATTCAAGGACCCTTCCGTAAAGCCAAGCACTTTATCGGTCGCTTCCTGCCCGAGGTAGCGCACCGCGGTTTGAGGATTGGGAAGGTTACCGAACAGGAACGCAGCGTTACTGTCGATCGCGACGATCTGCTGGCAGATCTCGCTCAGCTGGCGCGCGACCGCTTTCATGTCTGCCGGATCACGCCCATTTGTCACCAGGTCGTTCAAGCCGAACCAGATCAGATAGAGCCCAACGCCAGGCGTCGGGTCGTGTGCCTTCAGGTCGTTGCTGTAGCGTTCGAATTGTTCCTTGAAGGTTCCCAGGCCAGCACCCCAACGATCCGACCCTCCCATCGCGCCCCCTTCTGCGTAATTCGCGTAATAAAGTGGATCATCGTCCAATGCCCCGTTGTTGCTGCTTTGGCTCCATTTCAAATGAAAAGCCGCGGCGGCCTCGGACGTCGTCTTGTCGACGCGGATCAGTGGCTGGCCACCAGCCCATTCCCAGATAAAGTCGGTCCAGTTCCGGTTGTCGCTATATCGATTGACCTGGTTGGTACGCATCAATCCAAAGAGCGAAGCGAATTGCCCGGCAACGGTCTTCCGCTTGACGCCGATATCAGAAAGACTGTCTCCGAAGATGATGAGTCTTTTAACCCTGGTGGTCATGGCACGTATCCTTTAGTAATTCATCGTGGTTGAACAAGGCTGAGTAAAGCCCCTCGTGAGAGTTCCAAAGCTTGCCCGCGTCCCTGCGCAAAGCGTCCGTCCATGGCGCGCACTATCGCGGCAGCGTGGCAACGCTCACATCGGGAAATTCCTGATTCGCGTGGTTGCTTTTTCCGAGGAGGTTGGAAGGGCAGGAGCGGGAAACTGCGACCGTGCTCACGTGGTTGGAAACGGCCGTGGTTTTAGCAGGGCACTTGGCCAACGAACACTGCGCGCGCGCTAAAACCATGGAGCAGCAACTTACTCGGATGGACGGTCTTCCCGCCGCACTGCTTGTGGCTCAGCAGACCAGACCCTACAGGTGGCCACCCAACGTGAAGCAGCGTTGCGCGCCAAAATTGGATGGCCTGACTGCGGACGCGAAGATCAAGCTTGCGGCCAGGAAAAAAGCCACGGTGCGCATCGAGAACGAACTAGCTGGGTTTTCACTACAGATCCGATGCAAAAAAATGCTATGTTGAATCGTCTGGCGTAAGTTTTGAACGCAGCAAGAGGCCGCGATTGTGGAGCAGAAGATTCGTCAGGCGCGGACGGCGCAAGCTATTCGCTTTGGCGTCTATGAGGTCGATCTTGAAGCAGGGGAGCTGCGCAAGAGAGGCGTTAAAGTCAGCTTGCAGGAGCAGCCGTTCCAGGTTCTGGCCCTACTCATAGCACACCCGGGGCAACTGCTGACGCGAGAAGCATTGCAAAAGCAACTCTGGCCCGAAGATGCCTTGGTGGATTTTGACCTTGGGCTCAACACAGCCGTTAAGAAGATCCGTACTGCTCTCGAAGACTCAGCCGAGAACCCACGATTTGTCGAAACGCTGCCTAGACGCGGTTATCGTTTCATTGCCCCTGTACAGGAGATCAAGCGAGACGTCGGTAGCGTTGTGCCGACTGTGTCGGAGTCCCTATCGCGCCCACTGCATGACGAAGTGACAGCGCAAGTTTCGACGACTGGCAGTCGAATCCCCAAGACTGCATCGGTAGAAGAAGATCTCCTGCTGCCTCCAACGGTTGTGGTTCGGCATGAACATTCGGCGAGCAAACAGAACGCCAAGCAGTCGGAACTGGAGAGTAAGGAAAGTGCGCCTGTAGGGGACGAGTCGGTCCCTGACTTCGTACGGCCTGCAATGACTCTTCGACCCGGTCGGCAGAAGAAGTATGGGTATTACTGGGTGCTTATTCTGGTTCTCGTGATAGTCGCCGGTTTCCTTGTTGGACAAGGGGAGACCGAAAAACGACATCTCTCATCTGGCCAGAACCTTCCAAAGAGAGGTGCCTATGTCTATAGGACGACGACCAAGCCAAATGAATCAGCCGCTATAGGCATTGGAGGTTACGATCTCAAGTCCCCAAACGATCAGGTCTTTGCCTTTGACTATGATCACAACGGCAAATTGGATCATCTTGTGCTCTTCCGGCCTGGTGTCGGGCGTATATGGATTGTGGAGAACTCGGGTGGAACCTTCGGTCCGGTATACGAAGGCGATGGGATAGGGGGCTACGACCTCAAGTCCCCGCATGATCGGGTCTTTGCTTTCGACTACGATCACAGCGGCAAGTTGGATCATCTGGTGATCTATCGGCCGGGTACCGAGATTCTGTGGATTGTGAAAAATAACGGCAGAGGCACCTTTACGCCGGTGTACAAGCACGCGCAAAGCGATACAGCTCTCTGGAGTAGAGCTCACGATCAACTGTCCACCGCCGACCAGGTCTTTGCCTTTGACTACGATCACAGTGGCAAACTGGATCATCTGGTGCTCTACCGGCCTGGTTTGGAGATCATTACGATCTTGAAGAACTCCGGCGGAAGCTTGACTCCGGTATATACGCAGCATGTTGCAAGCGGCCAGATCGATGGCAACGGTCCTCGGCCTTTCACCGATCAGGCTTTTGCTTTTGACTACGACCACAGCGGCAAGTTGGATTATCTCGTGCTCTACCAGCCTGGCACCGGGACCTTCTCGATTTTGAAGAACTCCGGCGAGGCGCTCACCCCGGTATATACAAGCAGCGGCATCGGAGGCTACGACCTCAAGTCCACGAATGATCGGGCCTTCGCCTTCGATTATGGTCAGAGCGGCAAGTTGGATTATTTGCTTCTATACCGCCCTGGTACTGGCCTGCTGTCGATTCTCAAGAACTCGGGCGGAACCTTTACCCCAATATCTGAGGGAATCGGAGTGAAGGGATACGATCTTAAGTCCCCTCATGATCGAGCTTTTGCTTTCGACTACGATCACAGTGGAAAGCTGGATCATCTCGTGTTCTACCGTCCCGGCACGGGGGACGTTCTCATTTCATATTTCCCACGCCAACGGTAGAGCCTGGGGCTCAGTCGGATAGGGCGTGCACGGCTGCGACACGACCGGTCGGATCATCACTCGGGCTGATGCGATGCCGGGTGCCTCGACTGCTGCTTACGGCAAGGGCAGGGTGTGAAGCGCATGGCTACGGAGGATTATTCGAGTTGCCATCAAGTTCATGCCTTCCACAAAATTCAAGCAAATCAAAAAAGTAGCAGGTCACCCAAAATCTATTTACAAGGTCCTACTCCTTCCCTAAATAATTTAACTAACCAAGGTCTGAATCGGCTTAAAGAGGTCACGTGAGCTAGTGAAGAATCTCATTCATGGACGTCTAAGCTCGATCGCCTTTGCACTTGCTGCGTTGCTGACTTCCGTCGGTCTAGTTCACGCCCAGCCTGTCGCTATCTGGCTCGGCGGTGAAGATCCGCATGAAAGGTCGCAGAAAACGAAGTCAATTGCGCATTATTTGTAGTGCGGACAGCTCAACCATCCCCCGCTCCCAGGAGTCATTTTGATGCGTCGCTTCATACCCATGTTCTCGTTATTCGTCTCGTTGTCGCCAATCATGGCGCTTGCTCAACAGGTTTGGTTTGCTCCACCCGACAATTTGCAACGTGGCACGAAGCCTCCGATCAATCAGGATTTTCCACATCTGTTTGACCCGTCGCCGGCATGGGGCGTCCAGGCGGATGTTTTTCTCATCTCTCCATTTCTCGGCTCCGTTGCCGGGCCGGAAGCAACGCTTCGCACCATCAACGCATTCTCGACTCGGCATCACATGGCTTTTGCCGTTGGCATTGGCGCAGCTCAGGTCGACAATGAGAATCCCGTTCCTGGAGAATGCGGCTTTGGAGTCGAGGGGATGAACCGGCCCAAACGCAACGCCATCACCTTCAAGAGACTGAAGAGCCTTGGGATCGATGTCCATTATGTTTCGATGGACGAGCCACTGACCTTTGCCCATTACTACGACAAGAAGAATGCCTGCCGGTATTCCATTGAAGAGACGGCGCGCCGGGTCGCTGCCAGTATCGCGGAGATCCGGCAGTTCTATCCCAACGTCAAAGTGGTCGACGTGGAAGCCCCCAACATCACCAGCCCGCAACAATGGAACGCCGATTTCCAGCAGTGGCTTGACGCTTATCGGCTGGCTACCGGAACACCACTCGACGCCGTCGTGTTCGATGCGGACTGGCGCTTGCCATGGATGAGCTGGGTTGCACCGAGCACGGCAGTCCTCCATAGAAACAAAGTCCACGCGGGCATCATCATCGACGGCACCGGACCCGGCGCTTCAGATCAGGATTCGATCGCTGCACGCAAGCAGAATGCACTATCCGTGCAGAAGTCGAAGTTGCCGTTCGACATCGTAGAGATCGCCAATTGGACGCCGCATCCCTCGCGAAATCTGCCTGAATCTGATCCAGATACTCTGACTTCATTCCTGCATTGGTATCAAACTCGCCGGTTAGAACCAGGGCAGTAATCCTAAGACAGCGCAGAGAATGCTCCGCCGCACTTATTTTTAGCCCATAAGAAGTTTTCATGACATCGAGCGCAAAGATCCTGGTTTCTTGTTTCAACATTGTGGTGCTGATGTTGAGCGTTTCAGTTATGGCTCAGACCACCTCCACAAAGTTTTGGTTTGGTGGCGTAGATCCGGTGGTGCTGGCTGACTGGCAAAAGTCTGGGCCCAAGTCTGGGCCAACGGATTTTATGGAGCTGTTCAAACCCGATGCGCCATGGCAGCTAGCCTCGTCGCGGGTCGTCGCTTTCAAGATTTCTATGCAGTTTGCGTCGCGTTCCAGCGATGCTGATCTCAAGACGCTGATCACGGACCTCCATCGGCGAGGCATAACACTTGCGATCGAGATGGGGATGCTGCGGAATGATCGCGGCTGCGGTAAGGGCGAGGGCTATATGCCACAGGACTTATTAAATAACACCATGAAGCGCATCCAGCGTTTCGGCGGACGGATCGACTACGTCGCCATGGATGAAGTGGTGTTCTTCGGTCATGAGCGGTACTGGCCCGATAAGCAAGGCCAAGCGTGCAAAGACACGGTCGAGGAACTGGTGCACGAGGTCGCGGCGAGCGTTACCGTGATTCATCGGTATTTCGCGCAGGCTCAGATTGGCGAGATCGAGCCGATCACCAGCAACCAAAACTTCGACCCCAGGCAGCTCGTAAAAGACTACCTCGCCTTCGCTGACCTGTTTCGTTCCACAACCGGAAGCAACCTTGCCTTTTTCCACGTCGACATCGCCTGGCGTTCAAAGAACTGGCGGCCAGGCATCGCCCCGTTGAAGGCAGGGATGCGTGCGCGAGGTATTCGCTTCGGCATCATCATCGGTGGCGATCCTGATTACACGGACGACGTCTCCTGGACACGCGCTGGACTTGATCAGCTCAGGACGCTGGCTTCCAACCCGGCGACCGCGCCTGAGGATGTCATCGTCCAGTCGTGGCAGTCGTTGCCATCGCACTATCTACCCGAAACCCTGCCAGGAACGAGTACGTGGATGCTGCTTCAGGTCGAGAACATGCTGCATTGACCGCTTATATCGGATGGGCCAACACCACACGGGCGTATTTCTCATACGGCTTCTCATGTGCCCACAAGGGGAAGAGATGAAAAATTCCTTGGGATGTGGGTTATTCGGCACCCTCGTGGCGTATGAAGCAACCTATGACAGGATCAGGTTGAACAACTCCCATCCGCCAACCTGAGTCGCGCCTGCAATCAACGGGCCCTGTCCAGCCTGGGTTGCGGTCACATAGAGTCCATTGGCACGCGCCAGCAGGGCGACCGCACCGCCGGTGTTTGGCTGTACGACGATATGGAAGGTTTCCCACTGTCCGATGGCGGTGCGATTGGCGATCAAGGGTTCCGCGCCGGCGTTTTCGGCTGTGACGTATT
>Ga0302227_10001301_pt1 | contig 18861 bp, 22 predicted proteins | sample II_Palsa_N1_1_FD_193525 | JGI IMG/M metagenome (GOLD analysis project Ga0302227, IMG submission 193525) | Peat permafrost microbial communities from Stordalen Mire near Abisko, Sweden - II_Palsa_N1_1 | ecosystem: Environmental > Terrestrial > Soil > Palsa > Peat permafrost | place: Sweden... | reverse complement strand
AATGGTCTCGTTGCTCAATAGATCATATTTCCAGCCCACGGAGGAGACTCTCCAGGTTTCGCTCACCGTCCTTGGTCTGCGCGCCAGCCTTGAGTCCTCCCCGGATGAGTTTTTCAGCTGCCGGGCGCTCGAAGAGTCCCGCCCAGGCGTCGTGCTCGCGGCGAAAGCCTTTGCGTAGGTCTGTTACGGGTACTGCTTTTTTGGCTGCGGCTATGACCCCTTCTGGCAGTGCGGCGATGTTGCGTGCCAGCCGATCAACGAAATCGTCAAGCTGATCCGTGGGTAGCGCCCTGTTTATCCATCCATAACGTTCTGCCGTAGTCGCGTCAATGAGATCAGCGCCGAGGATCACTTCAAGAGCGCGGCCGCGCGTCATCCGGCCAGGAAGGTATTGAGTAGCTCCGCCTCCCGGCGTGATGCCCATCAATGCTTCGCATTGGGCAAGTCCCGCTCGGCCTTCTGCGGCAAATACCATGTCGGCTGCCGAGATGAACTCTGCGCCTCCCCCGCGCGCTAATCCGGCGAGCTTAATGATTGTGACCTGCGGCTGATCTCGCAGCAGTTCGCCGAATGCCTGGAACGGGTTGAGAGCCTCTGGAGACTCATGAACAAAATCGTCAAACGCGTGCGGCTCGTCGATCAATGTCATATCGACATGGGCAATGAAGAACTCTGGATCCGCACTCTGGAAAACCAGCACGCGGGTGTTTGTGTCATCGCGAGCGGAAAGGAGAAAGTGGCGTATATCGCTCATCAAGGATACGTCGAGGATATTCACCGGCGGATTATCAATCGTGATCGTCGCGACGCCATCCGCCCTGGAAATGTGAATCCTGCCGAAGTCTGTGTTTGTCATCTCGGTTTTTCCTTGGTTAGGTGCGCTAATGACCTGATAGTATTTATTGGATACCTGGAGTCAATTACGCACCTGAAGCATCCCAGGGATGCCGGAGGATACCAATGGATGACACTGGCCCGATCTACCGTGCCGACTGTCCGAGCCGCGTGATCCTCGACCAGATAGCAGATAAGTGGTCGATGATGGTGCTGGCGGTATTGTGTGAGCCCCGCCGCTTCAATGCCATCAAGCGTCGTCTCGATGGCATCACCCAGCGTGTGCTGACCCAGACGCTACGCAAACTGGAGCGCAATGGAATGGTGACGCGCAGGGTTATGGATGGACGAGTTCTGGGCGTCGAATATGCTCTGACACCACTCGGCAGATCGTTGCAAGGGCCTTTCTCGGTCTTGTTCGACTGGACAGTCGAGAATATGGATGCAATTCAAGACTGCCGACGTAGCTATGACGCTAGCGAAAAATAAAGTGCAGTATCAACGGTTGAGTTCCCCGCTACGCTGCCTTGCTGGGTCGGAGCGTTAAAGGGATCACATCTCAACAGTAGGAATGGTCACTTCGCCGCAGTTTATGAGTTGGCCAGCCGTCACTTGTATTCCATTCATTGGCTTTGCCATATACCCAGCCAAGAAGCCGGCGGCGGCCAATGCAATACACAGAACGGAATTTCTCAAGATCATGCTGGCTCTCACTGAATGGCGGATGTTGAAGCATCCCAGCACTGAGTCCATATGAAGGAAAAGGTTCCGGGTATACATGCTCAACGAATTATCAGCATCTCCGACGTCGGCGACCAAGGACTGATCGCGTTACGGGCGTGTCAGGCGTATGTCCGGACCGTGGTGCGCTGACCTACATTTGCCGTCGAAAAAGTTAGCGTGACCTAACATGTAGGCAAATGAAGTGAAACTTGGCTGGAAAGGGAAGTTCTGCAGTTTCACGGTGACCTCTCGATCATAGCCTTGCTGCCCGGCGAAATGATTCGCCATCCCTGTGAGGAAAAACAATGAAAAGCTTGAAACCCCTCGTTTGTGCATCTGCTTTCGCGCTGTGTTCTGTCGTCTCTTCGATGGCCAGCGCAGCGACGATCAGCCCGGAAGGTCCCTTCACCACTAACCCTGGCTCTATTATCGTTAAATCACCTTCCTCCTTCGGTGCTGCGGTGACCTGCGGTATCACCTTCACTGGAAAAGTTATCGGTGGCGTAGCCACGATCTACAACGCAGCCATTACAGGGGGCGGACTATGCATCTTGCAGCCCGTTGTCATCTTTCCACCATGGGTTCTGAGCGTCACGAGGGGGAGCACGGGGCTCACTATGACCAATGTCAGCTACAAGCTCCAATCGATCCCAACCACCAACTGCGGTCCAACCTCCATCCTGGTTAGTTGGGACCCTAATACCAAAACCCTCAGCAGTACGAACCAGTCGCTGAGCGGCAACTGCACTGTGGTTTCCCTGAGCGTGGGTGCACCGACGCTGACAGTTAATCCGTAGCTGCAGACTCTGGGAAAGGGTTAATCACCCGTTGAACGCGGGCGTCTCGTAAGAGGCACCCGTCCGACCAGATTGGACTTCAAAGTCATAGGTATTGCTGAATAGGTTGCTTGCATGGGCTGAATCCCGTTATCTGGAGTCCGTGACGGAAAGTTCCGTTATCGGTATCTCCGACGGTGGCGACCAAGTACTAATGAGAGTTAGAGTGTTAGATGTGTCGCTGTTTATTATAAGAATTGTCTTATGGTCAAACTTTAATGCTGCGAGCACTATCTGTTGTTTTTGGAGGGGGTATGAGAAATAAGGATGAAGTGGTTAGGGGTTATAAAACTGGGCTCGAAAAGTGTACTGGCGTGGGAGTGAAAATTAAGCGTAATGGACTTCCTGTTTCGTTGGGGAAGTGGTTGAATGACCTCGCGGTTCCTCAGGAAGGAAATAATAGCTATAGATTCTCGGCTGTTTATTATCAGATAGACAAAAAGTAACTGCTGGGCAAACTAATACCTCATTGAGAGTAACCATTAAATATTTTTAAGAGATATTTTATTTTTATTAATGGTCTGGGTTGGCAATGTAGGAGTATTTACGATTGTCAAAAATACTAAAGCGTCTTTTTTGGTTTTGTCTCGTGTAGGCAGGGATGTTCTGCCCTTATTGTTACAGTATAGGTCGACAAGCTGAATCAACCTTGACCCTTTGTTTCGCACGTTGCCCACGGCTGTATTGACCTTGAACCATTCGAAGGCCTCGGCCGGTTCTCCCTGGTGCAACACTATCTGCTCGGTGCGGTCCTTTGACGTGGCGGGCCAAGCCATTCCAGGGCCAAGTCAGGCGTATATGTCTACCATGATGCCGTGTGCTGCGGTTTACAGCTTCAGAGCCTCTTCCAGATCCTTACTTGTTGGTAGCCAGCATGTGCTTGCTTCGCGTTACTACGGCTCGATCAGGCCGAGAGCGCTCAGCGCTACGTGGGCAAGCCAATCCAGGGGCGGTGCCAGTCCGAAGGCTTTCTTCGAGGGTTCGTTGCAGCATCAACAACTCCTCGCGCTGCACTGTTAGGGTAGCTTCAATTTGCTGTATCTCCTGCAGGCGTATGTTGATCTGTTCCACGGTAAAGGATTTAGAACAGCTCCCGTCTTGAAGGAAAAGGCCGCGAATGGTGTCAAGAGAAAACCCCAACCTTTGCGCGTGGACCACGACTTCCAATCGCTCAATGGCGGATTCGCTGTAATGGCGATAGTTGTTCATGTCACGCGTGGGGGCGTCCAGCAAACCTTGCTCCTCGTAGTACCGTATTGCTGAAGCAGCAAGGCCTGTACGTCGCGCAATCTCGCCTATTTTCATTTTTTGCTTGACCTTCAAGTTGGCTTTAATCTGCATTATAAGCCGAAGCGGAATCCGGAAGGCACTCGGATTGGGCTCGATAAAGACCTTTGATCTACGTGGAATATGAAATATGAGCAAAATAACCGAGTTGCTGAATTGGCGTTATGCGACGAAAAAGTACGATTCGTCCAAGGCAGTACCTGCTGAAAAGCTAGAGCGAATTCTGGAGGCAGTACGGCTGACGGCAACGTCGAGCGGGCTACAGCCATTTGAATTGCTGGTGGTGACCAATCCGCAAGTTCGTGAAAAGATTAAGGCGGTCAGCTGGGATCAGGCCCAGATACCGACTGCTCTCATTTACTGGTGTTCGCCGCTTGGGACGACATCACGCCTGAGCGTGTCAACATGATGTTCGACCTGACTAATGTTGTACGAGGTAGTGTCAATCAGGATTGGGAAAACTACCGTCAAATGCTCCTCGGTATAGTCGCCGAGCGTGGACAGGAGGCCAATTATCAAGCGGCTGCGCGTCAAGCCTATATTGGCCTCGGCTCGGCTTTAATCGCCGCAGCATCCGAGGAAGTCGACGCGACGCCCATGGAAGGTTTCGACCCCTCGGCTGTCGATGACATTCTGGGACTGGGAGCCAGGCATCTGCGCAGTGTGGTGCTCTTGCCTTTAGGTTATCGGGCAGCAGAATCTGACTGGCTGGTAAATCTGAAAAAAGTACGGCGGTCTCGCGAAAATTTCGTAACCGAAATCAACTAGGGAGAAAGTACAGCCGCCCCACACTGCAGCAATAGTGAGTGGGGTGGCGCTATCGCGCTCATGTCGATGGCGCGCAGGATGTCCGTATGGCTGGGTGAAAACTATTCAAAAGTCATATAACAATCATGCGTAGAGCGGATTGTTTTCGGTCGGCAGGACGCCGGAGGAAGGGGCAAATCATTTCCGCAACTAAGGCATGATCCCTTGATTTGCGCGGGCTGTAGCTCGGTCAAAAATGTTTATATGCGGAAACGATAAATGGATAAGTTATTGATTTGTATAGTTAACTAGGCGGTCTTGAAAGCCGGCGAACGTTAATAGCGTTCCCAGGGTTCGAATCCCTGGTTTCCCGCCTTTTTCGCTCGCATTTATTTATCCTACCTGTGACACATTCAGCGGCCAGGTTTCGGCCGCTACGTTTTCTGCTGATGGTTTCACACCTGCCAGTTGCATTCGGGCATAGAACCGGCCGACAACTGGGTGTCTTGCCTTGGTCAGTACGTACTGCCGCCCGTTTTTGTTGAGCCAGCCGATTTGGCAGAAGGGGATCATGTAGCTGGTGATTGCCGTCAACTCGTCATCCGTAAGCGTTTCGCTATGCATTTCCATGCCGCGTACCTCTATGTCTCGCGTTTGTCGAGCGTGCCAGCCGACCGCGCCTTTCTTGATGATGTGGATGGCCAGGTCAAAGCTAGGCCAGGGTGAGTTTCGTTGTGAACATGTGATGTCCTTGCCGCGCTCTGCGGCTGACTAAGTAGGGAAGAAATTACAGTTCAATAACAGTTCAGCAAGTGACAGTGCTGAATCGTTTCGCTGACAATCTGTTGCCCGTCCGTGCATGGCGCACGACAGATCACCCGGTGTCAGGCAGCCGGGCGGGCAGCTTTTTCTTGCTTGAGTGCGGCGAATGCTTAACTCGAACTACTCAGTCAGTTCGCTCAAAGGGGCAGGTGTTGAAAGTATTTAAGAGATACAGCATGGCATTGCTGACTTTGGGCATATCGACCATGGTCGTGGCTGATGAATTGCCGCAAGGCCCGTTGCTCCAGCGCTTCGGTGAGACTATCAATGAGCTGCCTAAACCCGCATCGCCCCCAGCGGCGAAGCCCGTCCCCCGTGAGTTACACATCGAGGGGCAAGAGGCGCTAAACCACCCAGGCACCCCCGTTAGGCGGGAGTCCGAAAAAACCGGAAATCCCAGTATCGACAATATGCAGGCCCGCGATAGGGACGCGTGCCGCAGGATTCAAGCGGCGGCTTTGGGACAAGGAAAAGGTCTTGGTTTGGGTTGTGAATAGGACGGGGCGACTACTGGGATCATGTTGTCATCTGCTTGCGGTAGTCAGCGTCATACAAAGCCGCGCCCAGGCTATGGCCTCCAGATCATCCGTAAATGCACTGCCTGTTATGCCTGCACCCTCGAGAATCTGTTTCTACACGGAACTCGCACACGGCCCAACTGGCGACGGCCCTTCGCCGGACCATGGCGTTGCATTTTCTTCAAACATAGAGATTCCTTTACCACTATAGCGGCTGACTCTGAAGGGGAGGGGTTGCTGGTTGTGTTACATGCGTATCGCGAGGCAGGGAGTTGATATCGGAGTAGCATTTGTCATTTGTTGAGAATGTATTGCCTCTTTTTAGATCATTTTCACAGTTATTTGCGTTGAGATACTTATATGATATTTCTTTTTTGAAATAGCTCGAGCGTCATATGCCGAATAATCTTGAGGCTTTTATCGTCCGTCTTCCAAGTCATCTCCATGCAAAAATCAAAGCTACTGCAAAGGCCGACAGACGAAGCATGAACAATGAAATCGTCGAAAGGCTGGAGATTTCTTTTGCGAAAAGCCAGGACAGCACAAGCGATATCAAGATAAAAGAGTTACTGCTTGATCGCATTGCTTTTTTGGAGCGCCAAATAGAGCTTATGCAGGTGGAGCTGAAGGCTCATAAGTAGAGGGTTTTGCGACCTGCGATTAGTTTTCCTGGAGGCACCACCGCTACCTGGCCTGATACACCGGCTCACGTTGGGGCTGGGCAGTCATCTCATCAATCCGCTCCCGCGTTGCGGTCGGGCGTTGGCGTGGTGATAGGGCCGATTCGGCGATCCAGGCTACGACCTGTCAGCCCGGACCCGTAGTAGGCATCACAAAGCGTTTGCCTGACCTTCATTCCTTAACTGACAGGCATTACGCGGGTGCGGGCTTTTTTCACAGGGTATTTCAGCTTATTTGAATAGGCCGCCAATTGCGTTGATCGCATCCGCAGCCTTGTTCACGTTTTGCTGGCGTTGGGGATTGGTGTCCACCTGTGCCTGAGTGTTGTAGTTGCCGTTACTGCAGCTTTTGTTAGTTTGTGTCAGGGCCGCCTGAAAAGCGGTCGCACGCAAGGTATCACCCTTGGCATTGGCAGCATTAATGTTTGTCTGCAGATCGCGGATCTGTTGCTGGCAGGAGGTGTTATTGGTGTTGACGGTGCTGTTGTTGGCGCCACCCAGGGCCGACGACAGGGCACCCGTCAGGGCTGTCAGGTCGGCGGAATGGGCGGGCAGGGTGAACAGGCTTAACAGGGCGGTGGCTGACGCGAGTTTGGAAATACGCATGGCAAACCTCAATGTTTAATTGCCTGCGCACATGTGGGTCCCGAGCTGACGCAGAGCAATATCCGTATAGAGTTGAGGGCTCGGGTGGGACGAAATGTTATGTGGTCAATTTTTGACCTTCAATATTGGAATTCCAAAAATGTGAACCAGCTCATGCTGTTCGTCAGGTAAAAAAAGCTCGGTGGCGCGCTTTCGGGGAGTCGATGCCATGGTTGGTGATGATCCGCTCGGCATACTTCGCGTCTTGGGTCGCCACGGGCTGGCTTCTTGACGGTGATACCGTTGGTGGGGCGATCAAGGGCCCTGCGCGGTGTTTTTTGCATCTCATCCCCCAATGCTACAGTCGCGCTAAACCAAGGCGAAATCTGACAGGTGAATAGCAAATGCGGAGCCCTTCCTCATGCAAGTGATCGCTGCGCCGTCAAACCTGGGGCTCAGCCCTGCGCGGCCAAACCACGAGCCCGGTACATGGCGCGCACCAGCGGCGCTGGTTGCTGCTGGCCTGCTCCGTGCGATAGGCGATTGCACATTTAAAGAGTTACCGCGTCCGACCTATAGTCCAGAAGTGCAACCGGGAACACGTCTGCGTAATGGCCACGCCATGCGTTTATTCAACCTCGCACTGGCGGATTTAGTGCGTGAAGCTTATCGGCAAGGTGATTTCGCACTCGTCATCGGAGGGGACTGTTCGGTTCTTCTCGGTGCACTTGCAGGTGCGCGCTCCGCAGGTCCACTTTCGCTTATTCATGTTGATGGGCATAGTGACTTCCGCCATCCAGGCAATTATGACCCCGAGCAAAGTTTGGGCGCCGTGGCAGGCATGGACCTTGCGTTAGCGACGGGGCGAGGCGAGTCCCTGGCGACCGAATGGCCAGGTATCCCTGGTCCACTCGTAGCCGATAGTCAGGTTGTTCAGCTCGGCGAACGCGAAAGCCGCGATGAATATTTCGCATGGCCTGACGTAAACCACACTGCAATTAACCGAATTGACGTTTTCGAGGCGCTAACGATCGGCCCTGCGGCCGTGATCAAACGTATCAGCGAAACGCTTAACCAGGTACCTGATCAAGGCTTCTGGATACACCTTGATGTTGATGTGCTGGACCAGGCTGTCATGCCAGCCGTCGATAGCCCCGGGTCTCCAGGTATCGCTCCTGATGATTTGGTGAAAATCCTCACGCCATTTGTTGCCGATCACAGATGCCGGGGGATGACGGTCACGGTCTTCGACCCTGATCTTGATCCTGATGGGCGGTTTGCCGCGATCATCGTTGGGCTGATGGCGCAACTTCCGTTTCCGGTTCGATTGCGCGGACCAGCGGCCTGAACACCAAAAACGAGCAAGCAGGTCCGGCGCTATATGTGAAGCCCTGCGCACCAGTTCACTGACCACTTCGGATCGATAGCAATGTTTCTGGATAGCCACACAGGAGGGTTGGCCAGGGCGCACGCAGGGTATCAGCGTGCTTCAAAAGTGTGCAGTGCGCAATTGGCCGCACGACAAACAGCAACAAGGTCGAGCACGTGCGGGGCAGGGCGCGAGTCTTGTCGTACTTTATGGTCAGTTACCCCAGCACGTCACTGCGGCAGGCTCTGGTGGCTGGGCTTGTATGTTGATTCGTTCGTGATTTTTATCAAACCATGGGGCGGTGATCATTCAAACAAGCTGCTGGCCTTTCTTTTGCATACGACTATTTTCCGGATGTTCATCATTTTGATGGTGGCAACCTTGTTGCTAACTCGGATAACCCTGGGGTACCAGACAGGAGTTTTATATGCTCATCGTGAGACTAATAGTTTTAGGATTTTTCGCTCACTTTTGCTACTCCCTGGTAATTGAGCACGGGTCCTTAAACTCGTTCGGGAGATTGGTTGCATATGGCAGTATCGTGATCGTCTTGGTTATCTACATGCTTGCGACGATTGAGGCGAGGGTCCGAAAGAGCCGCAATCCATTCGTAATAGTCACGGTTAATCTTTTGCTTGAGGGCAGTGCTGCTTTGAGGTTGGCGTTTAAGCATACTTTCCCGGTCATTGCGGTCTCAGCTAATGACCCACGTATTTCTGAATACCCAAAGCGGAAAACGGATTGCCCGTATTGCGGTGAAGAAATATTGGTCGTTACCATCCAGTGTGAGCACTGTCTTAATGGCTTGAAATGATTGCGGAATACAGGGCTTTCCGGGTCCAAGAGGATCAGGGTGCTTAGTTCCGACTCAGGAGCCCCGAGGCTCTACTTCCTTCGTTCGCTAGTCACGCAAGATCGCCTCTGCGGTTCGAGGATTTGTCAGGGTCACATTCTCAAGCGCTCGAATGCGCCAGGCCTCGTCCTGTTTCGTCAGCACTGCGAGAATCAGTGTATCGACTACGTGTGGTCCGGCCGGGTGGGCTGCGCCGGCGACCAGGCGGCTCCAGAAGTGGATGACTGCCACCCCGTCAGTAATATGAGCAATATCGATTAATTCGTTCTGGAGCGTAGAGTCGCGATAGATCGTTTCGTGAATGGGAACGTGGAGCGCCACGATCTCTTCAATGCCCCGGACATAGTGTCCGAAACGATTCACGAACGTCGCGTCTTGATCGAACAGATCGCCGAGAGCAGTCATGTCGTGGCCGTTCCAAGCGGCTTGGAATGCACCGGGTGTATCTTCAGGTCTTTTCATCGGGTCAGTGCTTGTGTCGTTGATCGAATAACTGGTCAGCCTCACTCGCAAGAATTCCAGCGATCAATGAGTCCGGTTGGTAAAACTCTTTGGCTTTCTCCGCCACTTCCACTGCGCAGATACTTATCTGCCTTATTCCTGAAGCCCTGATTTTTTCTATAGAGCTGGCCCAGACGACTCTGGGTATACCGCACCATGCAATCGCGCTCATGCACATAGAGCATGGCTCCCCGGTTGTATACAGAGTCATGTTCTTGAAGCCACTACTGCCATGTTGATCAACAAAGCTGTTAATGACAACGATCTCTCCGTGGTTGATTGGGTTCATAGCCCCGGAATTCACGCCTTCAGCCATAATTTCCCCTGTTTCTTCGTTTACAATGACCGCTCCGAAGGGGTAGGTTTTATTGTTTTTCGCTTGTTCCAGTGCAAACTTCATAAATTTTTCGTGTTTTGATTTTTCTTCCTCTGAAATATTCAGTGTTTTTGAGGGTTCTGATATGTTTTTCGACGATGAGGCTGTTGCGTACATTAAGGGAAGTGCGCCCAGTCCATAGGTAAATACTCTTCTGTTTATCATACAAGTCCCTTCTGTTTTATTTTGACTGGGTTGGGTTTTCTGTAATGGTCAAATCGCTATCGGCTTTTTGCTGAGTCTGTGCGCGTTACCACGTGGACCGTCCTGGTTGACCATGGCTGAACACGTCAGGTTTGTCACCGAAGATGTCACATTTTCGAGCGCCGATTATCCGATGCCAGGACACGATATTACCTTCGCAGGCACGAGCGAACCGGTCTCTACCGCGACTCAATGGATCAAGGGCACGAAAAACATTGCACACCAATGCTCGTCAACAGTCATGCTCCTGCAGGCTGCCGTTGGGCGCCGTCGGGGCAGTAGACGAAGGCAAAAGCGGTGCTTGAACCTCTCCAGTGTTGGACGATCAAACGGATACAGGGTCAGGCTTCGCCTGGCCGGAGAGACTCAAATGAAACGAACAACTGTTTGGATCTTTGCGTTGTCAGCCGCATTGCTACTCGGTGGGTGCTGGCCTTATTGGCATGATGGCGGGCATGGACGTGATCACGGTCGTGGCTACGATGGAGATCGTGGCGGCCAGGAGTATCGCCGGTAGCGGCGGGTTAACCCTGAGCCGATAACACGCGTGTCATCGGCTCAGGCTGATTTTTAAAGTGCCGCGTGGACCTATGCTGCAAGTTTCCGGGCTCTCGGATCCATCAGTACATGACTGCCCAGGGTGGTAGTCACAAAACCAAAGGCCGTGCCATGCTCCGGATCAGCGGGCTACTCGATCATGCAGCCTAATCCGTAGCGTCTAGGTCGCAGTGTTCGACCCATACCGTTGCTCTACTCGCGGTGGAACTCATTCGAACTGCCTTGCCCGATCAAGCGAACAGCCAATAACTCATTGTAAAAACCTATGGCTATTGACCACTGGGTTGGTGATGCCTACCTACGCGATCTGAGGCTCGCTCCCGCAAAGTCAGAGACTCTGCGGGATTTTTTTTGCCTTCAGTTTTTGCCTGTTTCAAGGCGTGAGGGGCAAACCCGCTTCAAACCAGGCTGATCATATCCGCACTCAGTTGTGCCGCACTGAAACCTACGAGGGTGACACTGCTGTTACCCGCCAGGATCACACTGTCGCTGCCGTTCTGAATGGTGGCGCCGATGACGGCGTCGGTTGAGGCAAACAGCGACTTGGAGAACACCAGCAGATCATGCCCGTTCTGATGGATGTTGAAGTCGCTGATCCGATCATGGCCGAAGCCTGGCTGATCGAACACAAACAGATCGCTGCCCACGCCACCGCTCAGTTGGTCGTTGCCTTGACCACCGATCAGGATGTCGTTACCGCTGCCACCATACAGGGCATCGTTGCCGGTGCCACCGAGCAGGGTATCGTTGCCGTCGCCGCCGTGCAGCAGATCGTTGCCGGCGCCCCCTTCGAGTCGATCATTGCCGCCCTGACCGAACATCAGGTCCCGTGCAGCTGTGCCTTTGAGGGTGTCGGCCAATTGAGTGCCTTCAATGGCGTTGGCATAGGCTTTATCGGCGCCGAACAAGCCTTCGAAGTCCAGCTTGCCACTGGTCACGGTGTAGGCCGGCGTCAGAGCCTGCCCGATACCGCTGAAGATCCCACCGATAACTGGCAATTGACCCAGGGCGTTGGCCAGGCTGGTTTCGAACTCGACATGCTCAACGCCATGCAGTTCTTTAAGGCCGTACTGGCCGCTGGTGTCGTTTAGAAACAGGGTGCCATCGCTCAGTTTCACGGCTTCGTAGGAAGACGCTGCGCCCTTGAGGAACACTTTGTCATTGCCGTCGCCGCCAGCGACGATGTCGGTGCCGGTGCTCACCCGGAAGCTGTCGTTGCCGCTGAACCCGTCGAGGAAGTCGTCGCTACGACCGTCCTGCAGCTTGTCTGCACTGTCGGTGCCCAGCAGGAAAGCCGGTGTGCCAAAGTGATTGGAGGTGGCGGTCTGTTTGTCGCTGACCCAGGTGAAGCTGCGGCTGATAGGGTCGAGGTTGCTGATGATAACGGTACTGTCACGCTCGATGTGGTCGTAGAACGTCGATTGACCAATGCGCTGGATAGGATTGATAAAGATCCCTTCGAGGTGTGCGGCCCAGCCGCTCAGGTTAGCGATGGAGAACGGGCCGTTGGGCCAGGTGGGCAGGGCGTAGACAGTGTCGAACAGCACGATGTTGTCGGTGGTTGAGGTGTAGCTCGCATCGCTGCCTTTCAGTGCGTCGATGATGGCGCTGCCCAGGTTGGTTTCCTGCCCAATAAGGCGGTGGACCACATCGTTTTCGAAGCCGAAGTTGAAGATCCCTTCACTGTTGCTGGATTTGGGCGACTCCATGCCGAAGTAGTCCGAATCCTTGAAAAAACCGTCTGCCAGTGTGTCTTTGCCCAGGAACATGCTGTTGGTCACCGAACCGCCCTGGCTGTAGCCGGTCACCAGTACATCCTTGCCACTCAGGTTGTGGCCGGTGGCGTAGTCCTTGATCGAGTCGAGCAGGTAGTCGTAGCCGCGGATGTAGGAGTTGTCGATCATTGCCGGCCAGCCCAGCAGGTCGATCGGGGAGTTGGTGCCAGCGATGGAAAAGCCCATTTTCAGCAGTTGGCCGCTGTCGTCGTACTGGCCGAAGACCCTGGCCTGGGAGCCGAATACGTTCTCTCCCGTGAAGCTTCCAGTGAGGTCGGTGTGGCTGTTATCAACGTTCAGTTCGCTGGCACCGATCTCACGCCAGCCCTTGGGCAGTGCGAAGGTGTTGCCCTCTCCCAGGACCAGTCCCGGAATGTTGTAGAGGGCGCCTACGGTGGCTACACCACTGGTGTAGGTGGCGAGGTTCCAGGCATCTGAAATCAGGACGCGGGCGTCTTGCCCCTTGTAATCGAACATAGCCATTTACGTTCTCCTTGAACCCAACGATCAACACCGATGGTCGACGGTGGAGGCTGATGCGTCGGGCTAAACAAACGTGCATTGAAGTTATTTTTGTGCGTTTGGTTCAGGTTGCTCCCAATCACCGACACCGGCTTTGACTACAAGGAAGCCAGATAACAGTAACGTATAAGTAAGTACGATCGTACTAAAATGGTCCGCTGACGACCGGTTTTGGTGACCGTTCGTCGCAGTGGCAGGACCGACTTCAGCGCTTTGATTGCCCGCACTGGACGGGCATGTCTTGAGGGAGAGGGGCGACAGAGGAGGGTAAAGTGCTGTGGTCAGCTTCTAAGGTCTACCGCATCGATCAGCGAGGTAACCTTTTCATGCTCGAGTTTATTGGTGTCATAAACGAAGTACAGGTATCCCTGCTTTGCCGTTAGACGAAAGGACGTTATGGCAGAGACCTTTGGGTAAACAGAGAGCGCGCGCAGTACTTTTTTACCGTATGGAACAGCAGATGACTCAGTGCCTTCCAATGCGGCGTAACCGTGTCTAAGCACGGAGTCCACCGCCTGGTAGATGTTATCCGACAGTTTGAATATCCGTGTCATGTTTGTTCCTTACCTGATGGAAAAACCGCCATTTCAAACGCAATTAAGCGCATTGAGTGGGCACGAGAGTACGCCCTTTTTCCGGTCTGAAACTACCTCGACTTAATCAGGGTTGGCTGCGATCTCTGTTGCACGGCGGTGTTGGACAGTCAATTTCCACTGGGACGAAGATCAACATGCCCAGGGGGCTTGGCCGACCAGGACGGAGGCTGTGAGTAACAACCAGGCTGATTTACCGGGGCGGCATCGCAACTGACCTGAAACCCACCAACCTTGATTTCTGGGGGGCTTTGACCGTTGCTGTATGTGGAGCAGCCGCCAATCAAGGTTGTCGCCAGTACAAGCATCACATATTTCATAAGGAGGTCCATTCCTGATAAGCCCGAGAAGTCGCCTCAGTATATCGAATGCCTTTCGCCCGGAGGCATCCAGAATTTTTCTCCCGAAGCCATTAAGTTCACCGCTCAAGATACGGTGAAATCAGCCCCCCAAACCACTCGATAAACACACTCAAGCGCAGCGAGCGCTGACGGCGATCCGGATACAGCACCGACACCTCCATTGGCGTTGGGCGATGCCTGGGCATGACCTCCACCAACTCCCCTGAGTCGATCAAGTGCTGCACATCAAACAGTGGAACCTGAATCAATCCCAGCCCCGCGCGGCAGCAAGCGATGTAGTTTTCCACATTGTTGACAACGATATTGCTGGATAACTGTCGAGTGTGTTCAATGCCGTCCAACAGGTACTCCCAAGCCGATTCGTGGCCAGAGACACCAGAGGCATAGCCAACACTCATATGGCCTTTAACCAGGTCATCAGGATGCTTTGGCGTGCCATATTTGGCGAGGTATCCCGGACTGGCACAGCTGATCAGCACGGCCCGTCCCAATGGCTTTACCACCAGGCTGCTGTTGTGTGGCGTACCAAAGCGGATGACGCAGTCAACGCCTTCATGAATCAGGTCGATGGCCCTGTCCGTCGAGCCCAGGGCGAGTTGGAGTCCGGGGTGACTGGCGAGGAAATCGGGCAGGGCGGGGGCCACCAAACGACGGGCGATGCGGCTGGGCACATCAACATTGAGTCGCCCTGTTACCTGATTTTCAATAGGCTGAAACAGCTGATCGAGGGCCTCGATATCGATCAACACCTGTCGCGCCCGTTCAAGCAGCTGTGCGCCGTCGGCCGTCAGGCAAACGTTACGAGTGGTGCGATGCAACAGCCGCGTGCCGAGGGTGGCTTCCAGTTGCTGGATAGCGGCCGAGACCGAGGCCCGAGGCAGCTTGAGCGCTCGGGCAGCCTTGATGAAGCTCTCCCGCTCGGCGACCTGGACGAAGACACGGTACTGTTCAATTTTATCCATGCCTTTGCCACTCATCCTGTTGCATCGCCATTACAGGCCGCGATTTATTTGGTCGTGTAGCCACCGTTGATCAAGATAGTCTGACCGGTAATCCACCAGCCATCACTGACCAGGTGGCGAATAAACGGAATAACGTCCTGGATGTCGGTAAGGCCTGTCTGGGAGAACGATGACAGAGCGGCGGCGGTTTTATGGTAGCTGACGGCATCAGCGCCTTCTGCCGGATAGAAGAAAGGTGTATCCATCGGCCCTGGCCCCACCGCGGTCACTGAAATCCCGCGCTCGCCAAGCTCCTTGGAGGCCGCCCGCGTGAAGTGTTCGACGGGGGCTTTGCCGCCCGCATAGGCCGCATAAAACGGCGTATAGGCGCCGAGCAGGGAAGTGACAATGGAGCAAATCTTGCCATGGTCGTTGAGGTGTTTACCGGCTTCCTTGATGAAGAAAAAGGCCGTCTTGGCGTTGACGGCCATCATGTCGTCGTATTCTTTCTCGCTGATTTCGGACATCGGTTTTTTCAGGACTTTACCGACGGTATTGATGGCGATATCCGGTTTGCCGACGGCTGCAACTGCATCAGCGAACAGTTTCTCGACAGCACCGGCTGAAGTGAGGTCCGCCTGCAGGGCCACCGCCTCGGCGCCCAGGGCTTTGATGGCCGCGACAGTTGCGTCGGCGTCGCTCTTGCTCGCTGCGCTGTTGTAGTGAACCACCAGGGCTTTGGCACCCTGTTGCGCCAGGTCGCGGGCAATCAACCCGCCCAGGTTCTTGGCGCCGCCTGCAATGAGAACGACTTTGCCTTTGATCGAGTGGTCTGTCATGAGGTGACTCCTGGCTGGTATGAGGTGAACCACAGTCTAGAGAGCGTCGGTTTAAAGATAAGCCTGCGGTGGCTGGATAGACTGTTCGTTATTTCTGACCAATTCAGAGCAGGGCAATGTTTAAACGGGGGAAGTTAGGGACGCTCTTCTTATCGCCTATCCGTCTAGCTACCCCCCATTTCTTGACTAAGTTCTTTGTAGGGAGTTTTTATCTGCACGGAGGCAGCAAAGGTGAAAACGCGCATCATCTTGGTTGGAGGTGGGGTAGGCGGCACGATGCTGGCTAACCAACTGGTCACCAAGTTGTACCCGGAAATTCTTCGGGGTGAAGTACAGATCAGCCTGATATCCAACAGTCCAGATCATTTCTACAAGCCTGCGTTTATGTACGTCGCCTTCAACTTGTTTTTTCAGGACGAGTTGAAGCGCTCGGAGCGCTCGCTGTTACGGCCTGAAATTGACTTCATGGTTGACGAGGTCACAGGCTTTGATTTCGCCGGACAAGCCCTGCGCACCCGAAGCGGGAGACGGTACGAATACGACATCCTGGTGATTGCCACAGGTTGTGTGCCCGCACCGGAGCGAATTGAAGGGTTGCAGGAAGCCGGTGACCACTTTTATCAATACGCGCCTGCGCGGCGATTGGCGCAACGCCTGAATACGATCAAGCAGGGCCGGATTTTTATTACGGTGTCGTTCCCGCAAACACCCAATGTGCCCCATCAATGTGGTATCGCCCCGGTGGAAACCACATTGATGCTTGATGATTTTTTGCGTCGGCGGGGTGTGCGCGACAAGGTCGAAATCATCTACACCTATCCCAGTACGGCACAGCTGATGCGCAATTGCCTGTTCATGCAACGGACCACAGGAGAGGTTTTGCCCAGCCTTTTTGAACAGCGCGGCATTCGTTTTCAGCGCGGCTTTACCTTGAAGTCAGTCGATCCGGATCAACGTATCGCCTACTCCGCAGAAGGCGAGGCCCAGCCCTTCGATATCCTGATGGCGACTCCGCCGATCCGGGCCGTCGATGCTGTTCTCGAGTCAGGCGTATCACAGGCACAAAACAACGAAGGCTGGTTGCCAACCCATCACGAAACGCTACAGGTGTATGGCCTGGAGAATGTCTACGTCATCGGTGACACCGTCGATTTGCCCGTGAGCAAAGCGGGAGGGGCATGCCACAACCAGGCCCCTGTGATTGCCAACAACATCGCCGGTCAAATTCGCCACGGGTCGGCAGATGCGGTGTACGACGGGCGTGTCCAGGCGGTAGCGCAAATGGGCCTCAACGTCGGCATGCCGCTCTGGTACGACTACACACATGATGTATTACCCACACCCCCCAACAAACTCGGTGGTCTATTACGCGAAGGCTTCAATCGCGGCCTTTATTGGGCCGTTGCACGCGGAATGCTTTGACCTGACAACAGGAGGAGTATGCCGAAATGGAAGGATCAATCCCCGAAGGTAGCTGTGACTCAACAGCGCCAATGGACCACGACATAGCGCAACAGGCCTTGCTGAACAAGCTGCAGCCTCTGGTCGACAGTGGCCGGCTGGACAACGTGATAGACCTGATCTCGGTGACCTCACACGCGATTGATCTAGTCGACGTGGCGATGGTTGAAAAACTGGCAGGCCTGTTCGATCAGGCTACGTCTGTCAGTTGGGAACTGGGCAATGCCTTGCGCATGGCCAAGGCACAAACCCGGGCGCAGACAACATCCGATAGCCTCTATGGTTTGCTGACGTTACTGCGCGAGCCTGATACCCGGCGAGGCATCGGCTTGGTACTGCGAACGCTGAATGTCATTGGACGACAGCTGTAAGACGACCTGGAGGTCAACCTCATGATCGTGAAACCCATACCGGTAGGTACGGTCAGTACCCAATGGGATCCGTCGGCTTATCTCAAGTTTGCCCAATTACGTCAGCGCCCGGTGATTGAATTGCTCGACCACATCAAGGTCGAGAATCCACAGCGGATCTATGACTTGGGCTGTGGTACAGGCATTGCGACCCAACTGTTGGCCCAGCGCTGGCCAAATGCGGAACTGATTGGGGTCGACAGCTCTGCCGAAATGCTTGCCGAGGCGACCTACCTTCCCATCAGGGCACTGTGGCAACGACGTAATCTGCAGGAGTGGCACGCAGAACTCCCAGCGGACTTATTGCTCGCAGCTGCGGTTCTTCATTTTATCAACGGGCATGAACAACTGATGCCACACCTGTTGAGCCAGCTCAATCCAGGTGGGTGCCTGGCTGCCCATATGCCCAACTGGCGAGACGCCCATTGGTATCGATTGATGTTGGAAACCCTCGAACATGCAGGTGTTGGCGGCACACCCCTGGGCACCAGGGAGCTGCGTCGCTCCATGGCTGAGCGGCCAGTACTCTCGCTGGATTGCTATTACCGTTTGTTGGCACCGCTGACCCAGAACCTGGAGATATGGGAGACCGAGTATCTGCAAGTGGTTGACGGACAATCACCGATATTTGACTGGGTAAAGGTGTCGGCGCTGCGTCCGGTGCTACTGACACTGGATGAGCAGGAGAGGAATCGTTTTCTCAGTGAATACCTCAAGCGCGTACATGAGGAGTACCCCCCGGAGTTGGACGGACGCACCTTATTTTCCTTCAAACGCACCTTTATCGTGGCACGTGTTTGAGGCATTCCAGAGCCTTGGCGATTCACTATTTTCGCCCCGGTTAGATCGTTTATTTCCTTATGATTGGTTGGCATTCCTTGATCGAATATCCATGGCGTGGATTTTTAATCTAAAGCAGAAGGGTTGTTCGCAATAACTGCATTCTGATCGCTATCACGGAGTTTGCGGGCGTTGTGCTCCGAGAAACTCCGGTGCAGCACCCGTTCCTGCTGCTCGGCCAGCGCCTTGTGCCGTAGCCCCGCATCTCTAAAATCGGCCCCAGAA
>Ga0302227_10001297_pt1 | contig 18913 bp, 31 predicted proteins | sample II_Palsa_N1_1_FD_193525 | JGI IMG/M metagenome (GOLD analysis project Ga0302227, IMG submission 193525) | Peat permafrost microbial communities from Stordalen Mire near Abisko, Sweden - II_Palsa_N1_1 | ecosystem: Environmental > Terrestrial > Soil > Palsa > Peat permafrost | place: Sweden... | reverse complement strand
GTCGGGGACGACGACGACACGCCGCCAAAGGGCAAAGGCGAAGATGGCCTTGACGAGTCGACTGATTCGGACCTTTTCCAGTCTCCGAGCAGCCGAAAGTAGTTTTGGTCGATGAAAGTCTGCAAAGATGCACTGGTCAGACCGCACGCACGATCGGGTGTGCGTTAGGGGAATACGTTTGATCCAAAGTTGGTTCCGTCCTCGTCATCTTCATCCTCCTCATAATAACGCCTTCGTGAGGGCAGTCGCTGATGGCACAGTGGGCAAGCATCAAACGTGTTTTCTCCGGTCGTCGCTGCACTCGATGTTGCTGCAGCTGCTCCTGCTGCTGCTGCTGCTGCCGCCGCCGCCGCGGACGACGACGAGGCAATGTCATCATCTTCATCCTCCGCATCAGCGACTCCTTGCGCGGAAATCGACCGCCTCCGGACCGCCATGACATCGTTGCCCGCCCCGCCTCGATTGTACTCGACCACTTGGTGCGGATCGCGCCTACATCGTCAGCGAGTTGAGTCACCTGGAGACGTTTACGTGCAACTGCTCACAGGATCACAGTCCACTCCATTCGCAGGGCCGCGCACTTCACAAATCGAGAAAAGATGGCAGAAAAGCCACGTGGCTCGGCCGCAAAGCGAAAGCACGCAGCAGAAGACGACTCGTCCGCGGCGTCACAGCACGGCCTGGTGGACGTGCAGATCGTTGCGCCAGTGGAAAAACGCGGCGAGGACGTTGCTGGCCCCTACCTCGTGCCCTTGACCGAAACGCAGCGCGCTCGTTTCCTGGACCACTCCAAGACCTTCAAGGCCTACAAGAAGCGCGACGCCAGGGACGGACCTCGCGCCCGCGCTCTCATTGCCGACCTGGACACGACCGTCCTCCTCGCAAACAACTATGCCGACGAGGCGGCCTCGTCTTCGCTTGTCAAGTATGGCCCTCGTTCTTTCCCGTGCTGAAGTTTTGTTCCACTGCCTAGCTATGCCGTTGGCGTGTACAACCCGCAGACAAAGCAGGTCACCGTGGTCGATGCGCAGGTGCTCAGCTTGCGCACAGAGGTCAAGGCGCTCGCAAACGTCTCTGCACCCGAAAAGGTCGACCAAACGGTACGACCTTGGTTTTCCGTTGTTGCCGTTTGCTGATCGACATTGAATCCCTTGCAGTTTGCCGAGCGAAGAAACATCCTCGGTGAGACTTTCGGTACCAAAAAGGTCAAGCAGGCGATCCGTGCGATCGAGCGCAATCATGTATGGAATTTCCCATTTCGTTTCGCAGCTTATTTGAAAGAATTGTTCCCTGGCCAGATCGATGTCACGTCCCTCAAGTCCATTGCAGGACTCATCGAGGACACAATCATCACCAAAGCAGAGGAGCTCCCCTCCATGGGTATGTTTCCTTAGGAATAAAAACCAATTTAAAAAAATTGCTCGCCACAGATGAAATCACTCTGGAAATGCAGTTGGATCGCCCCATCCCACCGTTCAACGAGAATGCTGAGCGTGCCGACGAGATTTACAACTTTGACGACAGTACTGACCATTCCCTTCCTTTTTTTTTTTTTCTCTTTTATTAATAATCATACATAGTCATCACTCCAGAGGAGTATAACGACCTCTTTGTCAAGAACTGGCTCAAGCTCAATCGCGACTCGTTCAACGAGCTCAAGCAGAGCCGAAGGTATTGGACTAAAAGAAGCCGTTTTAAAAAAGAGGAGTATTTGACAGGTACCCAGAGTATGTGCTCAAGCACCTGGAGCAGATGGTCGATGCGTCCAAGAAGGACAAACGGAAGCTGAAGCAGCTCTTGTACCTCACCTATATGATCAGGTAACTGGGTGCACTCTATTTTCCGTCACTCTTCTATTTTCCGGGGATAAAGAAAGAAAGAACAAACCACCATTGGGGCAGGTTGCTACGGCTTCTTGCCCTTGCTTGTTGTCCGCAAGGGGGGAAATTTTTTCCCCCCTTGCAGTGGATGAAGAGTAACGGAGTGGTGGGATACCAAAAGACAAAAACACTGTGCAAAAAAAGTCGGCATTGACCCTATGCTTTTCCATGGGCGTGTCGAAAGAGAGCTGGTGTACAAAACTTTTCCTTTTCTTTCTTTTTTTTCCCACTTGTCGTTTTTTTTTTTTAAAAAAATATCTCTTTTTTGAACTCAAGGTTTTGGTTTATTCGCCACTTTGACAACGAGGACAAGGTCCACAACAGCGTCGGCAATGACGTGCCAAAATCTGTGCTCAGCCGATTCTACAGCCTCTACCTGGAGAAGCAGGAGGATGTTTCCGGCAACAACGGCGGTGCTGTCAAGTACGTCATGTCGGCTCGCAAGAAGGATCTTCTTGCATCGTACATTCTTGTGCTCTGCCTCTTCATTGAGCGCGACCTCACCATCGACCCGCTCTCGATCGCCCCCGACCTCAAGATTGAGCGCTCAAAGTGCGTTTTGGTGGAAGCGATAATTCAACTTACAGGTCTCTTTTACTCTCCAGGGTTGTGGAAAAGCTGCGCAACCTCGGGTGCACCATGGTTTACCTCACGGGCAACAGGGACAATGGCTTCAAGCTCGAGGAGGACACAACCGAATCGGCCGAAGGTCCCTCAGCCGCATCGTCCTCTGCGCCATCGCCCGCAAAATGCAAAATGCTCCGTCTCCAGGTGCCCCTCAACTTCCCCAAGCCGAAGCGACCCCTCAAGCGATAAAAGTGAACTGATGGATGTATTAGGGCTCGTAGTCAAAATTAGCTTGACATGATAATCAAAATTTATTTGCTCATCTCGGTGGTCTCGCACAGGGCCGACACTTGTCCCGTCAGCTTGATTAGTGCTTCGACGGGCGGTTGGCCTGGGGAAAAAAATGTTCAGCTCTACTCGCTACAAGTTTGGGCTCACGTACGAGAAATATGGAGTCCCTCGGCATAGACTCGGGCCAGCTCATGGACGTGCTTGTCTATTCGTTTGCGCTCGGAATCTGTCATCTATTTTAAAAATTTATTCAGAAAAAATGATCACCCGAGGGAAAAAAAATAATAATAAATAGTACCGAAGCAAGGGCATCATCGATGCCGCTGTACCTGTCGGCCGTCTTCCACTGCTCGTGCATCCACTGGAGGAGTTCGTGCAGCATGCCTTTATCGTTTGAAAACAGCTGGTGGAGGTACACATAGGTGATCGCGCGGATGTGGGCGGCCCTGACGTTGTACTGCTTTAGCTTCTCGACGGGTGTGATGTCGCTGCGATCGCCAGTGTCGACGATCCACTGGAGCAGATCCATGGCAGCGCTCACAAGGTCGTAGAGGTTGCCTGCAGAGTACATTTCGACAAAGGGCTTTTGGAGGACCGGCAGAAGCTCCTTGATGGCTTTCGTCATGGTCGGCGAGCCGATAAACTCGACATAGTCGAGTTTTTCCCGCTGCCTCACCTCGAGAGACGCCATGCGGAAGCACGCCATCATGATCTCATCGGAAATCTTGCTGGTGCATTTTGTAAACACCTTTGCAATGTCGTCCACGGTCATCACTGCTTCCGTTTCCTCGTCCTAAAAAACAAAAAACAAAAAAAAAATTTAAATAAACGAGTAACTATCGGGGGGAAAAAAAAGGGTAGTACCGAAGTGGGAGGATGCTGATGCATCCAGGCGTTGACAAATTGGTGGACGACGGGGCGCAGGCTTTTTGGCACGGCCTCGGTGGCAAGGCGCAGTTCTTCCTTGGTGCGACTGACGCCTGTGAGGGTCATGACGACGCGCTGCAGGAGCGTCTTGGTGCCAAAGGGCTTACTCATTAACAAGCTGACGATCCGCGAGGTCATTGCTATCGGATTGGTCCAGCGGAAGACGCTGAGGATGATTCTGCGTGGCAATTTTTGCATGAGCTCGCGCAGCATGTCGCGCTTGCGGTCGTCGTTCATGATTGCAGGCAGCTTGGGTGCGATGATCTTTTGAAAGCATCAAAAAGACTCGGTGCATAATAAGGAAAGCGTGGGAGGTACCTGGAAAGATGCCAAGAAGAAATCCTTGTAGGCTGTTGGCAAGGTGTCGAGGGTCGGCGCTGCTTTGATGACTTTGAACAGACGACCGACACCGCACTCCCCGCTTGTTTCAATGTCTTTGAGCACAGCATTGAACAGGACCTACGAAAGAGCTATAAATAAATTACAACGTTCAGTTATTACCATGAACTGGTGTCGATGCATCTTGGTCGGTGACTTGCGCGTGTCCTGCAGCGATCTTGTCGCCACTGGTACGGCCGCTGGTAGCGCGAGCGGGGTCGATGGGAGGGGCGGCAGAGGCTTGTCTGCTGGCGGTTGATCCGGGCTGAGGGGGAGCGAGGCGCTGCGGCGTCTAGTCGATGCTGTCGTCGATGCCTGGCTCCACCGGCTAAAGAACTTTCGCAACGGTCCCTCTGTTGCTGCAGCTGCTGTTGTTGCTGACCCCGTTGCTGCTGCTACTGCTGCTGCTGCGGTTGAGGTCGTCGTCGTAGAGTCTACAAGGATGCCCAGGGCCTCGAGGACAGTGTCTCCGTCGTGGTCGTGACCCTCAGTCTGGTCCACATCCTCGCCATCCTCCCAGTCAAACTGCTGCTGCTGCACAAACGCCCATATGCCCGCGAGCATCACCTGGGTCGAGTGCGCGACGTTGCGACGCATACTCGTCCGGATGGCCGTTGACAGCCGCGGCAGTTCCTTGACCAATTCCTCGATGCTGGCTTTTGCGGGGCGAAGCGGGGGACAGTCCACCACGGACCGCACCGTCCGTCCAATCAGCGAGCGGGGCCGCGCCTCCAGAAACGCCGCTGGGTCGACGGCAAACAACGCGCCTTCGGCCTGCAGTCGAAGCTGCGCGACGCGGCTGGTCAGCAGTGCTCCACTTTGTTGGTCGTCCATGACAGAAAAAGATGCAGAAAAAAAAATTTTTTTTTTCAGTTCAGATGAAAGGCGGCTCGGCGGGCTACATCGGAAGGACTAATCGTCAACAGGATAGGCAGAATGGACAGACAGTCCTGGGGGTGGGACCGCAAACACGGGCGGGACACTCGGCCTGGGTGGCGCGCTCGGCGACGGTGGCGGGTAGTGATAGTGCGGCGAAGGCGGTGGTGGATTGGAGACGTGGATGTGCTGTATGACAACGACCGGGCCCGGGGCCGCAGCAGGGGCTGAACTGGCACTGGCACTGGCGCTGGCTGAGGCAGAGACAATGACAGGGCCTGGCGGTGGGGGTGGTGGGGGTGGCGATGATGGCGCCGATGCGAGTGGGAGGCCAGAGCTCGCTGCAGACGTTGCGGCCTTGCTCTTGAGCCACCTCCAAAGGAAGAAACACAGAATGGGCAGCAGGACCCATCCAACGATCAACAGGATCACACCGACCCAGCTGTTTGGATCGTTGACGCCAAGTTGGATGAGGATGCAGATGGTTGCCCAAGTTGCCTTTTTTGTAAGATAAATAAATAAAAAAGTAAATAGTGAAGACAGCGCGTCAGTACCATGGAGAACGATAGCAGTCGGATCATGTTGACGACGACATGGAGATGGGGCGCCACAAAGGATAGGATGACAAAGAGCAGGTTGATAAACATCATTGCGAGCAATACACCCAACGTGTACGTCTTGAACAGCGCCCCGACGACGACCTGATCCCATTCAATTAAAAAAGAGAGGTCATGTCAAAGAACTGCTAGATACCTGCACCATCTTGAACTGCATAATCGCAAACACGACCCAGATCGAGGCGACATTCCGCCCCGCCAGCATGAGCGACATCATCACGGTGATGACTGGGTAGAAGACGGCAACGACAAGGCAGGCAAACACGACGTACAGGATGTGCAGGCCCTTTTTTTCCCTCCCCTCGTCAGATTCCAGACTAAAATATTTTTGTTTTGGTCCCTACCTGCCAACACTCCATGTCTGGCATCGCATCCAAGAAGGGCGCCTCCCCGATCGGGTAGGTGCACGTGAGTGCCTGGACCATGCGGTACATTGCCGGCTGGAAGATGGGGATCATGACCATCAGCACAAAGGCCGTGATGCCCATGATGTCGTCGCCACTTCCGTCACAGCAGCACATCAGGCCCAAGCAAATCGAGAGGATGACGATGGCGATGCAGGCGTAGATCCAAAACCAAGCCTCCCAGGGGATGTCGTAGTAGAGCTGTATGTTGTTATACGTAACCTTAGTTTTGAGCCCTTGCTTCGTCCGCTGGGTGTTACCATAAACACGTTGAAAAAGTCTAGCAGCGGCTGCCCAGGCCAGTCGACGACCTCGATGAACGAAAACCAGTTCACCTGGCCAAACTCGATAAGGAGCCAAAACATCCAGAAGAACGACGACACGGGGCTCTGCCTGAAGAACCTGCTATCGCGTTTGAGCGATGCCTTGCCTCCGCACGACCGCAGCACCACGGCCATAAAGATTGGTGTCACGACAGTCCATCTGTGCTTGTGGCACGTTCAGCATTTTCCCAGCCAGAGTGTTCGCGTACAGCACGATGAACGGCACGCCGATCGCCACAAACACGTGTTCAACCTCGCTCTCGTCAAAGGCGCCGTGTGTGTCGTTGCCGCTGCCTGACATGTGTTTACATAAATATGCCAGATTCTGGCATTTCTCCACACTCTCCTCCATGCTGCTCGACCTCCCCGTCGAAGTCCTGCAGTGCATCTACGTGCTCGCGGCCGTGCGCGATCCCGAGAGCGCCGCGGCACTACAGGCGACGTGCTTTCGGATGTACGCGCTGACGTCGACCGCACCGGTCCTGCGCGACATTGCGCGCCACAAGAGCCTGGACGACCTCGGTCACTGCTGGCGCAAGCTGCTGCGGCTGCGTCGGCTCGCCTTCCACGCGCCCAAGCTGCTCACGCTCGTCGAGTTCCATCGGCTCCATCCGGTACGCTTTGGGGTCTTTTCGTTGTTTATTGAGGGCGCAAGCGGCGTGGGCAGACGAAACTGTCGCATGCACACGACTGGGACTCGCAGATCGGAGGGGCCTCCCATTCGCTCCTCGAGCCGATCATCGCACTGCAGTTTGACGAGACGCACCAAACCGTACGTTTCCCGCCGGGTAGCGATGCAATTGACGTTACCACAAACCCAACTGGACCCAGCCGCCGAGGATCGAGAGGAGGACGTGGTCGCGTCGCAAAAAGCTCTCTTCCGAGGCGATCAAGCAGCACTTTGTCCAGGCGAGACTGGCGCTGCTGCAGGCGACCCTAGCTAACGGCGCCAACCCGGACGAGTTTGACGGGTGGCCGCTGCGGTTCGCGGCAGAGCTTGGCGATGTCGACGTGATGCGTGTGCTGTTGAACGCGGGCGCGACCGTGACCGAGGCGGCTCTGGTCCAAGCGGCCGCGAAGGGGTACATGGAGGCGGTGTCGCTGCTGATCGGGCGCGGCGCCAACATCCACGCGGGGCAGGGCGAGGTGCTGCGTGCCGCCGTCACGCACGGCTACACAGATATTGTGCGCCTGCTCTGCCAGCGCGGGGCTGCTGCCCCAGAGAACCGCGTCGCCATGGAGTGCGTCCACCTCAGTGTGCAGCACGCCCACATCGACATTCTCATGCTCCTGCTGGACCACGGCGTCAGTCCACCCAGACCGCGGTGGCGCTCGACCGAGCCACTGCCCGTCGCGATTGCCGCCCGGTCGCTAGGCTGTGATCCGATCCTGCACCTCGCGGCCGCGACAACGCTCCAGTTTGCGGCCGACAACGGCGACGTCGTGATCGCAAAGCTGATCCTCGATCGCGGGCTGGCGCGCTCCACGGACAACGTGGCCCTCAGTCGCGCGGCCTACCATGGGCACACCGACCTCGTCAAGTTTCTGCTCGACAATGGCTGGAACGCCCACGCACTCCAGAGCCACGCGATGCGAGTGGCCGTCTGGCGGGGCCACCTGGAGATTGTGCAGGCGCTGCTCGCGCGAGGTGCCAAGGCGACATCGTTTGGCAACGAGGCCATCATCCTCAGCCACGAGTACGGCCACGACGACATCACGTCTCTTCTCTTGACCTGCGGTGCTAGCGTCGACGTGCTCAACCAGTGCAAGCAGGGCGCACAACGACCGCTCCCGCCCACGTTGCTGCAACAGTCGGGTGGCGTCTACGTGGAAGAGGGCATTTTTGTCGACGGAACTCCGGGCGATCGTCCCCGCGTCCAGCCAAAGAACCGCTCCATCAAGGCCATGCTGCGCGAGTTTAATCCGAGCCGGCCCCGTGCTCCTCGACCGCCGCCGCCGCCGCCGCCGCCTCCAACGCATCCTTTGACGACAACGCATCCTTTGACGACAACGCCCAGTGCTCTAGTCTATCCACGTCATTATCCAGGTGAGGCAAGGCCGGCTCCTCGCCCAAAGCTCATGATCTTTGCGCCCGGCTCTGCAACAGGGTTCCTTCCCATCGCCAACCGGTCTGAGCCGCGGCAGCGCCACCTCTTGCTCGTCATCCTCTGCCTTCTCTCTCACGCCCGTCCCATTTCTTGTTGAAGCAGTTGAACTCTGAATTACGTACTCTGGTTTTACAGGTTTGCTCAGCTGTGGCAGCAAAAACGAAAAGCGTGTTTCAAAAATTTCGTGACGTCACCGATGGCTTCATCAAGCTCGTCAGCAACGAATGGCGTGCACTGGCAGGCACCCTACCCCATTTACGGCATGTCTGCGACCACGGCCAGTGGCTACCCGCACGGGACCGTACGCCTGGCCGTGGGCAGCTTTCTGGAGACGTACAGCAACAAGGTATGGAGGCGCGGAAAGTCACAACCGAGACTGAACGAGGGAAAAAAACATAAACAAATCAGGTCCAGGTTGTGCGCCTGACCAACGGCGGCAGCGGCGAGGCCGTGAAGGAGGCCGAGCTTGACCACCCGTTCCCCCCGACCAAGATCCAGTGGGCGCCGGCCAACAGCAAGGTAATTTTCTGTTATCATTGCGCTTTGTTGACGCTCTCTCGTTTTCCCAAAGTCCGCAGGGACCATTGCGACAACGGGCGACCACTTGCGGCTGTGGGAGGGCTCGACGGGGAAGCAGCGTGCCGTGCTCACAAACGTACGTCCTTTGCTATTGGGGATAACCCTGCTAAACTGCTTCTCCAGGCCACACAAAACACCCAAACGGCTGCTCCACTGACCTCGCTCGACTGGAATCCCATCAACCACAACCTGATCGGGACGTCGAGCATCGACACGACATGCACGATTTGGTATGATGCTGGGCCGCCCCCCTTGGTTTGTTTTATTGATTAAAGAGAATTCTGCATGCAGGGACATTGAGAAGGCACAACCTGTGACGCAACTGATCGCGCATGACCGCGAGGTGTTTGACATTTCGTTCTCGCACAGCCCTGACCTATTTGCCTCGGTGGGTGCTGACGGGTCCTTGCGCATGTTTGACTTGAGGTATATGCGATGTTGTTTTTTTTTTCCCGTCAACCAACCGCATGGGCACAGAAATCTGGAGCATTCCACCATTCTCCTCGAAACGACAGACAACGTACCTCTTCTACGGGTAGCCTGGAATCGCCTTGGTACCCGCCGTACTTTTTGTTTGCAGTAAGCATAACCATGACTTGCCCACACACAGACACAAACTACATTGCGACGTTTGGCATGGACTTGCGAAAGATTGTCATTGTCGATGTGCGTGATCCAACCGAGGCCGTGGTCGAGATACCGCGCGCCCATGCTCAACCGGTGAACGCGATAGCATGGGATCCTACGTCGACAACACGGCTCTGCTCGGTCGGCGACGACGGAATTGCAAATGTATGGGATCTGTCGCAGCTCCTACGCGACGCCAACTCTCCGCCGGTCACGTCGTTGCGCCTGGAAGCGCCAATAAACCAGATTGCTTGGTGTCCTGGCTTTTCCAACACTGTACGTGTTTTGAAGATAATTTGTTGGTAATCAAAAACTTTCACATTAGGTGGCCCTCGCATACGACGACCAGATTCGCTTGGCCAAACTACGATGAGAAAAACAATATATAGGCCGGCATGATCTGAATTACTATGAAATCTCCTTTGGCTCCCCACTCGCCCACCCCTCTGAATATATATATATATATACACCTTGCTCTGTGAGTGCGCAGTACCCCTCTTATTTTTTTTTTCTTTCTCTCTCTTTTCCCTTTGCCCCTCTCCGTCCTTCCTTGATGTATTTCATAAAATGTACAATCAACCGTGTCGCTATACTCCTTTTTCACTCGTCCTTCTTGTCGGCCTTCTTAGCTGCCACCAGTCGACGGGCGTCATCGATCAGTTGTCGCTCCGACCTGTACAGGACGAGCAGCGTCGTCAACGTCAGGAGGCCTCCGAGGGCGACGTAGGCGGCTGTTTGCATACGCACTGGCGCGCCAAACGGATCCACAAAGACGTCTGGATGCAATGCCGTTGTGGACACGATCTTGAGGACAATAAACGAGGCCACAAATGCAGCGGCCGCGGGCCATCGAGGCAGCAGATCACCGAGGCGGACTGAACCGGAGGAGCCGAAAAAGTGCCCAATAAAGTAGACCGAGTAGGCGATTCGGAGGGCCATGTTGACGCAGTTGGCAAAGACCAGGCCCGTTGTTCCAAAGTACTATGTAGGATTGTTTTGGTCGGATGATATATCTGGTCTTGCTTACATGAACACAGACAAATCCCGTTACGGCAAAGACGGCAGAGAAGCCCACGAGTAGATAGTTGATATCGCCCACTTGCTGCTTGGTCGCAATCGCATAGACAAACGCTATTTTAAAATAAATAAAAATTTTTTTTGGTCAGTGGAATGTTTACACAACACAAGCAACACCTTCGGTCACTCCGTTGAGCGCCAAGATCAGAACGTAGGCGCAGTACCACGCGAGCACGGTCGGCGCATCTGTGTTTGCCCATCGAGAACCCAGCAATGTGTACAAGAGCAGATGTGTGTAGTTGGACCCGAAGCACGCAAAGACGAGGCCGACCAGTGTGACGACCTTGCATACGGTCACCAACAGCTATTTCATCAAATAAGCAAAAATTTGTTTTTCAAGACAGTTCAGGTTACCGAGCGAGCCGCCTTGACATCGGACACGGCCAACTTTGAAAACAGCGATCGGGATGTCTCCTCGATCGGCTGGAACAGGACGCGCACGGCCAGGGATCCTAATGAGAGAGATAAAATACCACGTATTTCGCAGGAAAAAATTACCGATGTTGGTTACGGCGCCGTAGACCCCTTGGTCAAAGTGGGAACTCTGCAGAGACAGGACCAGACGATCACCTTCCGTGAGGATGTGCTTCAGGAACGACTGCTTTGTGAACGAGTAGGCGAGCGAGAGGGTCGGCGTGTCCAGTGCGCTGTCGCCGCTGATGTGAGGCGTGAGATCGAGCGGGGACGACACAATAGGCATTGGCCGTAGCCAGAAATGACCGTAGTAGCAAACGAGGCACGCCACAGCGTATGCGAGCTGGGCATATGCAAACCCGAGCAGCTCTTGCCGGGCCCACACAACCGACACGACAGCGACGGCAGATCGGGCCACGAGAGCAACCGCCTCGGACGTGACACGGACGCCAAAGTTCATCTGGTTCTGGGCCACCGTGTACGCGGGTTCACACGCCGCCTCGATCACGACAGAGACGCTGTAGATCAGCAGCGCCATAAAGTACTCGCCACTGTGGCCCTCGTCGTCCTGCTGCTGATGCTGGTACGCCAGCGTCAGGACCGCCAGCAGCAAGGCAAAGAGCGCGGTCAGCGGTGCCGCCAGCCACGCCGTGTTGACGATCAGTGCCAGGCCCTTCTTGTCGCCTTGCGTAAGCGATTTGTGCCGCAACAGAGCCAGTCGCAGTCCCTTAATACATCGCAAGTGGCTGTAAGAGGCAGCCTCCACTCCGTCCGTACCTCACGCCCGAAAAACAGCGCAGTGTCCTTGAACAGCTCCAGGCCGACGACGACGACGCCAAACACCTCGGGCCTGGTGTACCTCAGGAGCACCTAGAGCACGTTCAAGCGCACGGCTGGGAAGCAATCAAGGCATACCTGGTTCATCGCAAACGACAGGAGCCGCTGGCCAGCCACCAGGCCCACGAGAAGCCCCGTGCCCCTCACCGCCTTCGCAATGTCCATTCCGAGTCAGCAGCCACTGACTGAAAATTTTTTTTTGAATTTCGTTCTTTTTTTTTTTTCAGTTACATTTTACATTCAAGAGGCTCTTGTTTTTTTCTATTGCGCAAAGACATCGTCCAGGGGGTTGGCAGGGAGCACGTGTGTTTGCTTGCGCTCGTCGCGGTCGGCCTCTGCCTTCTCGCGGCGCGCATAGTTGGTGGACTTGAGACGCTTGATCTGGCGGCGGGTATCGTTGGGCGAAACGTACTTTTCGTTCTCGTACAGGGTCGGGCCGCCAAAGCTCCCGGCAAAGATGCGGACCACCTAAACAAACACCCTTAGATAAAAGAAGCGGGAAAAGAAATAAAACAAGCATACGGTGAGGACAAAGCGAGGGCCAATCTCGACGAGAGCGGGCTCCTTGACGCCCGCATCGTTGGTTGTCTCCGTGATCTGGTAGCATCGGAACCACACCTTGTCATCGGCAACCGAAAAGCTGAAGAGGTGGTCATAGAAGGGCTTACTCTTTGGGTGGAACTGTGGGGTACCCAGAATCTGCAGATTTTTTATTTTATTTTTTGTTTTTTAAAAAAAGAAGAAAAAAGAAAACACAATAAAAGACCAAACCAACGCACCTGGACAAACATTTCCTTGACAAGCTGCCAGTGGGGCTGCGAGTCAAATGTCTTGTCAAACGAGAGAAGAGGGCGCGATGCGCGCAAGCAATTGCCGGTCATGTTGAGCTCGGCCATTGTGTGGACTATGAGTTGTCCCCAATTAGAGGGGAGTATATATAGCATTGCCACCACCATACTGTTTTGGACGTAGGTCTTCATGCTTGGTCCAGAGGGCGTCTTGGCAAACCACATGTACAGATCCTGTCGCTTGCGTGCCTCGAAGAAGATGGCGTTGGTTGCGTTGTCCATCTCCGCAATCTCGTTGATCAGGTTGAGGCGGCTCTTGGTGTCGAGCTTGCTCTCTGTAATAACCATGAGCTAACAGCAGTGGCCGTCGACATTACCCTTTTTGCAGTGCGGCAGGAGCTTGTGCAAATCTTTAAACAGATGGCGCGATCGTGCTGTGATGCCACGCGAGCTGAGCAAAAGCGTCTTTTGTTTCCTGCGCAGAAGGACCGCCGGTGACAGGGCCTCTGTGCTCTTCTTTGTAACGGCGGTGGTCGTCGTGGACGCCGACGCGGCACTATTATTTGCAATTGAGCACCACTTTGTTACGCAGACTCACCTCATAGTCTTGGTGGACTTGCCAGCCTTGACGGCGGCGGCCTTGCTAGCAGCCTTGGCCAACATGCCCAGACGCCCAGAGCCGTACTTGCTGTGGTCCTCCAAGTCGTCTTCGTCTTCGTCTTCGTCTTCGTGGCCGTCGTCCTCCTCAACTTCCTTCTTGGCCGCCTTGGGCTTGGCGGCGGCAGGCTTGGCGGCGGCAGGCTTGGGTGCCTTTCCGGCCTGCGACGGTGCAGCAGCAGGCGTTTGCTTCGGCGCCACGTGGTTCTTCGGCGCCATCTTTTCTAAAAGTGACCACGGGGACAATGACCACCACAGCGACAAAGTATTAAGAGAGGGAGAACGACGTCTTTGAAGCTGAACTCGCTCGTATCTAGGAAGCACACGCGGTTCGACGACGATGGCGATGACGTGACGGAGGAGGAGACGGTGGTGCTCGAGTCGACCGATGCATTGGAGGGCAAAAAAAAGAAAACAAAGACGACAGAGGAAAAGACCTACGCCGCGATTCCACCACCACCGCCGCCTGCGCCCACCGGGAAGAAATATCAGCCGCCTGCGGCTGCTCCTGCCCCTGTTGCCTCTGACAAGGATAACAAGAAAAAGCTTATCTGGGGCCACAAGAAGGAGGTTGTCGAGACAACACAGAAGCAGTCGAGCAATTCGTGGGAGGAGACGTCTTTCGATGGCGATGACCAGCGCAAAAACAAGTTTTTGAAGCTTATGGGTGCCAAGGCGCCTGCTGCGCCCGCATCCAAGAACAATAAGAGCAACAAGGATGACAAGATCGCAAAAGACCTCGAGAAGGAATTCGAGGCAGGCCGCAATCGACAGTACTTCCAGGGTCGCACAGGCCTCGGCTCCTAGAAACGAAGTAAAATAGTGTAAACACGGCGGATTTTATTTTTTTTTTGTATTGATACGAATTTTATTTTTCTATGTGGGCTGACGACCGCAAAAAAGACGAGGGAAAAAAGAGAAGCAAACTACCGTCACAATGACTTGACTTTGACTGGGGTCGCTGGCGCAGAGCCGCCGCTGCTGCTGGTCTGCTGTGCTGGTTGATCCTTGTGGTAAAGGAACACAAAGGAAAAGAGGACAACACCAATGATCATGATGAATGCTGATGAGTAGTAGGGGTACGCGGCCGGGATGAATCGCTCATATTCGTTGTGGCGGAACGGACGGACCGAGATCTGGGTAAGAAAGAGGTCACAAACTAAAATAGCCATCATCATCATCGTTACAATGTCGGCAGTCTCGAGGTGCGAAAGCCCACGACGGTAGTACTTGACGGCGAGGGTGAACATGCCGTACACATCGGGCAACTTGAACGAGGCGGTAAAGTTACCCTGGTTGTCGTGCTCAAAGTTGACGCGGAGGTAAGGGTCGAGCATTACTGCTTCCATTCTAAGTTTTTTTCATGTTGTTAAATTGTTTTTTGTTTGGTCTTCATACTGGACATCGTCGGCCTTGAAAGCAACCCACGAGTTGCCAGAGCGTTGCTCAATGTCGACTTGGTAGATCATGTCGTCGTTGATGCGGTACCAGCTGAGGGACTTGCCCTCGCTATTGGCACGGGAATGCTTGGGGTTGCTGATGCGGATCACGCCCGTTTGCTGGAAGGTCCACTTGGCGACCGCAGCGGAGAAGGCCTCGTTGCCAGACTTTTGGCCATTAACAAGAGTGTCAAAGAACCTGCGAGGGGGGAAAAAACAAACGGCAAAAAAGTTAGGCACAAAACCCTGAGTGACAACTGAGCAGTACGTGTTGGAAAACAGCTCGGCCGATCCGGTGAAAACGGCGCGGGCGTTGTTGTGTGCTTGGACAGCAACTGCGATGCCAACGAGCTTGCCCAAAGCAAACGGGGTGGCTAGATTTTACTTATTTATTTAGAATTGCGCAGTTAAAGCATCGCAGCTTACTGGCAAGAGGCTTGCCGACAGAGCCAGCATACGAAGTGGATTGACCACGGACAAGGGTAAAGGCGAAATCGATGCCGGGTGCGACAGCGGGTCCCTCAGTGATGATGGGCCCCGAGATCGGCTGTGGGAAGATGAACTGGTTCTTCGTGACCTATAGAACGGAGTCGTTTGTTACAACCGTTTGCCGCGCCCGCTATTTTACCCCTTCGCTGGTGGTGAAGACAGTCGTGTGCTTGCCACCGTCAAGGTCCGACACAAAGTTGAAGTGGTCGATGATGCTCGTTCCAGGGGCGTCGTATTCGACGCCAGCCTAAGAACACGCAAGACTATCAACACATTCCCACACCCCAGTTGCAAACAAACCTGGCTCGCCAGCTCACGGCCGAGATCCGAGGACTCAAACTTGCCGGCGACAATCAGGTTGCCGCCGTCGTTGATAAAGTTCACAAACTGGGCCGCGTTCAGGTTGGCACCAACGACTGCAGCACAAAGTAAGCGCCAGGAGAACAAACAACAAAACGCACCTTCGCCGGTGACACCGAGCAGGATAATGTGGTCGTAGATAAAGAGGTCGTACTCTGCAATTTGCAGGGTCTTATCCGACGCCTCCTTGACCGTCAGTGCAAAGCCGCTCTCTGTTTTTTTTTTTTTTTTTCGAACGAGGTCAGCATCGCAGATCGGAAAGGAAAGATCACAGTACGCTTGAGCCCGCCGAAAAACTTGGAAAACGATGCCTCGGTCTGTCCGCGCCCGAGCACGGCCAGCACGTTCTGACCCCGCTTCGCCACGTCGACCACAGGCCTTGCCGCAAACGCAAAGGCGGTCATCAGCAGCAAAGCCAGGACGCCAGCAGAACGGGTTGCCATGATTACGAAAGTGTGGCCCCAATATTCAAAAAGAGAAAAAAAACAGTCTCAGGAAACCACACTGGAAAAAATTGAAAACCTTGTAGGTTTCCCACTTTTTTCCGAGGTTCCTGGTTTTCGGCGAGATCAGCACTCCCGTTCATGTTTCTCCGTGGAGAGACGTCCGTTTTCCCTGCGCTTTGGTAGACGCGTACTGTTGGTACCCCTGGTGAAGGGGGTTGCCTCTGGGCTTGTTGAAATTGAGAGAAGGGGTGCGGTTTGGGGTGTCCTGTCGGGTAACCCTGTGATGGGATGGGCATCATGCGCTGGGATGGTGCACGCGTGGGTCTGCACCCCGGCCTCTGGGGTCCTAGCCATATGAAAGGTCATAGGCCAACGTACTCGTGGCCGAATGGATGCCCCCCTAGCCCTAGTACGCTCCGGCACAACTGACGCTGTCGTGTTTTGCAGAGGTTTTCCCGTGTGTCAACTTGTCAAGCTTCCCATCGTAGGTCATAACCAGTCAAGAGCACCAGCAAATCGGTTCCTACCTTATCCAGTGTGTCTGCATGTGGCCCTCGTGCAAAACCAGCATCCATCTGTGGACCGTGGCCCCTTAGAGGCAGCCTTGGAGGTACGAAATGCCAGTGTCGCGGGCTATTCTCTAATTTGTGTATTCTCGGGTCTAAAAGCCTGGGATCCAACCTTGGGACGGTCTAAGCAGCTCTCCAATAGCGCCTACGTGGTTCCAGTCATGCCACGGAAATGTATGTTTTTCCGTGTGGTGCTTGTTTATCTATTTTTAATTATTCGTCGTCGTTCTCAATTGGTCTGGATCCTGCCGGCAGAGAGGCTCTTGACATAGTCGTCATGAACGGCAGTGCTACTCTTCTGATCGACCGAAAGATGGCGCAGTTCGGTGCCGGTCCTGAACAAGAAGGAATAAATAATATAAAAATAATACTGTAATATTATACGGTCGACGACAGCGGTTCGTCTTGTATCTTGGGTTGTTTCTGTGAGGCGATAACGGTGGTGTGCTTGAACGAAAACTCAAGTGTTTCCTTCCCTGTTCTGTTGACTTTGTTGACCTTGACCGAGTTCAATTGGGACAACGTTTCAGACACGGACTTAAAAAGCCACCCATCGTGGACATTGGTCAATCCTAGGGATTGCCTAGAGACAACCTCAAGCCTAGCAAGCGAGTCCAATGCTTCAGCGGTGGTCAAGTCGGTCTTGCTCGGACTGACAAGAGAACGCAGCTCCTCAGACAACCTTTTGATCTCCTTCATGTCTTTCCAGGGAGCCGTGTGCACAACTGCTGTGTAGCAACCTTGGCACAAAGTGACGGTCTGCACCGACTACCAGTAGCAGTTTAATTAATATAAAAATCAACAAATTTTTTTTTTCGTCGACACACTGGACTGGGCATTTTAAAGTTCGTTTGTTTTGAGCTGCTGTCAAGTGAGATCGACACTATTCCGAACTGGTCCGCACTGCATTGCGTATCAGCAGAGGGGACAAGCTGAAAGGAAACACATACGGAATGGGACGATCCCTTGATGAGCTGTTTCTCCTCTTTCTTTTTGATAAAGATTTCCCGATGAGCTCACCATTGCACGCGTAGCAACTGACATCATCTTGTTCGTGAGAATGGTCGTCACCTGCATCACTCGCAGAGGACGAAGATGTCTGAGAGAGTCAAACAGATACGTTTTAAAAAAAAGAACATAAAAAATAATAGTGTACTCTTTTTCTAGCTGAAGCCCCTTCGCCCGCTGACGCAGCCGCTGACTCGTCGTGTTGCGCGTGAGTGTCCTGCTCTCCTTCATCGACACAGTCTTCCCATTCGTCATCGGGCGCAGCATCGGGCGTGTCGTGTGTGTTGCCAGGTGTGCTGCCTTCTGGTTGCATTTGGCCTAAACCAACTCGAGGGCCGCGCCGGCCTCGCCCTCATGCACGTCCTTGCTCCATTAGCAGGCGTCACCGGAGGGCCTGTTCTCCGGAAGAGGAGTGCGTTAACAACAGAGAAAACAAGGGCAAGGGTATGGAGGGAATCAAAGCCATTGTATTAGGAGAACAGCAGGATCATGAGGAGTGGTCCGTTCTGGACGTTCAATACGGCGTTGTACTCGTCTCAGCAAGCTCTCTCCAGAGCTGAGTGGATGGGGAAAACAACCCAGACCTGCTCAGGCAACCTCATGTTGTTCTCACAGTGAAAACCACGTGGCCAACCTACAAGGTTTTTAAAGGGGTTTCCTGAGACTGTGTTGCGAGAAAATGAACGTCAGAATGACGTTTGTTTTTGAAAAAAACAGATTTTCCGCAGGGTCGGTTTTTGAAAATCGAAGTTGCGAGCGTCGTCCAGAGTGTTCGGCTGTGTTGTGGACCGTGAGCGCGTGGCCTGCGCATCGCTGTGTTTGCTCCAGCTGCTGTGGTGTTTTTCCTTTCGTCTGTGTTTGGACCACGTGAAATCGTCACCCTTTCATTGTCTGTTTTCTTCTTTGTCTTTTGCTGCCGCGCAGTTCAGCGCCTTCTCCGTCTCACTGTTCTGCCGTGCTGCTTGACTTGTGCGTGGTGTTTTTCCTTTCCCTTGCTTTTCGTTTGTTTTGTTTGTTAAAGTCCTCTTTTCCTCTTCCAGCACGAAAAAAGGAAGGAAAGAACAACGTGCGTCTTTCGTCGGCGCTCATTGTCGCCGTGGTCCTCTTCCTGGCTTGCTTAACTCGAGGCTCGGAAGCTGCGTCGGCACCGTCTGCAGCAGCGTCGCTGTCAGTGTCCTCTTCGACTCAGACTGCTCCTCCTCCTTCTCAGGCTTCACCCTCGTCGACAACGTCCATTCGTTACAAGAAATGG
>Ga0302227_10001291_pt1 | contig 18957 bp, 11 predicted proteins | sample II_Palsa_N1_1_FD_193525 | JGI IMG/M metagenome (GOLD analysis project Ga0302227, IMG submission 193525) | Peat permafrost microbial communities from Stordalen Mire near Abisko, Sweden - II_Palsa_N1_1 | ecosystem: Environmental > Terrestrial > Soil > Palsa > Peat permafrost | place: Sweden... | reverse complement strand
GAATTTTCTACTTTCGTAAAGATCTGACTCTCAGCGCAGTGCCGGTTCATTTCTGGGTGCATGTCAGCGCAGACAATCGCTTCCAGCTTCATGTAAATGGATTTTACGTCGGCGAAGGCCCTGCACGCGGCGACCTCTTCCATTGGCGGTTCGAGACTATCGATTTAGCTCCCTTTCTACATTCTGGTAAGAATGTTCTGGCTGCGGTGGTTTGGAACTTTGGCAGTCGCGCGCCAGTCGCCCAAATGAGCAACCGCACCGGGTTCCTGCTTCAAGGCGATACCGAATCAGAAAAGATCGTCGATACAGACACGTCATGGCGGGTCAAACAAGAACCGGGCCGCAGCCTTGACGATAGCAACGTGGTGAGAGGCTATTTCGGCGCAGGTCCCGGTGAGAAGGTCGATGGCCGCAACTTCGATTGGAGTTGGGATCAGCCCGGAGATACCAGCTCATGGCAAGAGCCGAAGATCATCGGGAGGGGCGCTACCCGTGAAGCACAGGATGGAGATAGCAGCTGGGGTCTCGTCGCAGACTCGCTTCCAACGATGGAACACCGCAAAGTCGATGCCGGCACGGTTGTTCGCGTGGAGGGTCTGCCATCTTCTCCCGCTTTCCCTATGCAGCCGGTGGAAGTTCCTGCTAACGCGCATGTCACGCTTCTGCTCGACAACAGCGTTCTGCAGACGGCTTATCCAGACCTAACTGTAAGCGGTGGTAAAGATGCCATTATCAAAATCACTTATGCCGAAGCTCTCTATGACGTTGAGGGCCACAAAGGGAATCGCAATGAGATTGTTGGCCGTCACATCGAAGGCCAGAGCGACGAGTTCATTGCTGACGGGGGCAGTGCGCGCAGCTTTCAGCCGCTCTGGTGGCGGACATGGCGCTATCTACAGATCGATGTGACAACAAAGTCAACTCCCTTACGTCTGGACAAGCTCACCGCCTGGTTCACTGCTTATCCGTTTGACGCCAAGGCTAAGATAGTTGGTGATATTCCTGAGCTAACGAAGGTTTGGGATACAGGATGGCGCACGGCACGGTTGTGCGCGCATGAGACGTACATGGATGCTCCTTATTGGGAGCAATTGCAATATGTTGGCGACACGCGAATCCAGGCGCTCATCTCGTATGCAATGACGGGGGACAGTCGGCTTGCGCGACAGGCGATCACGAACATCGATGCTTCACGAACAATGGAGGGAATAACGCAGAGCCGTTATCCTTCAGGACAGCCACAGTTCATCCCAACTTTCTCCTTACTCTGGATAGATATGTTGCACGACTACTGGTTGTATGTTGATGACGTCCCATTGGTACGTGATACCTTACCGCACACCCGTACTGTGATTGACTGGTATACCGCGCAGCTTCGTCTCGATGGTTTGGTGGGAAAAGCTAAATGGTGGGAGTTTGCCGATTGGACAAGCGGTTATGAATACGGTGTGCCGCCTCAGGATGTGGACGGCGGCTCAGCGTTGATCACATTACAGTTTATTGAGGCTCTAAAAAACGCCGGCGAACTTGAGGCTCTGTATGGCAGCCGGGAGCGTGCCGCGCAATACAAGCAGATGGCGGCAAAGGCCACGGATGCGCTCAACCGTCTGAACTGGGATGAGCATTTCGGCGTATACGCTGACACGCCAGGGAAAAAGAGCTACAGCCAGCAAGCGAACATCCTGGCGGTGTGGCTTGACGTTGCACCTCAAAAGCAACAGGCTTCCATTCTGCATCGAGTCCTCGCCTCGAAAGGTGGAAGCGAAAGCGTTTGGGAAAACAAGCCTGTCCCACCAATGTCAGAGGTCAGCTACTATTTCCGCTTCTATCTCACCCGTGCGCTCGAACATGCAGGTATGGCGGATCTCTATCTTGATCAACTAACTCCATGGCGTGACATGCTGAAGCTGGGATTGAGCACCTGGGCAGAAAATCCCGAACCGGCTCGTTCGGACTGCCATGCCTGGAGCGCGAGTCCAAACTATGATCTGCTCACCGTCGTTGCTGGTATACGGCCTGTTGCTCCTGGATTCGCACGTGTCCGTATGGAACCGCATCTCGGTAAGCTGACGAATCTCGATGCCACGATGCCTAGCGTGCATGGCGACATCCATGTGACTTACAAGATGAGCGGAGGCGACTGGCTGGCTACGGTGACTTTGCCTAAAGGCCTTTCAGGAGAATTTTTCTGGAAAGGGAAGGTTTCCCCCTTGCATGAGGGGGAGCAGATTTTACATCTTGCTAAGTAACGTTCGCTCTAAAAATTAATATATTGACCCTGCGTCGGAACGGAATAAAACTAACGGTCTTCTGCGAGCAGATTCGGAATACTAAGCGTGTTTACTTGCTAGGCGTTGTGTGGTCGTGGTCGCGGTTACATCAAATGCGTCCGTAAGGGAGACGACTTTAAAAGTCTCCTCAAGCATGGGGAGCCCGACTTTGCTTGTGTGGTGAGCGTGATGGGCTCTCTGGGTAGAAGATCGAAGTAGTTATCTGACAGCGTGGCATCCTGGTCGGCAAAAGTCACGTATACGTCCCGCGCTAGGACGTATACGTGAGTTGGAGCCTGTGCCTTCTTTGGTCAGGACTTTACGGATGCTGGCGAGAACGAGATGCACGAGTTTGATGGGCTGGAGATAGAGAATATTACGGGAAACCTCTTTTCCTTCTACGCTGAGATCGGCAATAAGAAATATGTCGGAGAGATCATGGTGTTCCTGCCGTGGAGTTAAATCTGCTCAGTCATTTTGTTGCTGGTTCCGCAGGCGGAAGAGCAGTGTCAAGGAACTTCCATATCTCTCGAAATGCGCGAAGTGTCTGGTCATCCGAATAGTTACCATGGTCGCCCCCTGGTATCGTGACCAATTCATTTTTTACACCAGCTTGGTTTAAAGCTGTCTGAAGCTTAGTTGCCTGGGAGTAAGGGACGACGGAGTCGTGGTCGCCATGAATGGTAATGATCGGCGGCAGCCCGGCTCGAACATAAGTCAAAGGTGAGCTCGCTTTGGCGATCTCATGTTTGCTCGGCGTTGTTCCCAGCCACTCTACGGCATACGTTTTACGGTCTGGGCCTGCAAGGAGATCCTCGATGTTAGTGATTCCATACCAATTAACAATGGCTGCAACTTTTAATGGTCGGGCTTTCGCATCCTGGGGGCAAGCATCGTCGAACTCTGAGCCATTCGGCAGCATGCCGGTGATGAGAGCCAGATGACCACCTGCGGAATGTCCGGTAAGGACAATTCTATTTAGATCAAAGTGATATTTTTCAGCGTTGTTATATACCCATCGTAGGGCACAACGGGAGTCTTCAATTGCAGCTGGAGCCGAGGCAGTGCTTGCCATTCGATACTCGACGTTGACAACGTTCCAACCCCGTTCAACGTAAGGCAGGAAAAGATTGGGAGCACCGCCTTTATCGCCAAATACCCATCCACCACCATGAATATAAACGAGGGTTGGCGACGGGCCTTTGCCGGCATGATTCTCCCAGACGTCCAGATGGACAGCGGTGTTGTTGAATGTGCCATAGGTGATATCGGCGCTGATGCCATAGTGAAATGATGCAAGTTCAGCCCAGTCGCCGTCTGCTGTCGGACTTTGACTCCTCATCGGCAAGACAAGCATGGAGCATACTGCTAGAGCGGCGCCTCCATAGAAGGCCCGCTTTCGCGTATTTTTCCCGCAGTTTTTCGATAATGAAATAAAATGGTAACGATACCATTCGACAACTCTAGCTAAGCTCAATGGATCATGTCAAGCTGAACGTGCCCACCGTCGCGTCCGAGCTTCTCAAAGCTGATATGTTGTTGACTGCGCGGCAGAATCAAATATTCGAACATAAAAACATTAGGTTATAAAAGGAACCATGGCACGAGCGAAACGATCCACTTTAGTCGATGTTGCCAGAGAAGCGGGTGTAGGGACTACGACCGTATCGCGCGTGATCAATGGCGGACATTACGTTGAAGCTAAAACGTTAGCGCGGGTTCGCGCCGTGATGACTCGTCTCGGCTACCAGCCAAATCAGGCTGCGCGTGCCTTGAAAGGCGAAAGAACAAACACTCTGGGACTGATTATTCCTTCTCTGAAAGATGTGTTCTTTGCAAGTGTCGCAGACATAGCTCAGAAGATGACGCGGAAAAACAACTATGTTTTGATACTTCTGGTGTCGGATGATGATGCCGATCAGGAGATTACAGAACTCGACGTCTTTCAAAGCCATAGAGTGGATGGGCTTCTGATTGTTCCGCCGAGGAAGCAGACACGAAACTTCCTCGCCAGCGTGAAGAAGTTGTCGATACCCCTGGTGGCGATCGACCGGCCGTTGTTAGATCCAGGTGCTTCCAGTGTCGTGGCGAACAACTACGAAGCGGCACGAGCTGCAACCCAGCATCTGATCGAGCACGGACGAAAAAATATACTCTGCGTCGGCGGAGACCCCGAGCTTTACACCATTAAGGAGCGTCTCAGGGGGTACGAAGAGGTGATGCGCGCCAATGGACTAACGCCGCGAAGCATCATGCATATCAATAGCACGGAGAATGCAAAGTCGAACCTGCTTCCTGTTCTCTCTGAACGCAAGGGTAAGGTTGACGCCGTATTTGCTCTCTACAACATCGCGACGGTAATGACCTACGAAACGGTTTTGGATATGGGGCGCCAGATTCCAGACGATGTCGCACTGTTGGGTTTTGACGACTTCGATCTCTCTTCAAAGCTCCGCCCCACCATATCGGTGGTCCGTCAGCCTGTCGATGAACTTGGGGCTGCAGCAATTCAGTTGCTCCTCAATCGGCTCTCAGGGGGCACCGAAGCAACATTTCACCTTCAGATTGGCACTACTCTTGTCTTACGTGAATCTTGCGGGTGTCCCAAGGCCTCCCTTTAATCAAAACTCTCAGTGCTTCCATTCACTAGCGCGCTGGCGCTTTAGGTGTCAGCTCCATGGTAGCGATTCCCTAAATAATCTCAAAAGTACTCGGTCCTTAGACTAACTTCCTTAGACTAACTTTCGAGACGCTGCTCCCTTACCTACCGGGGCGGAAGGTTTGATTTATACCCAATTGGTAAATATAAAGAGAACATAAAGAGTTCTTTGACATAAGAGTTGATCATAGGATAGTTTTGCACTGTTGCTTGATGGAAGCGATACCATAAATAATGGGAGAATTCCTTGAGATCGACGACTGAACCAGGGTCTCTGCCGCCACTAGCACTTCAGACGTTCAACAAGACCCGTCCTCAAAGCTTTGTGGCCTCTTCTAAAGCCTCCATTGGGTGTGGGGAATTACCGGGGACGCTCTTGTTGAAGTCCTATCGCTCCTCTTTAAGAGGTGCATGGTGAAGCTAGCGAAACAGGGGATTGACGAGAAGGCAGATCTCGATCCAGCGTGTTTAAAATTGCTCGAAAGGAGTGCCGGAGCCAAACCTCCTGAACTGTTGCTCATTGAAGAAGCAAGAAATGAGATGCGATTCGGGCAAAACACTCTGTGGGCGGATTATCCGATATCCTGCGAACGAATCAAACATGCAGGTTGCGAGATCGACATTATTCGCCCGCATAGTGCGCCTCCTGTCAGTCCGGTTGTCTTTTTCTTTCACGGAGGAGGTTGGGTTATGGGAGATCGACAGACCCATGCCTATCTGATCGCAGAACTCGCCGTGCGTTCGAAATTTGTAATTGCGTCGGTGGCTTACCCGCTGGCTCCTGAAGTTCAGTTCCCCCATAATCTGGAAGCTGCATATGCATCCGTCGAGAAAATTCTCTTGGCAGCGGAAGTCCTTAGTCTACAGCGATCTCGTTTTGCCTTCGTCGGCGACAGCGCCGGAGGCAACCTCGTCGCTGCGCTTACTTTAAAAGCAAAGCAAAGCGGCAGACCTCAACCAGCATTGCAAGTACTGCTCTACCCGGCTTTGTGTGCACGAATGAACACTGAAAGCTGCCAGTTGTTCGGAGACACACTCAACTTAACAACATCAACTATGAAGTGGTTCTGGGATCAGTACGTTCCAGAGCCGTCCGACCGTTCGCTTCCTCTAGCTTCACCATGCCGTGCATTAGAAAAGGATCTACAAGGCTTGGCACCTGCTCTCATTCTTACAAGTGAGCTTGACATCCTGAGGGACGAGGGGGAAGCATACGCGAAACAACTTCGTCGCGCTGGCGTCACGGTCACAGCTTTACGAAGCTTAGGTATGTTGCACGGATTTCTCGTAGTAGAAGCTCTGGCTAGAACTAAAACAGGCGACACAGTCCTGCAACTCATTGCTGATGGATTGACAAAGGCCTTGGTCTAGACGCTCACGTACTTGTCAGCTGGCGATAAGATCGTGCACTGATCCGTCAATTGCCGCATCTCCCGTTCAGTAACATTGGAGAAAAAATGCGAATTGCTTTAAGGCTCTTTCCCGCGCTGCTTCTGCTGTCGACACTCTCTCGGGCTTCTGTTTGTACTCCAAGCTTTCCGCCAGAGCAGAATAAAGAACTTGGTTGGCAGGGGGCGGACGCCGCTTATTCCATTCCGCTCCATGACGGGCGCAACATCTGGATCTTCGGTGACACTCTCTACGGGAAAGAACGGGTTGTTCGCGGTAATGATCCGCGGATGGTCCACAACAGTCTCGGCGTCTCCACTTGCGATGCGAATGGGAACTGGCATCTCGACTACGTGATAAAGCACGATGCGGCAGGGCAGGCTCAAAGCTACTTCTCTCCGGCAAATCCCAACCATTGGTATTGGGCAATGGACGGTTTTACCGCACGAGGACATCTATGGGTCTTACTCCTTTGCCTCGAATCTACAACCACTACTCCTCCCGATGCCATGAACTTCAAAACATGCGGATCCGATCTCGCACAATTGAGCCACCTCGACCGTGCGCCACAAGACTGGAAGGTCAAGATTTCCTCTCTTGTGCCCGATGGAGTAGGGGCCTATCCGTCAGCTGCAGCAGTCGTGAAGGACGGCTTCGCCTACTTATTTGCAATATATGAATTTGGAAAACGCCCGCTCATAGTAGCGCGCGTTCCACTCTCCGGTCTCGACGAGCCTGCCCACCACCTTCAATATCTCGCGTCCGATGGGCAATGGAAACCGGGTTTCGAACCGGCAAGTGCGAAGAAAATCATGGAACAGGGAAGCCCTGAGCTCTCGATTCGATATCATCCCGAGCGAAAGCAATGGGTTGCAATAATGTTTGATCCAAACGGTTTCTCCGAGAAAATCCTCATGCGAACCGCCGCTGAACTCACGGGCCCCTGGACCGACGGGCAAGTCATCTATCATGCGCCCGAAACGTCCCCGGGCCCAACACGAGACAAGGACACGTTTTGCTATGCCGCCAAGGAACATCCGGAATTCGAGCAAAAAGGACAGCTTCTATTCACGTATGTTTGCAACACGATGAACGTCCCTTCGCTCGCCACTAATACAAAGATCTATTTCCCTCAAGTAATCACGTTGCCCATGCCACAATAGCCGTCCTGTCAGGCGGCCAGTTGAGGCTTTGACAAGCTGCATAGCTTGATTCCGTCTTGTGTCGACCGTTTACCAGGTACAGTTCAGCACTTGCAATCCGAACTGTGGAATTCGAATCCGTACTCCACGGCGTCCGCCTTCCATTGTACGAATCTCGAGGCTCTGTCTACTGGTTCCATCCAGCTCGGCAACCTCAACACGCTTAGGCCGTTTTTCGAACGTAACGACATGGTCAGGCTCGACACTCTCCGCATTGAAGAGCCTCACTACCAGCTTCTCCTTTTCGACCAACATCGCCGAGACCTCAACCCCAGGACTATCGATTTGCATAAGCGAAAAGGAGCTCTCGGTTTCGCCAGCTTTTCCATCCATCAACGCCGTAACGGGCGTCTCGCAGAATCCACTATTTTCGCGGGATATACCTGCTTTATCCCACCTGCCTTGATGTGGAACGATCGCGTAACTAATCTTCTGTTCACCTCTGAGCGGATGCTTGCCCCACCAGAATCCCCCCTCCCACGCCCATCCCAAAACAAGACCTAAAGGATGTTCAGGCCCCTGACTATATGCAGTCGTATGATCTGCCATCAGCGCTATACCATAGCGTTCCTCAGCGTCTACGACGTCAACCCAATTCACGATGATGTTGTGTTTGATCTCGTCCCATCGCTGGAAAAAAGTATCTACGTTCCGGCTGCGGCACACATCAAAAGCAGCGTTTTTGTAAAGGGCGCTACTCGTAAACGACACCGGGAAAAGTGCCTGGAGCTTCCACCTGCCGTCGTTCTGAGAACGTCTCTGCTCGCTGTTTCTGTTCTCGGGCTTGATGTCCCACGGGTCACCGATCCACGTATCCTGCTCGAACGTGAAGCGAACCTGAAAGTCGATGCGCCGTTGTCCCTCCGCTATCGAAATCGTAGTGTGGTACGGTATACCCCCAACCTGGCCGCTCACCTCTACCGTCGCTCGTATGGGGCCGCTCTCAAAAACTTTCAACTGCGCTGGTGAGTGAGCGCTGCTTCGCCACGCTTGTTGCGAGATGAAGTAGCCTCTGTATTCATTGAACATTCGATCGGATTTAGCGTCGCAGAACTCGTAATTCAATTGTTTTGCCCAAAGGCTCGTGATCGCGCCACCTTTCTTCGGATCGATGCGAAGACGATAAAGATCGCTTTCGATAACGGTCGTTCCGTCGGTCTCCGTTGTCACCGAGACCTTTCCGCGTGAATCCTCCGAGGCTTGCTTGTAAACAGGAGTCAATCGATAGCTTGCATAACCCATCGATGGCATCTTTGCGCGAAAAGAAATCACTGCGTCATTAATTCCATCCGTCGAATTAGATCTCTCGCCTTTTTCAGGGTAGATCGAGCGTGAACGACCGAGGTCACTCAGCACGTTCTGTGCAAAATAGCGCCGCGTAATAAATAACTGACAGGGAATAATAGTTCCCGAAGCATCCGTTACCTCAATGCCCGTGGTGCCTGGGTCTGTCGCAAGAGACACTTTAACAACTTCGTCGCGTTCAAACGGAAGTGTGTTGATCGTTCGTACCCACTGCGGTCCCAGCGGACTATCGACCGGCATCGTTTTGCCTTGGCTTAGAGCAGAGGCAGCAACTTCAATAATCTGTTCTGCTGATTGCTCTGCGGTGAGAGTATCCGAGGCAACTTGAAAAGCCCACGCCTGACGTCCTTGTCGTGTCGTTGCCGTAATCCATGCATCATGAGCCTGACTCAATAGCAAGTCGTCCCACGCTTCACGAAACTCCTGTTCCGGCCAGCGAGACCCATGATGCATAAACGCGATCGCTGCCACCTTCTCAGCCACAACCAATCGGTTCTCAGCCGAACGCACTTGCTGTGCAACAATCTGTAACGTCGGGTTACCCCACGGAAGTGTCACAAGGATGTCTTCAATTCCGAAATGCCAATCCTTTTTTGGCTTATCGGCAATCTTGTGGATGTACTCATGCCACGTTGCGAACCGAATGTATGGCTCGTTCACTCTAGGCTTCGCAGGCCAGCCCAGATCCTGAAAGCACATTCCCGCCGGATGAGGAATTCCGTTCTCAACGCATTTCACGGCGAACTCAGCCGTCCCATCGACAGATTCCGTCTCCCATAGCTTTTGCAACTTCTCGACCGCATATCTCGGAACGGTAGTAATCGTGGTCCCGTCAGGACCTACCCAGTTCACTAGATCGGCATTGAAGCCCGCAGAGTATCCACCCCATGCCGTACTGGCATCTCGTAATACAGCCCCATCGAATTTCAAAGAGCGAAGGATTTGCGGCAAGCAAGAAGCCCAGCAAGGCTCTTGAACCGCATAAGTAGTGACCGAGGCAGAGGGATATTGTTCATGAATCACTTGCAATCCTCGTTGCAACTGACGAATGTTGCTCTCCCCGCTGATGGCCCATCCGTACGGTTGAGCAAAAGTTCCGGCAACCATCTCGATCCGCCTATCCACGGACCGGTCTTCTAAATACTTACCCAACTCCTCGAACGCCCGCGGATCGGTTCTCTTCAAAGCTTCCCAGGAGGAAGGTTCGATATCCAGGCTTAGCTTCCAGTCCGCGAACCTTCTCATCGCGCTCAGAATGTCTCGCCAACTCCCCGGCGGCATGTGACCCTTGATGCCTCCGTGATAGCCATCCATGTAATAGAGAGTGGGTGTGTCTCCGACCGCATTTAGGAACGATGTTCCGGCTCGCAACTTGGCGGTTGTAAGACTAAGCGCGATTGTCTGAACGAATCTTCTTCGATTGACCATGGATAAAGGGAGGCCTCTGCTAAAACGTTTGTGGTGATTGAAATGGTAACGCTTCCAATAAACACCGAAGGTAGCCGGAAGGAGCTTTGCTGTCAAGGAACTCTCTTACTTACCTCGCCTGTCGCACAGACACTAGCCCAACAGGGCTGATCCAACTAACTATTTGGCGATTATGCGGCGCGCCATCATAATCTTCGTTGACAAACGCAGATCACAATGGATAAAGTCTTGCCTGCATGGTATCGCTACCATGAACTGCAGTCTCTGGAGACCATCGATGCGACGCATTCCCCTCATCTTCGTATTATTCGCAGCCGTCGCATTGTGCTACGGACAAACCAACACGGGCACAATTCTTGGAACCGTAAAGGACTCCAACGGATACCTCATTCCAGGTGCGAAGATCACCATTCAGAATCAGGGGACTGGTCTCACGCAGATCTTGGCGTCAGATTCAGGAGGAAGCTTCATATCTTCACCGTTGCCACTCGGAAATTACAAGGTGACGGTTGCCACAACCGGATTCGAAACAGAGGTAAAGCTGGGCCTAACTCTACAGGTGTCGGATCGTCTGCAACTTCCTTTCGTGCTTCATCCCGGCGATGTTAAACAGACCGTTGTCGTCTCCCAGCAGGCACCCCTCATCGACACCGCTTCAACTACGCTCGGTGGAATCGTAAGCAAACAGCAGGTCGCGGACCTCCCTATTAACGGAAGAAGCGTGACTGACCTGCTTGCCCTTGTTCCTGGTGTCGAACTTCGAGGCAACTCCAATCAACTTAGCGTCGGCGGGCAGGGAACTGATACAAACGAAGGTGGTCTTCACTTCCTACTGGATGGCGGCGACGCCAGCCGTGTTGACTTTGACGATGTGGGAAATACCTACGGCTCGAGTGCCGGACGCATCTCTCGAGCGAGCGTCGACGCCGTCGAAGAATTTCGAGTCTATACAGATTCTTACTCGGCCGAATACGGCAAAACCCAGGGCGGCGTCGTCAACTTGATCACGAAGTCTGGAACAAATCAGCTCCATGGAAGTCTGTTTGAGTATTTCAGAAACGATATATTCGATGCACGGGATTACTTCAATCAGGAACCCAACAAGAAGCCGGCCTATCGCCTCAACCAGTTCGGCGGGACGCTGGGTGGCCCAATCGTTCACGATAAGGTCTTCTTCTTTATGGACTACGAAGGAGTCCGCCAAAGAAGTGGAACCATCTTGAATGCTGTCGTACCGACCGCAGATGCCCGCGCTGCCGCAGTCCCCCTCATTCAACAGGCCCTTTCCCAACTACCGCTACCCAATGGTCCGATTTCCGCCTCTGATCCGCGCTTCGGACAATACATCATAGGAGTTTCAAATCCTTTGACCGAAAATACGGGCATCGGGAAGATCGATTGGCAGATCTCATCATCTGACCGTCTAACCGGGCGCTACAACGTCAATCAAAATCAGACGGACACGTATACTGGCGTTGCCCTTGGGCAGGTGCAGGATGCTCCTGGATTTATGCAGCTCGCAATGATCGGCTATACGCATACATTCACTCAACATGTCGTAAACGAAGCAAACTTTTACTTCAACCGATTCCATGTTGATCCACGCGCGTCAAATGTCGCTTCAGTCCTAGTTGAGCCGATCATCGGCTTTGGAGAAGGTGCTGGCGTCGGACCTGGATTGTTCGATCTCCACGTCGCAAACAATTCATTTACCTGGCAGGACAATCTAACGTGGGTGCGTGGCCGCCAGCAGATAAAGATTGGCGGAGAAGCCGTTCGCAATCAGGACAATAAAGAACTTGGCTATCAAATGACTGTAACCTTCCTTACTTTTTCGGCAGCTCAGCAAAACCAGGCCTACTCTGATGGAACCCTTGGCTTCCCACGTATCGGGATCAGAAACACATACTACAGCGCCTTCCTCCAGGACAACGTTCAAGTGAGCCCGAAGCTTACCCTCAATATGGGACTTCGATATCAGTACGATACCTCTCCCACAGAAGCGCACAACCGAATTGCAAACTTCAACTTTGAAACCGGTGCGCTTGACCCTGTTGGCAGTTCCGTGTTAAATGCACCAAATCTAAACTTTGCGCCTCGATTCGGTGTTGCTTATAGTCTTGGTTCATCAGGAAACACGGTTATACGCGGCGGCTTTGGCCTCTTCTTTTCAGATCTGAATGCCGGTAATCTAGCTCAAAATATCCCTAGCAATACTGGGCTCGGATTCAGCGCGTCGGTGACTGATCTACAGGTTCCCGGTCTTGTCGGTTTACCATTTCCGAACCTTAGTTCGTTCAGTCTTCCTACCACGAGCTTCTCCGCAATCGTAAAGAACTATCAGGAGCCTTATTCAGAAAAATGGAACTTGAACCTTCAGCAGGCTATCGGCAGAAGTGCTATGGTCCAAGTCGGTTATGTTGGTGCCCGTGGACTCCACCTTATCGAGGGCTATGACGCCAACAGACTCTTTCCCGGGGGAGCGAGCCGTCCATATTCGCAGTACGGGAGCATTAATACCACTACCACCTCCGCAGTCTCGAGTTACAACGCCTTCCAGGCGCAGTTCAAAAAGCGTTGGAATAATGGCCTCACCTTCAACGCCAACTACACGCTGTCTCACTCAATCGACGATGCACCGACTGTCTTCGGCTCGTATCAGGACGATCACAACCCAACCGTCGACTATGGCAACTCAGACTTCGACGTAAGACACAACATTGAGCTCGATGCCAGCTATGCCATTCCTACAGCGCCACATGTCCCAAAGATCATTGCTGCCGGTTGGCAATACAACACGATTGCAACGTTGCGCAGTGGATTTCCATATGACGTTACTTGCGGCTGCGACCCGCTAAATGTAGGCCAGGCAACCTCCCGGGCTGACCTCATACCTGGCGTCCGCATTAAGCCGTCAAATTTCAGCATCCCCTTCAATCAACTAAACGTCGCTGCATTTGCTGTGCCGGTCGGTCACTTTGGCACTGAAGGCCGTAACGATATTTACGGCCCTGACGCAGTCAACTTCGATATGTCCGTGTTCAAAACCTTTAAGTTCCTTGAAAAACAACAAGTGATCTTCCGAGCCGAGGCGTTCAACATCTTCAATCACCCTCAGTTCAGTAACCCCAATGCCGGGCTCAACAACATTCCGCAGTTCGGCGAAACCACTAACACGCTTAGTACCTTGGAAGGCTTCCACACGAGTCGTCAATTCCAATTCGCGTTGCGATATTCTTTCTAATCGACTCTACCCACCGCCGAAGAGATCTTGGGCCTTCGCCTGAGGCATCTTCGGCGGGATAGTTCTCATCTGGGAGTAATTTGTGGATGCAAAGTTTTCTCGTCGCGGATTTACGCGTTTGTCCCTTTTCAGTGCGTTGTTTCCGTGGTGCAAAGCAGCCTACGGTAAATCAAGTCCCGATGTCATATGTTCGATAAATCCCCTGATCGGCGCGAGCACCAGCGTGGCTCTGGGCGAGGGAAAAACCTTCCCTGGCCCAGCCACCCCTTTCGGACTCGTCCAGCTTGGGCCTGACACAATTACTGGCGGCGACAACGCTCCTGGTTACTCCTATGAGCACACAACCATCGAAGGATTCAGTCATACCAGAATGAGTGGGGTCGGCTGGTTCGGCGACTTCGGCAACTTGCTAATCATGCCGACTACCGGCGAGCTCAAAGTTGTTTCCGGACGCGCGGACCATCAAGGTGAAGGCTGGCGGTCGCGATTTCGTCACGAAACAGAAGTAGCCGAATGCGGATACTACGCGGTCACGCTCGATAGCTACGCGATTCGGGCGGAGATGACGGCGGCTCCATACGCAGGCATCCTGCGTTTTACCTTTCCCGAGTCGAAGAACTCTCGAATACAGATCGATCTTGCCCGCCGCATCGGGGGGACGTCTACTCTTCAGCACATCCGTGTTGTCAACGACCATACGATCGAAGGATGGATGTTCTGTCCTCATGACGGAGGCGGCTGGGGCAACGGCGAAGGTCACGTCGACTATAAATTATTTTTTAGAACTGAGTTCTCGAAACCTTTAGATAAATCAGGAGTCTGGAGCATCGATTTACCCAATGGAATTCTTCGTCAGGACAAAGACCTAATCGCGGACCGCTTCAACAGCGACGAGTTTTACCGCAGCGCCGCACACGCTCGTATTGTTCAAAACCGGATCGAAGCCGAAGGCGCCCATCTTGGCTTCTTCGCCGAGTTCTCTACCCGGAATCAAGAGCAAATTCTAGTCAAATCCGGTTTGTCCTTCGTCGATTTGGAAGGAGCGAGGAAGAATCTCCTCCGTGACATTCCAACCTGGAGCTTTGACTCGACCAGACAAAAGGCTCGTGATCTTTGGAGGAAAGAACTCTCCAAAATAGAAATTAGCGGCGCAACGGCAGAGCAGCAAACGATCTTTGCTACCGCCATGTACCACTGCATGATCGATCCAAGAAAGATATCGGATAGCGATGGACGATACATCGGGGCAGACAAGCAGATACATACGGAGCGTGGCTTTACCTACAGAACAATTTTTAGTGGATGGGATGTATTTCGCGCCGAACTGCCACTCATGACCATCTTAAATCCCGGTCTGGTAAACGATCAGATAGCCTCCCTGCTCGAACTTGCGAAACTGAGTGGGCGCGATTATTTGGAGCGATGGGAGATCATGAATGCGTACAGCGGCTGTATGGATGGTGATCCAGCTATTGCTGTCATTGTCGATGCCTACAACAAGGGAATCCGCAGGTTCGACGTGGAGTACGCCTACGCCGCATGCCGACAAACTGCTTCGGGAATAGGAAGCCAAACCAATCGACCTTCGAATGATTTTTATCTGAAACATGGTTATGTACCAGACCAAATCTCATGGACACTGGACAATGCCTACTTCGATTGGTGTGTTGGCAACTTCGCCTCCGCGCTCGGAAAACAGGAAGATGCACAGATTTTTATGAAGCGCGCCCGCAATTACAAAAACATCTATGATCCAACTCTCAAATCAATGAGAGCTCGCGGCAACGAGGGTGAATGGATGCCGTGGAAGGGAAATACCTCCTTTGGACAGGGCTGCACCGAAAGTAATCCTCTACAACAATCGTGGTTCGTGCCACAAGATATTTATGGCCTCATAGCTCTCGTGGGCCAGGATAGCTTCGTCAACAACCTAGAACAGCTTTTTGAAAAGACGCCTCCCACCTTCGGATGGAATCCCTACTACAACCACTCGAACGAACCCGTGCACCACATCGCATATCTCTTCGTCTACGCTGGCAAGCCGTGGCTAACGCAGAAATGGGTGCGACGAATCCTTACCCAGGCCTATCATGCTCAGGTCAACGGTATCTGCGGTAACGACGACGTTGGGCAGATGTCCGCCTGGTACATTCTCAGCGCTATCGGTTTTTACCCGGTATGCCCGGGAAGCAATACTTACATCCTTGGGTCACCTCTCTTTTCTAAAGTGACTATTGAACTCGATCCGGCCTGGCACAATGGCAAGATTTTCACCGTAGTCGCGAATCATAATTCCAAAGAAAACTGTTACGTTCAATCTGTGCGGTTGAACAAGAAGCCGCTCAATCGCTTCTGGATCACTCATGCGGAGATCACATCTGGTGGAACATTGGAATTTGAGATGGGACCTCAACCACCTAACGAAACTGCACTAGAAAAAACGGCCCTTCCCCCTGATTCCATGCGCAGCATCTAACGAGTCAGCCCACGGGACGCTGCTCATGCAAACAGTTCTCCACCATTTCTTCTTCTTTTCAGTGATGATGGCGGTGCAATTTGTAGTGGTGTTCATTTATCCCGAGACCTGTGAAATCTCACTCGAAGATATGGAGAGTAATCTTCAACCAGCGTAGCTTTTAATCACTGCAACCGTGCTGGAAATGCGTCATTGCTGCTAAAGAATAGCTTTGTCGAATTGAAGCTGAAGAACATGGGAGAAATATGGGCTCAAAGCTGAATACAGGAATCACCTCGGGAAGCCGACGTAGCTTTCTCAAAGCGACGGGTTTAGCGGCGATCGGTTCTGCGATCACTGCTCCCACTCCATCAAGCGCTGCAGATAATGCTGCGGACATCCGAGTCAGCCTCGCGCCGGCGACAATTCAAACTCCCGTCGAGATGGTCAACATTCTGCAGGGAACCGAATCGACACCCGTCTTCTCACGCGGCAATACGCTGCCGATAGCGGCACTACCGTTCGGCATGGGGCACTGGACACTCGAATCGAGAGCAGATCATCCATGGCTGTTTCAGCCCCGTGATCGTCGCATCCAAGGCTTCCGCTGCACTCATCAGTTGAGCCCTTGGCTCTCCGATTACGGTTACGCCGTCTTCCTTCCATTTAGTGGAGAGGCTGATCCCGCGCCCGCTGCTCGAGCCTCTTCCTATCGCCCCGAAGATGCGAGGCTGTCTCCACATTCTCTTGAGCTCTACCTTCTCCGATACCGCATCAAGGCAGAACTGGTTCCCACCGAGCGCTGCGCCGTCATCACCGCCAGCTACGAGGATCAGGGAGAGCCCGGCTTCATGTTTGATATTCCGGGCACCAACGGGATCATTCAACCGGACGCAGCTGGCCAGACCATCGCGTTTCAATCGCTAGCCAACTCAGGAGGCGTGCCGGACAACTTCGCGACATTCTACGTTTTGCGCTTCGATAAAAAATGGACGAGCTTTGAGCTGAAAGAGCTAAAGGGGCACCGCGTAGGAATAGTTCGATTCGCGGCCACAGTGAAGGAGATAGTAGTACGAATTGCAACGTCCTTCATCTCTTTCAACCAGGCAACCCAAAATCTCGAACTTGAGATAGGTCGCCGTTCGGTTGCCGAGCTTCGTGAGAGTGCAGCGAAAATTTGGGATCAACACCTCACACGCGTTGAAATCGAGGGCGGCTCTGAAGACCAAAAACAAATCTTCTACTCGTGCTTATACCGGACCCTACTGTTTCCACGCATCTGGCACGAGCCGGACGATAAAGGACAGCCCCATCACTTCAGCCCATACAGCGGCAAGCTAACTCCGGGCGTAATGTACGCCGATCACGGCTATTGGGATGTCTACCGTGCCTGGTACCCCCTCATGTCAATTCTCTTTCCTGAGCGCCTTGGTGAAATCCTCCAAGCCTGGGTCAACGTCTACAAAGAAGGGGGCTGGCTACCGCAATTTCCGTGTCCAGGCTACCGGGCTTGCATGACCGGTAGCCTTATTGACTCTGTATTTGGAGATGCGGCAGCTAAAGGTATCCGCGGCTTCGACCTTCAAAGCGCTTACGAGGGGCTAAAAAAGCACGCAACCACCCCTGGTGATCCAGCTAAAGGCTATGGACGCGTCGGCCTCAAGGAGTATCTCAAATTCAACTACGTTCCAGCCAACCATGTCGAACAATCTGTGGTGGAGACCGCGGATGCCGCTTATGGAGATTTTTGCATCGCCCAGGTAGCCAAGGCATTGGACAAGCAGGAAGACTATGCATTCTTTATGAAGCGTTCAGAGAATTGGCGCAATCTGTTCGATAGCGAAACCGGGTTTCTTCGCGGCAAAAATGAAGACGGCTCATGGCTCGAGCCATTCGATGAAATTAGATGGGGCAGTCCCTACGTCGAAGGCTCCGCGTGGCAACATCGCTGGGATGTACCTCACAATCTTCCTGGCCTGTTTGAAGCTATGGGCGGAAACGATAAAGCGGTCGTCGCACTAGATAAGATGCTTGCTCTACCGCCTGCCTTCCATGTTGGAGCTTACGGCGAGGAAATTCACGAAATGTCTGAGATGGCGGCGGTCAAATTCGGTCAGTACGCGCACAGCAATCAGCCTGTGCATCACGTGCTCTACATCTTTGCTGCAGCCGGGCGGCCTGACAAAACGCAATACTGGGTGCGACGAGTGATGCAGGAATTGTACACCAAAGATACATTTGCAGGCGACGAGGATACTGGATCAATGGCTGCTTGGTTTGTACTGAGCTCATTGGGATTTTATCCGTCGTGTCCCGGCAGAGCGGACTACACTCTCGGGAGTCCTCTATTTGATAAGGCAAAGATTCATCTTGAAGGCGGCCAAACCCTGTTGATCGAGGCTAGGCAAAACAGCCAAACCAATGTGTTGGTAAGGGAAGTGAAGTACAAAGGCGAAACCGTCACTAAAGCGAGAATCGATCATGCCAAGCTCGTCAGCGGCGGAGCGCTCATTTTTGATATGTTCGCCGGATAATCGTCATGCGGACTCATCCTGCGGAACTGCGCTGATCTTCTCCTCAGCTACGGGAACTGCACTTTGCCGTCGCAACCTGCTAGGTCGGCAGTTCAGACCGGCTGCCGTAAGGCTGGGGCTGAAGGGTTTTAATGGGCACTGTTGCATCACCTCACAGCGAGTTTGCTCGATGTGGTGGCGCTCCCCTCGGCACGGTGCACACCCTGCTGGGGCATACCTCCGAGTCGCGAAATGCGGTGAGTCGGATCGAGGAATTATTGATTGGACCCAAATGGACCAAAATCAGGCAACGCCAAAAAGGCGAAGGTTCTAGTTAGTTGAAAATGTGGAATTTAAATGGTCGGGGCGAGAGGATTCGAACCTCCGACCCCCTGGTCCCGAACCAGGTGCGCTACCAGACTGCGCTACGCCCCGAATATGCTGCGGTGAGATGTCGATGAATGGCGCATTCCGTATAGCTCAAGCGCACGG
>Ga0302227_10001290_pt1 | contig 18965 bp, 17 predicted proteins | sample II_Palsa_N1_1_FD_193525 | JGI IMG/M metagenome (GOLD analysis project Ga0302227, IMG submission 193525) | Peat permafrost microbial communities from Stordalen Mire near Abisko, Sweden - II_Palsa_N1_1 | ecosystem: Environmental > Terrestrial > Soil > Palsa > Peat permafrost | place: Sweden... | reverse complement strand
ATCCAAGCAGTAAAATATTACGTTAGTATTATCAGTATGTGATTCTTACATACATTGTGATAAGGTTTAGGTTGAAAGTCCCCAAGCAGCGAGTGCAAGGGGACTTTTATTTTTTATTAACTTTGGCAGATTATCTTTCCTGATAACCCGAATGCAGAATATAAAACAACAACTCTACAATCAATGCGTTGCCTACGTACAAAGCTGCATGGCGGCAGCAGAGGATGCTTATAAAGATGCCTAAAAGGCATCTAACGACGATACCAAAAGCAGCGCAGGCGACAAGTATGAAACCGGCCGCGCCATGATGCAGCAGGAAAAAGACCGCAACACCATCCAGGTTAATGAAGCTAATAAACTAATGGTAGCGCTAACAGCGATCAGCACCAAAGGAAATTCGGATAAAATTGAAAGTGGTAGTGTGGTCATAACAGATAACAACCAATTTTATATCGCCATTAGCGCGGGTTCATTAGTTGTTGATGGTAAAACTTATTTCGCTGTATCGCCTGCATCGCCTATTGTGATGAAGATGATCGGCAAAAAAGCGGGTGATAGTTTTGAAGTGAATGGAAAGGTTTATAGGGTTTTGGAAGTAATGTAAACGTTTCTTGGCCCTTTGTCATTCTGCGTGCAACGAAGAATCTATTAACTATGCATCTGCCCTTTGTATAACGGATAGATTCTTCGCTTCGCTCAGAATAACAGGTGGAAAGGGCTTTACCCACTGTTTGTGTCCTCACAAACAGTTGATTGCCTGTGAGGACATAGGCAATGGATGTAAAACATCTATAAACAAAATATCTTTCGACTACAGAGAGAAATCCTATTGAAAAAATGCAGTGCGAACATACAAGTTTTATAAGATTTCTACCTATGGTCGAAATGACACAAGTAATTCTTTTTAGAAAGAGGAATTACTCCTCTACCATCTCACTATTCGGGCTGGCCATTTCTGGCACCTCGTGCTTAAAGTAGCGTTTGTTGAATAGCAATATCGCGATAACACCTACCGATATAGCCGAATCAGCCAAATTAAATACCGGCCTGAAGAACACATAATCCTGGCCCCCCCATCCCGGTACCCATTGCGGGAAAATACCTGAGAGCAGCGGGAAGTAGAACATATCAACCACACGACCATAAAATATTTGCCCGTGTTGGTAAATCAACCCATAAAAAGTAGAGTCGACTATATTGCCTAATGCACCGGCTAAAATTAGTGCTACGCACATGCTTAACCCGCGGTGATATTTGTGTTTAATTAAATAAACTAAGCCGTAGCCAATAGCAATAACCGCCGCAATACGGAACAAGGTTAAAACCAGTTTGCCAAAATCGCCGCCCAGCTCCATGCCGAAGGCCATACCGTTATTTTCGGTATAGTGCAGCATGCCGCGGTCGCCTAAAAAGTGGATATCCTGGCCCAGGTACATATTGGTACGAACCCAGGTTTTGATAATCTGATCTACCAATACAATTAAAACAACAACTAAAAACGGTTTTAAATATGCCGGCTTCATTATTGTTTAAGTTTGGCCTCCATGCTCAGGGTAGTGTGAGGTACTGCGCGTAAACGTTCTTTAGGGATCAGTTTACCGGTTTCGCGGCAAATGCCATAAGTTTTATTTTCTATACGCACTATCGCGGCCTCTAACTGCTCAATAAATTTCTTTTGGCGGGCAGCTAACTGGTTAATTTGTTCTTTTTCTAATGTTGCAGAACCATCCTCTAATGTTTTGTATGTACCGGCAGTGTCGTCGGTGCCATTAGCATTTGGCGAGCTTAATGATGTAGCAAGCGCATTCAGCTCTTCACGGGCAATACGCAATTTATCTAATAAAAGGTCTTTAAATTCTTTTAGTTCGTTGTCTGAATATCTGGTTTTAATAGTTTCGTTTTCCATTATATTTTATTAATAACAATCAAAATTTCAATTTCGTCAATTACTGTTTTTTCGCCTTCGCTTAGTTCTGTATCAAGCAAAACGCTATCGGCTAAAATTTCGGCGCAAATATAGGCTAAATTATTTTTTACCGCATTGTTAATTAGCGGGTTATCGCTTAGCCTTACATTTATCCTGTCCGTTACTTCAAATCCTTTTCCTTTACGTAAGTTTTGTATGCGATTGATTAGCTCTCGTGATATTCCTTCCTGTTTAAGTTCTTCGGTAAGCGTAACATCTAAAGCCACGGTTAGTTTTCCTAAATTTGCAACTTGCCATCCCGGAACATCTTCGGCAATAACCTCAACCTCGCTCAGGAGTATCGAGTATTTAGTATCAAGTATCGAGATTGCTCCATCTGTTTCCAGTTTATTAATCTCATCCTGACCTAAATTTGTGATGGCTTCGGCTACAAGTTTCATATCCTTCCCTACTTTCGCTCCCAGTGCTTTAAAGTTTGGTTTTACCTTTTTAGTGATAAACCCGGCAGTATCAGTAATATACTCAATATCCTTAATGTTAGTTTCGGATAAAATTAAGTCTTTTACCTGCTCAACCTGTTGTTTAAAGCTGTTATCTAATATAGGTAATAATATTTTGCTTAAAGGCTGCCTTACCGCAAGAGAAGTATTTTTTCTTAATTTTAATACTAACGACGAAATATTCTGCGCCATTTCCATGCGCTCTTCCAGCGCTTTATTCACCAAATCGGCATGATAAACCGGGAAATCAGCCAAATGCACCGATTCGCGGTCTTCTTTACCGGTAACTTTATTTAAGTCGTTATATAAGCTATCCGCAAAAAACGGCGCCACAGGCGACATTAATTTAGCGATAGTCACCAAGCAAGTGTATAATGTTTGGTATGCTGATAATTTATCAGCCGAGTTATCTGATTTCCAGAAACGGCGGCGACTTAAACGCACAAACCAGTTGCTTAAATGCGCATCCACAAAATCCTGGATAGCACGGGAAGCTTTTGTTGGCTCAAAATCAGCGTAAAACTCATCCACTTCTTTGCTTAAGGTGTTTAATAAAGAGATAATCCACTGATCAATTTCCGGGCGATCACTTAAGTTAATTTCTGCTTCGTTGTAAGTAAAACCATCAATGTTGGCGTACATGGCAAAGAAGTTATAGGTATTATAAAGCGTACCGAAAAACTTACGGCGTACTTCATCAATACCTTCAATATTAAATTTCAGGTTATCCCATGGCGCAGCATTGCTGATCATGTACCAGCGGGCGGCATCAGCACCGTATTGTTCGATAGCGGCAAACGGATCAACACCGTTGCCTAAACGTTTAGACATTTTGTTGCCGTTTTTATCCAGCACCAAGCCGTTTGATACCACATTTTTAAACGCGATGCCTTTATTGCCAATCTTTTCGTTAATGGCTTTTACTTCGTCACTTGCTTCGCTCAGCAATACCGCTATAGCATGCAGGGTAAAGAACCAGCCACGGGTTTGATCCACACCTTCGGCGATGAAATCTGCCGGGTAGGCATTAGCGAATTCCTCTTTATTTTCGAATGGGAAATGCCATTGCGCGTAAGGCATAGCACCGCTATCAAACCAAACGTCGATCAGATCAGGCTCACGTAACATCGCTTTGCCGGTTGATGAAGTTAAGATCACATCATCAACATAAGGGCGGTGCATATCAATCAACTCAAACGCCTCCGGCATTAAGCCTGCTGCTTTTGATACGGCAATCTCTGCTTCTAATTCTTTGATCGAACCGATACATTTTTCTTCTTTACCGTCAACCTCGCGCCAGATAGGCAGCGGAGTACCCCAGTAGCGTGAACGTGACAGGTTCCAGTCGACCAAATTTTCCAGCCAGTTACCAAAACGGCCTGTGCCGGTTGATTCCGGTTTCCAGTTGATGGTTTTGTTAAGCTCCACCATTTTATCCTTAACGGCAGTGGTTTTTATAAACCAGCTATCCAAAGGATAATATAGAATAGGCTCGTCCGAACGCCATGAGTGCGGGTAGCTGTGCTCATATTTTTTAACGTCGAACGCTTTGTTTTCTTCTTTTAGTTTGATGGAGATCAGTACATCCGTTGGCCTGAAGCCTGCTTCCGCACGTTCTGCCTCGCTGTAATATTCTTCCTTCACGTAACGGCCTGCAAAATCGGTAACCTCGGCAACAAACTTACCTTGCTTGTCAACCAAAGGAACTTCTTTACCTGTTTCGTCTTTTATCAGTACCGATGGCACATTGTTTTCCTTACATGCCCTAAAGTCATCCGCACCAAAAATAGATGCCGTATGCACGATACCTGTACCATCCTCGGTAGTCACAAAATCGGCAGGAATAACGCGGAAAGCGTTTTGCTCCAGGTCTGCATTGGTTACATACGACATTAATTGCTCGTAGTGGATGCCAACTAAATTCTGACCAAGGAAGTAATGACTGTCTGTTGGTGCACCAAAAGAATACGGAATAGATACATACGGAATTAACTTAGAGCTACCAAAATTAAAATCTTTATATCCGTCTGAAGTAGTAGTTTCAATGTATTTCTTTGGATCTAAAACTTTACCCGTTAAAGCATTAGCAAAAATAACTGTAACCGGATCGCCGGTATATTGGTTATAAGTTTTTACTGTTCTGTAGGCGATCTTTTCACCTATGGCTAAAGCGCAATTTGATGGTAAAGTCCACGGAGTAGTCGTCCAAGCTAATATATATAAATCCGTATCAACACCTTCAAATAAAAACTCAGAATCCTTATCTCGTTTTACTTTAAATTGACCCGTGATAGATGTATCCTTCACCATTTTATAAGTACCCGGCTGGTTCAGCTCGTGCGAGCTTAGGCCAGTACCTGATTTTGGTGAATAAGGCTGTACCGTATAGCCTTTGTATAAAAAACCTTTATCATAAAGTTGCTTCAGTATCCACCAAAGCGATTCGATGTATTCATTTTTATAGGTGATGTATGGGTCTTCCAGATCAACCCAGTAACCCATTTTCTCGGTTAGGTCGTTCCAAACATCGGTATAGCGCATTACCTCGCGGCGGCATTCGGCGTTGTAATCTTCTACAGAGATCTTTTTACCAATATCGTCCTTAGTGATGCCTAATGCTTTCTCAACAGCAAGTTCAATGGGCAGGCCGTGGGTATCCCAGCCGCCTTTACGTTTAACCTGGTAGCCTTTAAGCGTTTTATAACGACAAAAAATATCTTTAATAGCACGCGCCATTACGTGATGGATGCCGGGCATACCATTCGCGCTCGGCGGGCCTTCGTAAAAGGTATATGGGTTATTTGCGGGGCGGCTGCTAATACTTTTCTCGAAAATATTTTGCGCTTTCCAAAACTCCAGTACATGCTTGCCGGTATCAGATAAATTTAACTGCTTGTATTCCTTGTATTTCAATTTTTTACACCTAAATTTTAGAGGTTGCAAAAATACAAAATTTAAGCCTGAATTTTAATAGCTGATGTTGAAATTTAACATCATAATTTCAGCATAACACCTTAAAAGCAAGGGGCAAGTGCCATCGCTCCCCTTGAGGAAGGGCAAGAAGGGGTAAAATAGCTGATTGAGCCCCACCCTTATCCTGCCTAATGCTCTTGACTGAATTTTAATTTATTTCTCATTTTATCTTGCAGCTAGGCTAATAAATAGTATAAGTTTAACTGTGAGTAATTCTGCTATTTTTGTGTTGATGAAAAAAATATTTGTTGTCCTTTTTATTTTATTGAGTGCGCTTGTTAATGGATACGCGCAGGATTCATTAAAATTTACTAAAGCGCAGGTAGCAGGAGATATAACCTACTTTATTAAAAATGCAGTTGAAATACACCCTAACCTCTACCACAGTATCTCCGAAAAACAACTGGCAAATAAAGTAGATTCCTTAGTTTATTCACTGCCTGATTCTTTAACAGAGTTAATGGCTTATCGCGCTTTTGCTGAGGTTACTGCTTTTATTAATGAGGGGCATACGGGTGCGAATGCGCCAGTGTTTATCAAGAATCAAATCAACAACGGTAGCTTTAATGCCATACCATTTCAAGTATTTGATTATTCTAATGCAACTTTTATTGGTAATTTATTGGCTCCGGGCGCTAAACTGTTCAACATATCTGTTTTATCAATCAATGGCATACCAGCAGCAACTGTATTTAATCAGCTAACGGCTTTAAAAGGTGGTTTAGCTTCATTCCGAAAAGTGTCAGCAATTAAATTTTTTCGGTTTTACTTAACCGCAATCGGTATTAAGCAACCCTACATAATAACTTATAAAGATGCAAAACATCATATTAAACAAGCAACCGTGAGTAATATGAGTGAGCGAAACTACCTGGCTGCCATAAGTAAACCTAAGGATATGCGAGACTATACTTATAGTGTTATTGGAGATTCCATAGGCTATCTGAACTTTAAATCAATGGTTAATTATGACCACTTTGTTTTATTTTGTGATTCGGTTTTTAAATCCATCAATCAACAGCATATTAAAAAGTTAGTGATTGATTTACGGGAAAATGGCGGCGGCAACTCAGGTTTGGGCTTGTGTTTACTCAATTATTTGACCCAAAAGCCTTATCGAATGGCGGGCAACAGCGAACGCAAAGTTAGCCAGCAGTTTAAAAACCAAATTTTAAAACCCGCAAACAGGCAGGCATATGGAGATTCATATGATGAATACCTCAAAATGAAGAATGGTGAATTTTGGCATATCGGGCAAAATGATTTGATAAAACCAAATATCATTGCAAATGAATTTAACGGTAAGGTTTGCTTTTTAATTGGCCCATATACATTTTCAAGCGCCAATATGGTGGCAGCAACTATTAAAGATTTCGCCATTGCGCCGTTAATTGGTGAACCAACTGGTGAACCCGGAAATGACTATGGCGAACCGTGTACTATTAAATTACCACAAACAGGCTGGATAACTTTTACGCCAACTACCTATTGGGTTAGGCCCAACAATAATGAGGCAGATCATACCGCGATAATGCCAGATTATATTGTTAAAAGAACAACCTCAAAAGGCGATAATGTATTAGATTACGCTCTTAAATTCCTTGACAAAACCAACTGATTTATGGCAATCGGATTTATTGCTGCCAATGCCATAAAACTATTTAAGTTTATACTGTTGCGTTTATCCTTGTATAAAGTTATTTAATAAATTTACGCTGTAACAAACCACCCCAACTTAAAGTCTCATATCCGCAACCATAGCTCAATCAATGCCGGTAAAAACAACTTATAAAGAAAACATAGCCATTGCGTTAACCTCCATAAAAGGTAACAGGCTGCGTACATCCCTTACGGCATTAATTATCGCTATTGGTATCATGGCATTGGTGGGCATTTTAACTGCTATTGATGGCATCAGGCAACAAACTAACAGTGCCTTTGCAGGGCTGGGTGCAAACTCTTTCACCTTAGCCAATACGGCCGATTTGGGCTTTGGTAATGGCGGCCACAGAAAAATATATCCGCCTATAAACTATGAGCAGGCAGTAAGCTTTAAAAATAAATTTAGTTTGCCGGCGGTAGTAACTATTAACCTGGGCATAACCGGTACAGGAATTTTAAAATACGGCAACAATAAAACCAATCCCAATATTTCTGTAGGAGGTACTACCGATGGTTATATGCAAACTACCGGGCATAAAATGGCTTTCGGGCGATTTTTTTCTGCGGATGAGTTAACTCATGGCGAAAATGTGGTGGTTATCGGCGATGAAATAAAAGACAAGCTTTTTAAGAATGAAGACCCGGTTGATAAATCGATACTTATTGGTAACAACCGTTTTAGGGTAGTAGGCGTTTTTGAAAAGAAAGGCTCGAGCATGGGTTCGGGTGATAAATTTTGCGTGATACCGGTAGCAAAAGCCAAACAGATTGATACCGTAAGCAACCCCACTTTTACGGTTACCGTAATGGTGAACAATCCGGCGGCGCTGGATGCCAGTACTGGCGAAGCAACATCCCTTTTTAGGAATATCCGCGATTTACATATCAACCAGGATGATAACTTCAATATCCAGCGCAGCGATTCGATACAAAAAGAACTATCCAGCAATTTGGATACTGTTACCGTAGGTGGTATTGCCATTGGTGCCATAACACTTATCGGTGCTGCCATCGCTTTGATGAATATTATGCTGGTATCGGTAACCGAGCGTACCCGCGAAATTGGTTTGCGCAAGGCTATTGGCGCTACACCAAGTATCATCCGCAAGCAGTTTTTGATTGAAGCGATTGTGATCTGTATTATTGGTGGTATTGTGGGGATATTTTTCGGTATATTGATTGGTAACCTCGTTGTGATACTTACGCAGGGCACATTTGTGATGCCTTACGAGTGGATAGCTATCGCGCTTTCGGTTTGTACTTCTATCGGGCTATTATCAGGTTTTTATCCGGCCAATAAAGCTTCAAAACTTGATCCGGTTGAGGCTTTGAGATACGAGTAGATTTTAGAATCAAGAGTCAAGAATCAGGAGTCAAGACAGGACTTTTAGAATCAGGATTCAAGAGCCAAGAATCAAGACAGGTCTCGATAATCAAAAATCAGAACGAAAAAGCGCACAAAATAATGAAGCTAATCTTAACTCTTAACTCTTGATTCTCGACTCTTTTCCAAAAGCATTATATTCTTCAGCGGGTACTCAAAAAGCAGCTTTTCAACGTAAGTGGTTTTCAGTGCATCGTGAAATGCGGTAGCATGCCTTGGATGGTGCATGTCGCTCGAGATGTAGTCTATCAGGTGATTATCAACTAAACTTTCGGCAGTAGCTTTTACTTCTTTGCCATAGTAGCCGGTGAGCGAAATGGTATTCAGCTGAAAATCGCAACCCCAGGAATGGATCATTTTGTACTGATCCATCGTTAAATAGGGATAGCGTTCCGGGTGTGCCAGTATAGGCTTATAGCCAAGGTTAACCAGTTTTTGGATTACCTGAATATAATTTGGCGGATGATTAATAAACGAAAATTCAAATAACACATGGTTATCGCCCATTGTCATCAGTTCGCCTTTATCAATACGGGGCTCAAATGTTTCGTCGAAAAAATGTTCGGCAGCAGCTTCGATCTCGATATCGATCTGCTGGTTTTTTAGTTCAGCTTTTAAAATCGCCAGCGCATTGCCTATGGTTTGGGCATTGTTACGGTAAAAATCGACCATGATGTGCGGGGTGGCAATAATTTTCTTGATCCCCAGCGACATCATTTTTTTTACCAGTACTATCGACTCCTCAACGGTTTGCGCGCCGTCATCAATCCCCGGCAAAACATGGGAGTGCATATCTACAGCAATCGACTCATAGTTAAATGTGACTTCTTTTTTATGGTCGCTGCTCTTCTTTTTAAATAAACCAAACATTTTTTCCCGGCTTTTATACCTTAGTAACCACCAATTAGTTCAGTGGGTTTTCTTTAATGTATTTTTCCCATTCCCATGCCGACTGCATCATCTCGCCGATACCTAATGCGGCTGTCCAGCCCAGTTTTTCGGATGATTTGCTTACATCGCCCCAAACCTGTTCCACATCACCATCACGGCGCGGACCTATGCTATAGTTTAATTTTACACCGGTGGTGTTTTCAAACGCATGGATGATCTGTAATACGGTTGTTCCTTGCCCGGTCCCTATATTAAATACATCATACCCGGTAAAATCAGGTTTTTCCATCAGCTTTAAAGCGGCAACATGCGCTTTGGCCAAATCAACTACGTGGATGTAATCCCTTACGCAACTGCCATCCGGTGTATTGTAATCATTACCGAAAACGGTTATTTTTTCGCGTTTGCCAATGGCCGTTTGTGTGATAAACGGCACCAGGTTTTGAGGTACGCCGATAGGCAACTCGCCAATTAAAGCCGAATCATGGGCACCCACCGGGTTAAAATAACGCAGGGATATAACTTTGTAGTTACTGCCTGACGCGATCATATCGGTTAACATTTCCTCAGCAACCTGTTTGGTGTTGCCATAAGGCGATTGAGCGGGTTTTACCAGGGCATCCTCAGTTACGGGCAGTACATCCGGCTGGCCATATACCGTACAGCTTGACGAGAACACAAAATTTAAAGGCTTGCCTTCGTAAGCGCCTAATAAATTAAGCATCGAGAAAAAGTTGTTGCGGTAATATTTTAGCGGCTCTTTAACCGATTCGCCTACTGCTTTGTAAGCCGCGAAATGGATGATGCCGGTAACGTCCGGTTCATCCTGGGCTAATTTTTTTACAGCTTGCTCATCGCAAAGGTCAACTTTGTGAAATGCTGGTTTATAACCGATGATCTTGGTTAGCTGGTCTAATATTTTAATATCAGAGTTCGCCAAATTGTCGACAATAACTGGTTCGTAACCCGAATTTACCAGCTCAACCACAGTGTGCGAGCCAATAAACCCAAGTCCGCCGGTAACTAATATCTTAGCCATTATTTGTTATAGTAGGTAAAATCTTTATGCTGAATTTCTTTTTCAGGCAGTGATTTAAAGTATTCGTAAGTAATTTTTAATCCTTCGCTTCTCGATACTTTCGGCTCCCAGCCTAAAATAGCTTTTGCCTTGGTAATATCCGGGCGGCGTTGTTTAGGATCATCGGTTGGCAACGGCAGGCTGATCATTTCCTGGTCGGTACCGGTTAATTTGATGATCTCATCGCCAAACTGCTTAATGGTAATCTCATCCGGGTTACCAATGTTCATTGGCTGGGCGTAATCGCTGTGCAGCAAACGGTAGATACCTTCAATCAAATCATCAACATAGCAAAAAGAGCGTGTTTGTGAACCATCACCAAACATGGTAAGCGGTTCGCCACGCAATGCCTGGCCGATGAATGCTGGCAATACACGGCCATCATTAAGGCGCATACGCGGGCCGTAAGTATTAAATATACGAATGATACGTGTTTCTAAACCGTGGAAGGTATGGTAAGCCATAGTAATAGCTTCCTGGAAACGTTTAGCTTCGTCATACACACCACGAGGGCCAACAGGGTTAACGTTACCCCAGTATTCTTCAGGTTGTGGGTTGATGTTAGGGTCGCCATAAACCTCAGATGTTGAAGCGATAAGCATGCGTGCTTTTTTAGCACGGGCCAGGCCTAATAAGTTATGTGTTCCTAATGAACCAACCTTTAACGTTTGGATGGGGATTTTTAAATAATCTATCGGGCTTGCAGGTGAGGCAAAGTGCAGGATATAATCCAGATCGCCGGGCACGTAAACGAATTTAGAAACATCGTGGTTATAAAACTCGAAGTTCTCTAATTTAAAAAGATGTTCGATGTTACGCAGGTCGCCGGTGATCAGGTTATCCATAGCGATAACCTTGTAATCCTCTTTAATAAACCTGTCGCATAAATGCGAGCCTAAAAAGCCGGCTGCACCGGTAATTAATATTGTTTTGCGTGCTGCCATTATAAGTTAACTATTTTTCTGCCTATGCTGTTGTAATAAAAACCACACTCTTTAATACGGTCAAGGTCATACAGGTTACGACCATCAAAAATAACCGGTGCTTTTAATTTTTCTTTCATGAAATCAAAATCCGGTGTGCGGAATACCGACCATTCAGTAACGATCAGCAGTGCATCAGCGCCATCAAGTGCATCGTAACGGTTAGTTGCATAACTGATTTTATCACCCAATAATTTTTTAACGTTCGGCATACCTTCAGGGTCAAAAGCAATCACTTCGGCACCGTCTTTCAACAATTCATCAATAATATACAAAGCAGGAGCTTCGCGGATATCGTCGGTTTCCGGTTTAAATGCCAATCCCCAAAGGGCGAACTTTTTGCCTTTTAAACCGTCTTTATAGTAATCTCTCAGTTTTTCAACCAGTACTTTTTTCTGGATCTCGTTAACATCCATTACAGCGTTAAGGATCTTGAAATCGTATTTATTTTCTTCGGCTGATTTTGCCAATGCCTGCACATCCTTAGGGAAACAGCTACCGCCGTAACCAATACCCGAGAACAGGAACCTTCTGCCGATACGCTCATCAGCACCAATACCGCGCCTAACCATGTCCACATCGGCACCAACCAGTTCGCACAGGTTGGCAACTTCGTTCATGAAAGATATTTTGGTAGCCAGGAATGAGTTGGCAGCGTATTTAGTTAATTCAGATGAACGCTCGTCCATAAAAATAACCGGGTTGCCCTGGCGTACGTATGGTGCATAAAGTTCAGCCATCAGTTTACGGGCACGCTCGTCCATAGTGCCAACAACCACACGGTCGGGTTTCATGAAATCTTCAACGGCAACACCTTCGCGTAAAAACTCAGGGTTTGATACTACCGCGCATTCAATATCAGTATTTGCTTTTATTACAGCCGTTACCTTATCAGCAGTACCAACCGGAACGGTTGATTTAGTTACAATAACTTTGTATTCTTTAACCAGTTTGGCAATATCCTTTGCAGCACCAAGTACGTAACTCAAATCCGCAGAACCATCGCCACCCGGGGGGGTTGGTAGTGCTAAAAAAATGATTTTTGCATCAGCTATCGCTTCGGCAAGATTGGTTGTAAACTGTAACCTGTTTTCTGATATATTACGATGAAAAAGAATTTCGAGACCCGGCTCATAAATTGGGAGCTTGCCCTCTTTCATCATTTTTACTTTTTCCTCATTAATATCAACGCAAGTTACCTGGTTACCAGTTTCTGCTAAACAAGTTCCGGTTACCAGTCCTACGTAACCTGTTCCTACAACAGCTATTTTCATAAAGATGTAATTGTAATTATTGTTATACTTTTATACCCGACGAAGATAAACAATCAAAATTAATGCTACTAATATATAATATAGGTATACGGTTATATTTATGTGCGATATATGCAGCCTCGCTTTTTAATAAAAAGGCTAAAATGTGGTTGCAAGGTAGAAACAACGCTGTTTACAAAAAGTTTGATAAAAGCATTTGGTTTCACTTTGCCTCACTTGGCGAGTTTGAACAGGGCCGCCCCTTACTTGAACATGTGAGGCACAGCCGCCCCGGCGCGAAAATTGTTGTTACATTTTTTTCCCCCTCGGGATATGAGATCCGGAAAAACACGCCGCTGGCCGATGCCGTATATTATCTGCCGATTGACACCGCTGGCAATGCCCGTAAATTTATTGATACGATACAGCCAACCATGGCCATATTTACCAAATACGAATATTGGTACCACTATTTTAATGAATTGAATAAGCGCGAGATCCCGCTTTATGTGATATCAAGTATATTCAGGCCGGGGCAAGTATTTTTTAAATGGTACGGCGGCCTGCACCGCGAAATGCTGGGTTTTGTTAACCATTTTTTTGTGCAGGATGAGGCATCTAAAGATTTACTGCATACCATTGGAATAACCAACGTTGAAGTAAGCGGCGACACCCGTTTTGACCGGGTATGGGAAAATGCGGAGCAGCCGAAAGAACTACCGGTTGTTGCCGAATTTAAAAGCACCCATAAACTATTTATTGCTGGCAGTACCTGGCCTGAGGATGAGGCGTTGGTAGCCACTTTAGTTAGTGATTATGCCGATTGGAAATTCATTTTCGCGCCGCATGAAATTAGCGAGGAGAAAATTAATAAACTGATCAGTTTGTTGCCATTAAACTCAGTTGTGCGGTATTCGCAAATAGCGGAGCATTTATCGCTGGCTAATTATCAAACCTTGATTATTGATAATATCGGGATGCTGTCGGCGCTTTATCAGTATGCCGAGATCGCCTACATCGGCGGTGGTTTTGGTGTTGGGATACATAATACGTTAGAGGCGGCGGCATTTGGTTTACCGGTGATCTTCGGGCCGAATTATGAGAAATTTAGGGAAGCGAAAGAGCTGGTAGCCATTAAAGGCGGGTTTAGTATTAATGATGAACCGGAACTGAAAAGCACCGTTGCTTATTTAACCGAAGATATTATCCAATACGAAGCTACCTGCAAAAAAGTAAAGGCTTATGTGCAGGAAAATACCGGGGCAACCAAAACTATCGCGGGGTATATCCACTTATAATTGGCTATGATCTACCCCAAACAAAGTGGCATTATATTTTGGTTCTTCAAATGGTATGTTTTGCTGGCTGTCAAAAAGAATTTTGCTCGAATAATTTTTGACAAAATAAGTCTAGACGGGAATAAATCGATCCTTTTAATAGCCAATCACTTCAGTTATTGGGATACGCTGATCTTATTTGTGGTAAACGAGCGCTTATTTAAAAAGAAGCCGCATGTGATGGTTTTGGAAGATACCATGCGAAAGGAACGCTTCCTGAAATATGGCGGCGCGTTCTCTGTAGGTAAAAACCCGAAGGATATTGTGGCATCATTAAACTATGCGGTCACCTTATTAAATGATCCCGGAAATATTGTGCTGATCTATCCGCAAGGCAGGCTATACTCCAACTTTGTGGAACAGGTGCATTTTGAAAAAGGTGTGCTAAATATCATCAAACAAACCAAAGCCGACTTTCAACTGGTATTCGCGGCAACGTTTGTGCAGTATTTTAAACATAAAAAACCCACCGCAACCGTTTATTTAAAATCAGAAGCCGTAAATTATGCCGGTAAAACCATCGGCGATTTGCAACAAGCCTATCAGCAGCATTACACCGCGGCCAGGCTGGCGCAAACCGAAATAGATATAGAACAGTGATTATAGCCATATTTGCAACCTTCATTTTTATCGTGCTTCGTTTTACGGTTACGCTGTTCAATTTTATATCGAACCCTAAACTGCCGCATATCAAAAGGCAATACACGCAGCTGGTTTCTATCCTGATCCCGGTGCGTAATGAGCAGGATAATATTTTAGGTTTGTTGCAGTCTATCCATAAACAGGATTACTTGGATTATGAAGTTATTATTTTAGATGATAACTCGGATGACGATACTTTTAAGGTATGCGAAATGTTCGCGGCTAAGCATCCAAAGTTCAGGGTTATTAAAGGTGAAAAACTCCCGCACGACTGGCTGGGTAAAAACTATGCCTGCCATCAATTGGCACAAGCGGCCAAAGGCGACTATTTTTTGTTTTTAGATGCCGATGAAAAGGTGAATGATAGCCTGCTGAATAGCGCCATCCATCGGATGCGTTTATATAAATTAGGTTTGCTCAGCCTGTTCACCAACCAGAAAATGGATACTTTTGGCGAAAAGGCCGTGGTGCCGTTAATGCATTATATTCTGTTAAATCTACTACCACTTCGTTTGGTTTATCTCGTTAAAAATAGTACCGTAGCCGCGGCCAGCGGGCAGTTTATGTTTTTTGATGCCGAAGTTTACCGGCAAAAGGAGTGGCATAAACAGGTAAAAGATCGGGTGGTGGAGGATGTAGAGATCATGCGCCTGATAAAATCATCCGGCTTTAATGGCGAGGCTTTGTTAGCCAATGGCATGATCAGCTGCCGGATGTATAAAGGCTATACCGAAGCAGTAAATGGCTTCAGCAAAAACTTTTTGGCGGGCTTTAATTATAGCATTTTTACCTTGCTCATCTATTTGGTTATCGTAATCGGTGGGCCGATGATCGTTATCACCACGCTAAATTTGCAGCTTATCTTATTCATGTTTAGTTTGATTTTGCTAACACGGATCATGATCTCGTTATCGTCCAGTCAAAATGCATGGCTAAATGTGTTGCTTCATCCGCTGCAAATGGTTAATTTAACCATTATCGCTTTTATGGCTATCCAAAAATATCTTACCAAAACAACGGTATGGAAGGGGCGCCAGGTTTGAAACTAAACCCGCATGAGCTTTCCCAATGGGAACAGAATTTACTCATTCTAATAATCGTACTATTTCATTTGGTGGGGTTGATCGGTTTTGCGATACCTGCAATGCAACCGATTTTTTTGAAACTGGTACCATGGCATATCCTGTTGATGCTGATCGTAATCTTGTGCAGTCACCGCCCGATGGAAAGCAAATTTATCCTGTTTGCTTTATTGATTACAATGAGCGGTTTTGTTTTGGAGTGGATAGGTGTACATAAGAATTGGGTTTTCGGCACATATCATTACGGGCAAACTTTGGGGCTTAAACTGGATGCTATTCCATTAATTATCGGTGTAAACTGGTTTTTGTTGATCTATTCAACCGGGGTGCTGATGCAACGCAGCCGGATAAGGAGTGTTATTATTCGGGTAGTAGCCGGCGCTATAATTTTAGTGCTGTTGGATTTGCTTATCGAACCAGTTGCACAGCATTTTGACTATTGGCATTGGGCAAATGGTATCATCCCGCTAAAAAATTATTTAGGTTGGTTTGGGGCGAGTACTGCTATGTTATTTGTATTTGAGCAATTTCGGTTTAAAAAGCAAGGTTTGGTTGCGCCGGTTTTATTGGTGGTGCAGTTTGTGTTTTTCGCGGTGATGTGTTTTTTGTAAGAGCGTTCTTTTGTCATTTTGAACGCAGTGAACAATCTGTAATTAGGCTAAGCATTTTGCAGATCCGTGTACAGATGCTTCATACCTCAGCATAACAAATAGAAAAAATCTTCACCACAAAAAAATAAACTACTACATTTATCCATCATGCATATCATCGCCGAAACACCCCGTCTTATCATTCGTGAATTTTCACCGGAAGAACAGGATGTATACCTGGATCATTATAACGACGAAGAAGTTTGCCGCTACCTGCCGGTGCGTAATATTGAGGAGCGCATTATCATTTTCCAAACAGCACTGGCAAACTATGTTAGCAATAAGCAAACCGGTATTTGGGGTATATTCAACAAAGAAAATGGCGAACCGGTAGGCAGTTGCCTGTTGCGGCCTTTTAACGGTAACTTAACGGTTATTGAGGTTGGGTACAGTCTCGAAAGAAAGTACTGGGGGCAAGGTGTAGGTACCGAAATGACTAAAGCCATGGTTGCCCATGCTTTTACCGATGAAAAGGTAACCGAAGTTACAGCTGTTACAGTATTGGAGAACATCGGCTCACAAAAAGTACTGGAGAAGGCCGGATTGTTACGAACCGACAATTTATTCAGGGATAACTTAGAGTTGGCTTATTTTCGCCTACCTAAAAGAATTAGCGGCACCACGCAACGCAGTTTGCTCCATCTGTAAGCGGCTCATAACCATTATCTTCATTTTATCATTCAAATGACACTATTCCCTGTCGTTTTAGTAATTTTGTATTGATTTATGACTATCACTAAAGAACAAGTACTGCAAGCCCTAAGTAATGTTGAGGAACCGGACCTGAAAAAAGACCTGGTTACCCTGAACATGATACAGGATATACATATTGATGGTAACCGGGTAAGTTTTTCGGTTATCCTTACTACCCCCGCATGCCCTTTAAAGGCGATGATTGAGAATGCCTGTCGCAACGCCATCCTGCATTTTATCAGCAAGGATGCCGACATTCACATCAATATGACTTCGCGGGTTACTACGCAAAAAAATACCGGCGTACCGGGTGTTAAAAATATTATCGCTGTAGCATCGGGCAAAGGCGGCGTAGGCAAATCAACCGTTGCGGTAAATTTGGCTTTAGGTTTGGCAAAAACAGGCTCGAAAGTTGGCTTGATCGATGCGGACATTTATGGTCCGTCAATCCCGATCATGTTCGGGTTGGAGAATGCGCGGCCGCAAGCCAGTAAACTGGAAAATGGCAAAACCCGTATTGAACCAATAGAGAAATTTGGCGTAAAGCTGTTGTCGATAGGTTTCTTTACTGATCCTAATCAACCTGTGCCGTGGCGCGGGCCGATGGTATCAACCGCGGTGAAACAACTTTTTAATGATGCCGATTGGGGCGAACTCGATTATTTAGTGATTGATTTGCCACCGGGTACCGGCGATATTCATATCACCATTACCCAAACCTTCCCGGTTACAGGCGCGGTTATCGTAACTACCCCACAAAACGTAGCATTAGCGGATGCTAAAAAGGGCATTGGCATGTTTATGATGGAGGCTATCAATGTGCCGATACTGGGAATAGTGGAAAATATGTCATATTTTACCCCGGCAGAGTTGCCTGAAAATAAGTATTACATCTTCGGACAAGGCGGTGGTGAGAAATTAGCTAACATGCTGGATGTACCATTTTTGGGTGAAATACCGTTAGTAAAAGGTATTAGCGATTCGGGAGATGCAGGTACGCCAATTGTGCTGGATGAAACTTCGGTGCAATCAAAAGCGTTTATTGATATGGCTAAAAGAGTAGCGCAGCAGGTATCTATATCCAACGCGAAAGTATTGGGTGATGGAATTGTTGTAAATAATTAATAACTTTACTTATAAATTGGTAAAAATGAGTTTATTAGATCAGGTAGAAGCAGCGTTGGACACCATTCGTCCGTATTTGGATACTGATGGGGGGAATGTTTCTATCGAGGAGATTACTCCTGATAACGTAGTGCGTTTAAAATTATTAGGTTCATGCGGCTCGTGCCCTATGAGCATCATGACCCTTAAGGCTGGTATTGAGCAGGCTATCAAAAAAGCTGTACCTGAAATTACAGCCGTTGAGGCCGTTAACCTAACGGATATAGACGATCCGAATGCGGTTCTTCCGGAAAACTTACGTTAATGTTAAGTATTGTTAAAGTTACATACGGTATTGTATGAATAACCTACTTTTGCCTACTTTTCGGAATGAAATTTGATATATAGCGTATAGTATAGGGATTTTGAGCAGCATGAAATATTTAATTGGCATATTATTTTTATTGGTAACGGCATCCGCATTTGCGCAGCAGCAAGATAAACCGCTGGTGCAGTTTACGGGTATTGTACATAATGCCGATAGTGCCCAAATTGTTGTTCCTTATGTTAACATTACCAATACAGCTACACACAAAACCATTACCGCATCAAACTACGAAGGTTATTTTTCATTTGTGGCACATGAGCGGGATACATTGATATTTACTTGTGTGGGCTATGCAACAACGAGGGTGGTTATCCCGGCTGATATAAAAACTAAAAGTTATACTATCCCGGTGATGATTAAGCCAATCATTATTAACCTGCCAACTTTCCACGTGTTCCCCTGGGCTACTACAGATGAG
>Ga0302227_10001284_pt1 | contig 19007 bp, 22 predicted proteins | sample II_Palsa_N1_1_FD_193525 | JGI IMG/M metagenome (GOLD analysis project Ga0302227, IMG submission 193525) | Peat permafrost microbial communities from Stordalen Mire near Abisko, Sweden - II_Palsa_N1_1 | ecosystem: Environmental > Terrestrial > Soil > Palsa > Peat permafrost | place: Sweden... | reverse complement strand
AAAAGGCATGTTCTCGCTTGCTCGCACTGTCGCTCGCGGCGCCCAGCTCAATGGTATAAACACGGGAACGCCAGAGGAAGGGGGGGGGGAGGGTGTTCTAGCGAGAGATCGAGAGCGGGACACATTGGACGAGAGGGAGTTTTTAGGGAGGGGGCTTGAAATTTATCACTCACAAACTCGCAAACCCACCCGACGTGTATTGCAGGTGCTGGCATCACCATGCGCGCCTTCTCCCACAAGGCTGAGACCGACGCAGAGTTCAACGCCAAGTATGTTTTGCCCCCCTCTTACAAAACAGCGAGTGCGTGTGCTGATTTTACTTTTTTTTTCACAAAACAAAAAAAAAAACGACCAGGTGGGTCGCCTTCTTCAAGGGCACTGAGGACCTCGGCGAGCTCCACCGAGGCCTCCAAAACGTCTTCTCCTATGACCTTGTCCCCTCGGCCGAGATCATCACCGAGGCCATCAAGGCCTCGCGCCAGTACAATGACTATCCCACCGCCGTCCGCGTCCTGGAGGGCCTCAAGAAGAAGGTAATTAATCCTCAGTTCGGGTTTGTTTGAGCTCACACCAATCCCGCGCGCAGGTCGAGAACCCTGGACAGTACCAGGCCTACCTCACCGAGCTCAAGCCCCTATTGACCGAGCTCGGCGTTGAGCCCCGCGAAGTCACCGGCATCTAAACAACTCATTTTTTTCTTCTTCTTTTTATCCCTTTTCCTCCCACTGGCCATCTTGTCGAGTAGATTCATGTAGGCTGATGGGTTTAAAACAGCTGGCGCCGGGTGGACGGTTTCGCCATACCGAGCACTATTATTTCAAAGTTCGACGAGCACTTATACTCCGTAGATTTCCTTTACAAGATGGTGGGGAGAGGGCAAGCTAAGAGTCCAGCTCATGGATACACAACCCACACGCACGCGCAGAGAAAATAGGAAAATAATAGGTGGAGTATATTAAAAAAAGGGGGGGAAGAGAGATTGCTTTCTTTTTTTTTTTTACTTTGCATGTGAGGGAAAGAAAGAACAAAAAAGAAAAATTCACTCAGGGAAAGAAAGGATGGAAAACATGGAAAATGAAAGAAATGGAGTGCGGCAGAGGCCCGCAAAAAACTTTTTGTTTACACACGGCTGGAGAACTTGCCAAAGGCGAGCTTCTTGGTGTAGAATCCCCAAGCGAGACCGGCGATCAGAGCGACACCGACGACCGAGCAGACGGTGGCAGAGACGATGACGGCCACCGACACACCTCCCGAGGCGGAGATGGTGGCCTTCTGCGATCGGTTGGAGAAGTTGTTGTTGCGCGAGTTCATAAAGTTGATGGTGCCGCCGTTGATGATCTGGGCAAAGTAGTAGAAGTAGGCGGTGGGCATGTACGGCACGCCGGGGATGCGGGGGCCGTTGAGGAAGTGGCACGACATGGGGTCCTCGTTGCTGGCCTTGTAGGTGGTGAGCGACTGCTGCGTGTTGTAGCACTGGTTGGGGTTCTGGCCAATCCAGGCGAGGGCGAGGAGGTCGGTTGTGCTGAAGAGCAGGGTGTTGTTGGTGTTGGTGGCGTTGAGCGGGAGGTTGCGGCCATAGTCACCCGAGATGACGGCGACGACGTTGTTGCGGTCAGTGCCATCACGGCCCTCACCAGAGTTGTTGGGGTCGTTGTAGTCAGAGCCGCACCACTGGAAGAGGACCCAGTCGCCGACGGTGGCCGAGAGCACGTTGGGAACATAGTCGTACTCGACGCAGTTGCGGACCTGGGCAATGTTGCCGCGCTTGCCACGGACGTTGATGTTCCAGATGGTGGCGCTGGTGGGCACCTGGGTAGGGAGGGCCGAGCGCTGCTTGATCTGGAAGACGTAGGTGCGGTCCTGGAAGACACGGCCGTACTGGGCAGTGTTGATGGCCATGCGGACGGGGACCGAGTTGGCGGGGTTGTCGATGCTCTCGGTGGTCGTGTTGGAGGGGACGGTGGGCGCGGCAGTGGGCACGTAGCTGGGGATGGCCCAGCCGTACTGCTGGACGGGGTTGGTGTAGATGCGCGAGTTGTCGGTGTAGTCAAAGTCCCAGGGAACGTCGTAGTTGGAGATGTTGTAGCGCAGACGGATGGTGCAGCGAACAGTGTCCGAGGTGGTGATGGGGGCGAGGCCGACCGAGTTGAGGTAGTTGTTGACCGACGTGTAGATGGTCGAGACGGCACCGTTGGGGATGTTCCAGTCGTAGTAGGCCAGGTTGGCGTTGGTCTGGGCGCTGTCGGCCGTGTCGCCGCGGAGGTTGAGGTTGCCGAGGCGGTTGTCGGTCGAGGCAAAGGCCGTCTGGCAGGTGGGCTCGGCCCAGTTCCAGGCGCCAAAGCAGGACCAGTCAAAGCCGGCGACCTCGCAGTCGCGCTGGTTGTTGTAGTACCACGGGCAGAGGGTGTTCTGGGTGATGTCCGACATGCAGGTGGTCCACGTGCCATTGTCCGAGGGGGCGGCGGTGCACAGGCACTTGTTGTTGGTGTTTTGCGACTGCGACATGTAGTACGAGCAGTTGGCGTTGGCCTGCGAGGTGAAGATGGCGAGGTCGATCCAGGGGGTCGGGTGGAAATAGGGGTAGTAGTCGCGCTCCTCGGTGCACTCGTAGCCGTAGCGGGCAGAGTTGGGCTCCTGGCGCGTGTTCTGGGCGCCGTTGTTGGGGTTGGGGTTCTGGTCGGCGGTGAAGAGACCACCGTTGCGGGCGCGCGCCTGGCACTGCAGGTACCAGTTCTCGGGCTCCATGTAGCCGTAGGTGACGGCCTTGCGGGTTGAGCACTGGCACGTGGCCGAGTTGAAGGTGCTGGTGCTCGTGGCCAGGTTCAGGGCGTCGCAGGTGGCCGAGTCGTTGAAGGTTCCACCGGGGCACTCGGACGACAGCAGGGGGCGGGTCTGGGTGCACGTGTTACCATAGACGTTGAAGGCGGCCTGCGAGTTTGTGGGGTCCGACGTGCACGAGGGGTTCTGGAGCAGCGACTGGGCGTCCGTGCACGGGCGTCCGAGCGACTCTCCGTGCGTAAACTGGTAGTTGTCGTACTCGGGCTGGAAGGCACCCCAGGCAAACATCTTGAACGTGGGCTCGCAGCCCAGCTGCAGGATCTCCTGGCAAATCGTCGATTCGGGGTTGGTGGGGTCGTCCTTGTTGGACGCGCCGTTGCCGCACGAGTGCTGCGACATCCACTCGATGTGGATGCTCGTGCCCTCGTAGAAGACCATCTCCTGGTCGCACCAAGCGTAGCCGCCAGCGGCATTGTCGTTGCTGTTGTAGAGACGGTTGTCGTTGTTGCGGTCGTTGGATGTCTCGTCACATCGGTCGTTCATGCCACGGGGGTTGTGCAAGTAAGTATCTAATGAGCCCCAAATGTTTTGTTTTTTTTAAATTAAAAAAAAAACGCGGGGAAATAAAGATATAAAAGATATGAGGGGGGGACAAGGGGAAATAAAAATATAAAAGAGAATGAGGGGGACGAGGGGAAATTTAAAAAAATTAGGAGTGTAAATTAAAAAAAACGAGCTAAAATAAAAATAGAACTCCAAAAAAAAAAATTGTTTTTTTCTTACCTGCTTGCGCCAGCGCGAGCAGAGTGGACATAACCACTGCAATTGTGAGCTTGCTGTAGGCCATGGCTTCTGCCAAAAAAAAAAAAAATTCATTGTTCGGTTCAGCAAAAAAAAAATATAAAAAACTGTTGCTGTGACTATTTTTCTCTCGTGACGTAAAATTGTCCACCAAAAAAAAAAAAAAAGAAGGGGAAAACACACCGTGTGCGCGTTCAACACGTTCAAATAGCATTCTGCGAGGGCTGCCTGGAAAATACAATGAACGGGAAAAACAGAAGAAATCACCCCATTTGAAATCTTTCCTTCTGCTCCTCAAAAGAAAAAATTCTGCAACGAAAAAAAAGACGCACAAAACAAACGGGACACATGCACAAAAACTCCCCTGGTCCCCCCTGGTCTGCACCCTTTCAGCGCTCGCCGCGTTCCTTTTATTTATTGTCCTGCCGACTGCTCTTCAGTTTGTTCGCGTGCACAAAAAACGCCCCTGTTTTTTTTACCCGGGTAACGAAATTGCGTGAGAAGTGGCGTGCACGTTTTCTATTTACGACTCGGAAGCTTTGTTTTATTGATTGCGCCTTTGCAAGGCCCCGCCGTCCCCTCCCCCCCTCCTCTTGTCCTCTTGGAAATGTGCACCTTTTTTGGCCCTCACTCCTTAAAATAACAAAAGGGAAAAAAAACAGCCGCTGCGATGGCGACCGTCTGGAAAGTTTTGACGGTGCTGGCGGCGCTGGCTCTGTCCGCGTCCGCCTACCTCGACCCAAACTACAAGTACCTTTTCTGGACTGAAATGAACGTGAACAACCTCCAGCCTGGTACCACAAACACCGCCGACGTGGTAAAAATCTTTTTTCTTTTCTCTTTCTTTTTCTTTTTTTTCTTGGACGACTTATTTTTCACCCTCCATCAATAAAAAAAACACAAACAAAAAAAAGGGTGTCCTGTTTGCCGTGTTCACCCCCTCCAACAACGTCCTCCAGTACTGGATCTACGACACCCTCGCGCCCCCGGTCAACGTTAACCAGGTTGCCCTCTTCGGCCCCGACTCGTGTCTGGCGCTTTACCCCGGCTCGTACCCCGACGAGTACGTCGGTGGTGGGTCCTGCAGCTACTCTGCGCCACAGCAGATTGTCCTCACCACGCTCGGCTCCGGACCCACCATCTCGACGGTCACGTTGAACACGGGTCAGATTGAAATGGTATTTTTTTTTTTGGTTGTTGTTTAAGAAACTACAAAATTTATTATTTTATTTTAGCTCTTTGACAACCAGATGTTTGTCCGTCTCGATTCGTCCGTCTACCCTGCAGGCCACATGGCGGGTCACCTGAGCTACCAGTCGTATGCGCCCGTGACGAGCAGCTTTGCGGAGCTGACGCAGCAGTACACCAGCTTCGTCTTCATGGGTGGCAACAGCGGTCAGTTCCCCGACGAGACCACCTCCTCGACCAGCAACACTGGCTTCATCTTCCTCTTCTTGAGCTCATCAAACCCCCCAACCATCTACTACCAGATTTTCCACACGGTCGGTCGCGGCAGTCTCTCGCTGAACTGCCCTAACGTCGTGCCCTCGAGCATTTCCTTCAGCCAAGGCGCCGTCACAGGTATGACCGGCTACATCTCGCTCGAAGTCACCGGCGGCAAGGACTACACACCCATGATCACCGAGGTTTTCACGGACGCCCAGTGCTACTTTGTCCTGACCTCGGGTGCCTATCCCAACGGTGAGCTCTTTGGCTGGGTCGTTCGCTATGGCCAGTACGTCGTCTCTGCCTCGGGTGCCATTGCCGGCGCCAACGGCGGCTTCTCTGGCTCGGCCGACTATGCCTCCTGCTCGGCCGACTTTGACCTCGGCTCGCGCATCATTGGCTTCCAGTGCGTCAGCAACTTCACCACCGACTCTGTCACCAGCTATCAGATCATCTCGGGCTCGACCGGCCTGGTCATCTGCAACGGCACCGGAGTCGTCAACACGGGCCCGGACGTGCCCACTGCGGCGCCTTCGCAGCCCTCGTATCTCACCATTCCTTCGCAGTTCTTCTGCCAGGTCAACGCCTCCAACATCAACGACGTCTACAACCAGCAGATCTGGCTCGTCGTCACCACAGTAAAGTACCCCAATGGCGCTATCAAGGGTCAGCTCCTCTATAACAATGACGAGATCGGAGTTGCGGGCAGCTCTGGTCTTTCGGTCGGTGCGCAGGCCGCCATCGGTGTCGTCGTCGGTGTCGTCGGTCTTGCTGCCATTGCCGGTGTCGCCTTCCTCGGCTACAAGAAGGGCTGGCACGAAAAGCTCACCCGAAAGGTCTAAGCCACTCTTTCGGTACCTCAGTCCTGTTTTTTTTTTCCACCACCGTTTTTTTCTTCAGTGATCAATTTCTCCTATTTACCGGCTTTGTTTTTTTTTGTTTTGTTTTGTATATTGTTGCTCCTGTTCCTGGCACTCTTCAGAAAGACTGGTTTCTTCTGTTGGTGCTTTGGACAGGGGGGAAGAAATTCACAACTCAAAAACTCGGATTCTCGAAAACCGTTACTTTTTTGTTTTTTCAAAAAAAATGACAAGCAAACTGTTGACCGCTGGCGCCGCGAGCAAGGTGACTGTCCGCGTACGCTCAGAGTCACAGCCACAGCCGACGACGGCGGCGACGATGACGACGACGGCTCAAACTAGTTCGACAGCGACCTCATCGAGCCGGCCCGCGCTTGGGCCAAGCCAAGTCAGCAACGTGTTTGATCGGTACGCTCTTATTTCTTTTGGCGACGGTTGCTCAAAGGCAATGTCTTGACATCCATCCTCACCTGCTCGTGTGCGCTTTGGGAGTAGACTAAACGCGCCCAAGGGAGCTGCGAAGAAGAACGACAAGGATGCACAGACAAACAACAATGCAAACTCAAAGCCTCCGCTCCCAACGTCCAGCACACTATCGGCATCGTCAAAGCCTCACATGCGCCTAGTCATGGTCCCAACATCACAAGCGGCTCCTGCAGTACGCTGGATGTTACTACTATGAAAAGTACACTCATTTTTTTTGAAGTCTCTGCCTCAAGAGGTCTCGGTGCCGTCGACTCCAACAGAGGCTGAGCAGCCCGTGCTTCCACAAAAGCAACTACAACAGCAGCCGCAGCAGTTGATGGCATCGCTGGTAGACGTTGCAAAGGAACAAGTAATGAATAAAAATGGTCTCAATTTATTCGATGCCCTTTTAATTTCTCCCTTCTAGACCATGAACGAGCATTTCGCGACGCTCGACAGCACAAACGATCAAATAAAGGAACTCCTGGCTTCCACAATCGTATTAAAAAAACGAGTTTTAGAAGAATCACTGAAAATTTCCGTGCAGGCATTCGCCGAGTCGCTTCTCATCCCTCAAGTCCAATGACGGATGATATTAGTATTCTTGTTGTAAGAAAGTCCCTTGCGAGGAAGATGCGAAGATTAAACAAAGACAAGGGGCCTTTGATCAAAATATGTTTTTTTTTATTTCTAAAAAAATGAATCAAGCACAAAAGCACTATAGTAAGGGTGAGGGACTAATAAACAAAGCAGGTCAGAAAGGGGATACGAGAGGAAAGAAAAGTAGAAGGATGGAGAAAAGCAAGACAAATCATGTTTAGTTGACTCTTAGTTGGGAAGAAACATGCCTCGAGCACAGCTTCCCCTCAAAAAGAAAACATACACACTCAACAGCCTCGCATCCCACCCACCACCTCTTCCTCCCTCTCGCTCCATCCATCTCCTCTCCAGCGGTAGTTTCTCTTTCCCCGGTTAGTGCTGGGCGGCCGCCAGCTTCTTGTTGAACTCGGCGGTCTTGCGCGCCTGCTCGTTGAGCGGAATGCTGAACGCGTAGGCAGCAATGGTGCCACCAATGAGGGCGGCAGCAATGTTGATCTGCAGCAGGCGGGCGTATTGGCCCTTGATCACGGGGACAGGCATGGCGGGTCGCGGGATTGGAGTTCCTGTTTTTTTCCCCCCCAAGGGATTAATAATTAAAACAGCAGCACCAGAAGCGAGAAGACAACATGGCTTGCTGAGCAAAGCACTCAGCTCTGGCTCGGAGTGAGAGAGCACAGACGAGTGCAGCGAGGCGGGTGAGTGTGTTGCAACGATAGGGATACAGTCTGAACAAATGTGGAGTTCTACATGTCAACTTTTTTTTTTTTTCGTTGCGTAGTCCTTCCTTTCCTTCCTCTCCTTCCTCTGTCTCCTCGTCGCCTCGTCGCCTCCTCTGTCTCTCCTTTCGTCCCACCATAATCGAGAGAGAGAGCGAGAGAGACAGACTCGGTGGTTTTTTCTGGGATTGGCTGACGAGTCTCCTCAAAAAATGTGTAGCCCCAACCACGTAATACACGTTTGCGTCGGAACGATAATGAAGGTCGTCGTCAAGAACCTGCAGCAGAAGGCGTTCACCCTCGACTTGAAGCCGTCGACCAAGGTACACCGTGCCGTTTTGTTCCCTCCCACCCCCAAAAAATTTGACCGACAAGCTTGGCCTCTTTGCCACACCAACAAAAAAAAAAAAAAAAAGATCAGCGAGCTCAAGCAAAAGCTCGACGAGGTCCACAAGCTTGGTGCCCCTGCGACGCAAAAGCTCATCTACTCTGGCAAAATCCTCACTGATGACCAGACTGTGGGCGAGCTCAACATGACCGAGGCCTCGTTCATCGTCTTCATGATCAGCAAGGTTGCCGCTGCACCCGCACCCGCACCCGCACCCGCCGCCGCCGCCGCCGCCGCCGCCGCTGCCCCAGCTGCCGCGCCTGCATCGCCCGTCAAGCCCGCCGCTGCCACCCAGGCTGCGACGGCCCCTGCACCGGTGGCTGCGCCCACGGCCCCCGTCGCCGCCCCCTCTCAGCCTGTCGCGTTCAACTCGGACCCTAGCTTTGGTACGACCTCGTTCTCGTGCTTAATTAACTGGCCATCTGTGTTCCAAAAGTGACCGGCTCGGACCTCGAGAGCTCGATCATGGAGATGATGTCGATGGGCTTTGAGCGCGACCTGTGCATCAAGGCGCTCCGCGCTGCATTCAATAACCCTGATCGTGCCGTCGAGTACCTCCTCAACGGCATCCCCGCAGGCCTCGGTGCCTCCGAGGCGGCCGCCCCTGGCGCCCAAGTCTCGGCCGGGTCCACGCCAACTCGTACTGAACAGAAAAAATTTTATTTATTTGTTTGCTTGCATCCTAAACATGGTTGCACTCGAAGACTCGCCCCAGCGACAGGCGACTGCTCCCACCGCTCCTGCTGCTGGCTCCCCCGGTATGCAGCTGCCCAACCTTTTCCCTGGTGGCGCTGCTCCTACTGCTCCTGCTGGTGGTACTCAGATCGCCCTAATTGATCACGATGTTTCTAATATTTTTTCTAGGCAACCTCGCCTTCCTCCGCAACCAGCCCCAGTTCCAGCAGCTACGGCAAGTGGTGGCACAAAATCCCCAGGCGCTCGAGCCTCTTCTGCAGCAGATCGGTGCCGCCAACCCAGCACTGATGCAGCTCATCGTCGAGAACCAGCAAGAGTTTATGCAGATGCTGGCCGGTGACGACTTTGAGGGAGGTGCAGGACCTGGTCAACAGGTGATCGAAGTCACACCAGAGGAGAAGGAGGCGATTGAGCGAGTATGTCAAGCTTTTTTTTTTTTTTTGTTTTTAATTTTGTTCCTAATGCGTGCTGTGCTCAGTTGGAACGTCTTGGCTTTGAACGAAGCAAAGTGCTCGAGGCTTATCTTGCATGCGACAAGAATGAGGCACTCGCAGCCAACTACCTCTTTGACAACATGAACGAGGAGGACTAAACCTGGAGGGGAAAAAGCGAGCTTCTTTTTTCATCAGTTTTTTTTTTCCCAGGGGGCACCAGACCTGAATTATAGTGCAATGCCTCAGTCTTTCGTAGGCTATTTGAAAGTTAGACCTGCGAAGAAAAACTTTTTTTCATGTCAAAGCCGATCATCCAGGCTTTTTTTAAAAGTACAAACATGAAATCCTTCCCCGCATTCAAGACTGTGCAGAAAAACGTCTTGTGACCTTATCCAAGGGTTGCGCCCACGAGGTTTCGATGCCCTCCATCACCTCGGGTGTTGGCTGCCATTTCGCGTTGCCAGCGTCATTTTGCAGGACGAATACATGCGAGTCGTGGATGGCCTCAAAGTACATTTCCTCTGCCGTCCGTAGTGAGAAATAAAAATAAGTACACGCAAGGGAGAAAAGAACTATACGGTCATCAACGAGGTGCTGCGATCCGTTCTTGAAGGTGTGTTTGAGTTTTGGAATGATCCGATCAGCACGCAGGAACTTGGAGTTGAGCATTTTGGGGATGGCGGGTGTCGGCGGACTGATCCATTCAGGCACAAACACGGTGAACGAGAGCGGGCTCGCACTTTTTCCCAGCAGCTGATAATTTGCCAAGTGAAAGGAGATTAAAATGCCATCGTGAAAGTGTGGGTTTTTTTTTACGTATTCAATCCGATCCACCATCGCCGTCATGGCCTCTTCGTTGAACGGCGGGTTGGCTTCTGCCGAACCCTCGACAAGGTCGAGGTCGAAGAAGGACCCCATCGAGCCGAAGAAGCGGTCCGTGTCGGCAAAGGCAGAGGCAAAATTCGGAAAGTAACAATTGAGCGGTGATGCAAAGCATTCAAAGTCGACGCCGAGGTTTGTCTTGCAAAAAGTAATAGGTGTGGGTATTAGAAGAAGAAAAAAAACAATCAAACGTTTTTTTAATCATTATTTAGGAACCTGAAGGTGCTTAAAGACAGACTCGGGGAGGGCAGCTTGGAACCCGGAACCCTCGTGGGTCTTGACACCCGAGAGGGTCTGGTAGCGTCGGAGCATGCACCAAAGGCGCGGCAGGAATAGATCCTCGTGCGTGTTCTGACGCTGGTACAACTGTCGAAGCTTGTTCCAATGGCGCAGTTGCAGAGCCAGCCGCAGCTCATTCTTGTATGACACCTGGACAAAGCGATCGTCCAGAACGGCCTTGAGGGCATCCCGACCGAGCGGGGGATCAAAAGCAAAGGGCACGCCCGTTGCCTTTTTTAAAAAGTACATGTTTTTTGAAGCCAACCGTTTCTCAAAGCACAACACGCGCACATACGGGTGTCATCTTTGCACTCAATTCGCCGAGAACATGAGACTCCTTGTCGGCGGCGGCGTTGAGTCCATCCATGATCTCCATCACGACGGGGTTTGCAATTTCCTTTTTTTTTTTTTTTTTTTTTGCCAGCCTTGAGAAAAATATCGCTTTTCTCCCCCCATGAAAGAACTCGGTACCTGCATTGGCAAGCGGACCTGCTCACGAACTTCCGTCAGCTTGTTCAAAAAGGCCTCCTTGGTGGTGGACGAGTTGGATTGGTCTAGCCATGTCAACGTGCCAGACGCAACCACCTCGACGGCGCTGACGGCACTCGTCTTGCTGCCCGAGGCCACCTTTTTGCACAACCTCAAGCACGACCTGATAAACTGGTCGACCTGCTGCTTGGCCTGCTGCGCCGACTCGATGTACCGCTCGGCCTTGACGTGCATCGGGATGACCTGTTTTCCCAAGCCGTCGACTAACAAAAAAAACCTTGGTGCTTTACAGTACGTCGTGCAGCTGTCGCTCAATCGGCGACACCCCGCGGGCCGACGCTGTCGAGGGCGCCAGAATGGATGAGGACGACGGCACCATGGGCTCGATGCGCTCGCTGCTGGGCACGGTGAACATCTGGTACAGCCAGTGGTTGAACGACTCCTTGGGCGCCTGCAGCAGCGACAGCTTGTCCTTGCACAGCTGGTTGTAGTGCTCGCGCAGCCTCTCCACGGCAAAGGCGCGCTGCAGCTCGTGCTCTGGGTGCGGGTGAGGCTGCGTCTGGAAGAAGAAAAAAAGCGTGTCAGGCGCGAATGTCATGCAGTCAATCTGTTATACCGTCTTGAGCCGCATCAGGTGCTCGGTCACGTCAAACACGGCGCCAGACGTCGCGACCGTATCCCCGGACGACGATCCATGGCCCACGAGCACCGTCGTCAGCGGCTCCGTGGCCGCCGTGGCCGCCGCCGAGTCGTTGCCCACGTTGGCCGCCACCTCGGCAGGCAAGTCAAACGTGGAAACGTTGGTCCCTGGTTGGAAAAAGTACAGCCGGCGCTGCTTGCTGCTCAGCTCCACGTGCCATTGTGGCTGTTGCGGCTGTTGCGGCTGCGGCTGCTGCTGCTGCTGCTGCTGCTGCTGGTAAGCGTAGTGCTGGCCGCTGTTGCCGCCTTCGCTGTCTGTGCGTGCGCGTTTGTACATACTACGTAGTGCCGACAACCAAAGTGGACGTGTTGCGTCCGCGTGTTTTTTTCGTTTCCGATCGATGTCGACTGCTTCACAGGAACAACGCCTGCTTGCCGTGCTTGGCCGGCTCAACGCAGCCACTGGAGCGTCTGCGCCGGCGGCCAATGCGGGTGCTGATCTCGCCACGCTGGTACCGTTTCGCCTTTGCTTTTGTGTTGCCTTGGTTTGACTCGTGTTTTTGTTTTCGGCGCATAGGTGGCTGAGCTCGAGAAGGCCATTGACCATGCGGGCGATGCGGTCGCAAGCGTCGGCTCTGGAGAGAGCGACACCAAGCGACTACAAACGGTGTTGGCGCGTATCAACGCCTCGTTGGGAACAAAGGCAGCATCGTCCCCGAGCGAACTCGCTGGACTTGTACGTACTGGGTTTCTTTGTTTTGTTTTGTTTTTTTGTTTTTTTTTTTGCATTGAACAGCAAGAGCTAAAACAATCGTTCTCCCAGGTTGAGGCCATCGAACAAGCAGTGGGCCAGGCTGCCGATTCGGTTGGATCAAAGGCTGCCGGCCATTCAAGCAGCAAGCCCGAGACCAACGTGCAGACGTTCTCGATGGCTGTGGCGCCCCAGCTCGCTCCTGTAGCCCCTGTCGCAGTCGAAAAGTCCAAAGAGACGGCCACGGTTGGTAATCCTGCTGATGCTGCTCCTACCGCCGCCGGGGCTGCTACGCCGGCTGCTCCCAATTTGGATGCGGACGTCGTCAAGACACCAACGGTTGCTGCTGAGGCCCCAGACTCGGCGGCGGTTCCAGCGACGGCAGCCAAGTCCATTTACGAGGGCAATCTCAGCAAACTGGGTGGTGGCATGTTTGCGAAATGGCAGCCGCGCTACTTTCGATTGCTCCAGGACCGCATCGAATGGTCCGACTCGGACAAGAAGCCCGCCAAGAACCACGCACTCCTCTCTGAGGTCAAGGCGATTGCCCAAGCAGACGAGGTAGGTTCCTTCTTAGAAAATCTATTTTTAATTCGATGCAAAAAAAAAAACAAAAAAAAAAACAGAAAAAGCATAATCGCAAGCACGTCCTTGAAATCTCCGCTGCCAAGAAGACCTACTATGTCCAGGCTGCTGACGAGGCGAGCTTCAAGGTGTGGGAGTCACAGTTGACCCAGTGGAAGTCCTCCTCATAATCTTCCTCTTTTTTTTTTTGATTTACAAAAAAATGTTACCTCAAAGCTCAATCTGTTGAACTCCCAATCGCTAGACGTTACCGAGTTGTGTGGCTGCTATACATGCAATAAAAATAAAAATAAAACTGGCAACGAAATTTCGATGACGCGGCCGCAACCACTCGGATCAATCGTCGTACGCCATAACCATCAATCAGGCTCTCCCCACCACCGCCGCCAACTAACCTCCTTCTCTGACAGAGCGAACTGGTGGACGAAGCGGCGACCGTTCTGTCCAAGCAGCAGCCGCAGGCCGTTGTGACAGACCCGCCATTGCCCGTATGTGACCTGCTGCTGTTCATGCTCGAGTGGACCCCTGCCTCGCCCACGATGCTGTTGGACGCGCTGTTGGCGGTGCCCAGGAGGGGCCCCGTGCTCGCCATCGTCCTGTTCTGGGTCAGGAACTACCCGTGCCACTTTACCGAGACGGACGAGGGACTGTCGTTGTTGTCACGTTTGCATGGCCTCGTTCGATCACCATCACCTGCTTCGACGACGACGACGACGACGACGACAGACGGCTGCGACTCTGATCACGTCGAGGCCGCCCTCGTTGACGCACTCGCCGTCGCTTGCAACGAGATTCTGCAACAGCAGGAGCCTGCGACACCCACGTCGGCCTCGTCGGTCTCTGAGCGTCCTTTTTCACGGGGCTTCCTCCTCTCCGCCACGCTTGCATCATCGTCGACGTCGCCGCTGTCGGCGGTCTCGCCTGCGATCGCCACGAGCACGAACAACAGCGCGGCGTCCTCGTCGTGGCCAACCCCAGCACTCGGCGGCAATGACGCCCAAATGTCCGCAGCGGGACCCATCCCACTGTTATTCTTGGACATTTCGTCCAATGTGCTCGCGCAACACATCTTCCAGATGCAGCTCGACGTCTTTCGCTCGCTGCGTCCGTCTGATTTCATCCAGTTTGCGACCGGAAAGAACATGCGCAAGCAGCACCAACCACAACCTCAACCACCGCCTGTCCAGCCCTCGCTCGATGGAGGGGCCGATGCTGTGGCGAGTGGAGGTGGAAGTGCGAGCTCATCGCGGCGAGCAAGTCTGCAAAAGGGACACCAGAACGCTGTCGTCCGGGGCATTCGTCTGTTTAACCAGGTCGCCTTCTGGGTTGTCCAGATGATCCTCAACGAGACCGTGCTCAAGGACCGTGTGCAGATGCTGGCCAAATTCATCAAGGTCGCCGTCCGCCTGCGCGCCAGCCACGACTACAACTCGCTCTTTGCCGTCTACAGCGGCCTCACTCACAACGCCGTCTTCCGCCTCCGCCACACGTTTGATGCACTCCCCAGGCGGCATACGCTCTCGTGGGAGCTCATCACCGCCTTCCTCTCACCCGAGAATAATTTCCAGCGCTACCGACAGGAGCTGAAGGAGCATGCTCGTAAGTTGACCCTTTCGAAAGTACTACTGAAAGAAAAAAAAATGTAGAGCACAGCATCCCGTACATCGGCCTTCTCATCTCTGATCTTGTTCACATTAACGATGTCTACTTGCGCCAATCCTCGCCTCCCGATACCATCAACATGCCAAGGCTCGCTGCCAACGTAATAAAATTATTAAAAAAAACTATATCTTCTTGTTTAATTTAGATCATCCCTTAGGCCAACTTGATTAAACAAGCACTGCAGGCAGATGCTTTTTTACCGACGATTGCTGTGGACCCCGGGCTGTGGAAGATCTTGCATTTGGCCCTGTTGCCGACCGTGTCTGAGCAAGAAATGGACAAGTTGTCGTACCTGCGCGAGCCACGCGATGGTAGTATTCGGTCTGAAGAGAACAAAGGGCACTCAGTGTGTTTTTTCGCAACAGGATCCCAAAAACGCAACGAAGTGAGCGGTGAGGACAAGTCGTCTGTGTTTCAGACGTTTATTAGCAGCACTGCCAAGGGCCTGTACGGAGACCACGCGTCCAGTGGTGGTATCGACGGCAGGTATGCCGATGGCCACGAGGACGACCACGAGGACGATGCAGACGACAACACGCGAGTTGAAAGCCTTGTGCAGGAGCTCTGTGACGCTATTTTTCGCCAGGTTTTTAAATTCATTATTCCTATCTTTAACTAAATTACAACTCTACGCTAGTTTGATAAGGACAACTCCAATTCTCTCTGCATTGACGAGTTTGAGACGATGGCCTCGTTCTTCCCGTTCATCTACAGCTTTCAAACACTCGACACAAACAAGGACGGCATCATCACGCGTGACGAACTGTACGGGTTCCTGCTCGAAGCGCACAAAGGCACGATCTGGAATAAGCTGCACAAACTCTTCCAGCACTCGATCATGCCGCCGGGCACCCTGCGCTGCGAAGTGTGTACCAAAGTCATGTGGAAGAGCCTGGTGATGGGGTCGTACTACCGCTGCATCAACTGCGGCCTAGCCGTCCACAAGCACTGCCGCGCCGCCCTCGCTGGAGACTGCGACCCTGATGCCTCTCGACCCTCCTCGGCTCTCTCGTCCTCCTCGTCAACCCAACTGTTTAGCAACCTCTGGGGATCTTTGACAACGGGAACCTCCGGCCAAGCAGCCACGGGCAAGAGGCCTGTCGCAGCATTTGTCGTCGATGATTCTGCTTCTTCTACCACGACATCCGTGCCGCTCAAACCTGTGGTGGTCGCGCACGAAGCGCCTCCGACGATCTCATCATCGTCATCATCAGGCAAGGTAATGCCTTAAATAAGAATTCTCTTTTTATTATTTTTTTTCCGCACTACAGGTGAAATCCTCCCGAGTCATGCACAGGCGAGTGCGCAGCGAAGACATCCGACATCTCACCCTGGAACCATTGACACCATCGGGCTCGTCGACAAGTCTGGCCAATCCTTCCCTCCGCGGCGACGGCAATGTTTCTGCCAAGGTCACGCCCGTGACCAGTCGCAGCTCAACGCCCGTGAACGACGATCGTCCTCCCGTCATACCGGCCGTACAGCCACCCGTCGCACAGCCCTCGATCGTGATCTCGGCCGCCTCGCCAAAGACCGCGGTCGACGTCCACAAGGAGATCGCGGCCCTGCAAGCCCGTCTGGAGCAAGAGGCGGAACTGCTCCAGCGTCTGCGGATCGTCTCGTCCATCTCGGGCAACACGGCCGCCGACTTTCAGCGCTCGCTGCTAGATTTGATGGAGGCCAACCAGAGGTCCTTGCGCTCGTTGCAACTTGCTTAGTTGGTGCAATGGTCTCGGATTGATCGTCCAATCAAAAGTTGACTTTTCGGCACGGGGGCAAACCTCAGTGTGTTTTTCGTCAGTAAGTGAACGCGCCACGCGGAGCTAACGACTCTCCCTCCGCAGAGGCGACCGACCAGCACACAGCCCGATAACGGACCCGACAGGTACGGTTTCTTTCTACTGCGCAGCAGCATGGAATCCAACCCCCTTTGTGACTGGAAGAACGTGAAAAGGAACAATGACGCGCCATGTGGTGAAGAAACCCACGGCCGTGGTGCCTTCAACGGGTGGCCAAAAGCAGAAGCAGGCGCACCAAAGTGGTGATCGCGACGACGAGGAGGACGACTATGGGCAGGACGACGACGAGGACGACGACGACGACGACGACGACGACGACGACGAGCTGGACGACGAGGACGACGGCGGTGAGTACGACGGCAAGTCTGCCCCCGCTCTCAAACGCCAACGAACGAGTGCTATCGCCGCTCCCACGCCCAGCAAGTCCATCGCCAGGACAGGCAAGTCTGCCGGTGCCGTCAAGAAGACCGCGAGTAGCGAGCAGCCAGCCAATAGCACGAGCAGCGCCGACCTCTTTGCGTGCTCTGCGCTGCTGAACCTGCAGTCACCCCCCGGGACCCCCCATCTTACACCACTCTTCTCTCCCATGATGCCCCAGACCATGCCTGGCACGAGCCCACACGCGCTCGCCCCACAGATGGCGCCGTCACCGTTTGTGAAGGGCATGCCGTCCCCGATGCTGCCGCCGTCCATGTACAACGCAGCCCAAGCCACGCTACGACAGCAGCAGCAGCAGCAGCAGCCGCTTCAGCGCTCGTCGTCCAAGGACGGCAGTGCCAGACAGTCGATGTCGTCGTTTGCCCCGTTGCCACAGTTCGCTCCCCTTGGTGGCTCTGCGTTGCCGTCGGGCCACGGCAACAACCCCGTCGGCAACGGTCCTGTACACGTGCCCATGTCGCCGTCGACACTGCTGCTGGCCAGCCCGTCCGGATGGATCCTCCCGTCGCTCCCCGCGACAACGATCAAGCACGAGCCGGTGCTGTCACCAAAGGCGCAGCCGCAACCGTCGGCCAGCCGATCGCCCGCTCAATCGGGCATGTCGACCGAGTCGTCGTCCCCGTCGGCCTCGCCTACGTCCGCCGGCCGGCCTGTGCGCACGTGCGTCAACTGCGGGACGACGTCGACCCCGCTGTGGCGTCGCACGGACGATGGCTTCCACATTTGCAATGCCTGCGGCCTGTACAAGCGGCTCAAGAGCGTCGATCGTCCCGCGGGCATGAAGACCGACGTCGTCCGCAAGCGCCGCCGATGCCGCACGCCGATGCCTTCTGCACCCACCCTGGACCAGGTTGCCCTGGAAGCAGCGGCGGCGGCAACTGCTGGCACAGACTCTGACGATGCGATTGACCCACCCAAGCCGTCCCTCAACCACCACAGGCACCACCGCAAGACGTCGATCGCCAACATTATCGACGCCGAACCGTCCAGCCACCACAAGCAGCAGCTTCAACAACAGCGCCAGATCAACGGTGGAGACAACAGCAACGACCAGCTGTCGTTCCAGTTACCCCCTCCCATGATGCTCAACGACGCCGTGGCCGCGCCTTCGACCACGTCCAACCCATCGGCCACCGAGCTTGCGTCGTTGGCCACCATGGGCGCTGCCATCAGCCTGTCCCAAAGCCTGAAGCACTCCGTGGCTCCCGCGGCCATCACCCATAACAACAGCAGCAACGAAATCGTCTCCCAGCTGCGCAAGGGGCTCGAGATGCAGGCGAGCCAGTTCCAGCTCTTGCTGGATCTCACGTCCAAGGCCCTCGATGCCCTCGATCGTCGCGACGACACAACCCTCAATCGCATCTTGCAGTCTCGATCTGATAGTTGGTCCACTTTCCTTCGCACCGGCCGCCTTCCAGTTGCGGCATCCTTATCCTAGCCATACATATATATAAAACCTACATAAAAAATACAGTATTGTACAACAAGTCAGCGTAAGTCAGCGGAGAAATGCCATTCAAAAGTTCTCGTTGCAAAAAAATATATATATATTTTTTTTCCAAACAAAGGTGAAAAAAAAAAATGGAAAATAATTGTTTTTTTTTTATATGTCTCTCTGGTTTGCTTGCTTTTTTTTTTTTGCTTGGTTGTTGCCTTTAGAAGCCAGTCGTGGGGAGGTCCATCACGTAAGGTTCCATTTGTCTCCAGTTGTCGAGGATCTTTATTTTATTTATTTATTTTTTTTCTCATTCGCTTTCAACTTTGTACCTTGTCGCCATACTGGAATCGCCCCTTGACAAAGTCGCGGATGATGAGGGTGATAAAGGCTTTGTGGAGTTTGAAGAAGGCCAACTCCTCCCACATGCAAAGAGTGACGAAATCGTCGAGCTTGCCGAGCAATTCAATCTCCTTCTCGTCCTGCTCAATCTGCTGAATAACGACATCGACAGCCTTGCCAACGGTGCCCTTGGCAGTAAGCGATGTAAGCTTGGACTTGTTTGATTGGATGCGCTTGATGAGGGTTTGTGCATCCTACACAGAGAGAGAGAGAGAGAGAGAACAAAAATGTAAATAGGTTGTTTTTAATTAAAAAAATTACCTTTTGGGTCAGTTGTGTGCTGCGAATAAAGAGGTCCTGGAAGGCGGTGGTGATGCCCTGCTGGTGCTTGAGCTTTTCGACGGTGCTGTCAATCACTTTGCCGGCCTCCTCCGCAAACAGCTTGCTCAGGCTCTCAAACTTGGACGTGAGCACCTTGTAGTTTCGGTTGGAGGAAACCCACTGCGCCGGGAAATCAGACTC
>Ga0302227_10001281_pt1 | contig 19067 bp, 15 predicted proteins | sample II_Palsa_N1_1_FD_193525 | JGI IMG/M metagenome (GOLD analysis project Ga0302227, IMG submission 193525) | Peat permafrost microbial communities from Stordalen Mire near Abisko, Sweden - II_Palsa_N1_1 | ecosystem: Environmental > Terrestrial > Soil > Palsa > Peat permafrost | place: Sweden... | reverse complement strand
GGCACAGGCCGGCTTCATCAATTTCTATCCCGATGACGCGATCAACCCGTACCTGCCCGCCGCCGCCAGCGGCCCGTGGGTAGTCACGCTGAAGGGCGCTGTGCTGCATGACAACGGCGGCTACGGCATGCTCGGTTTTGGCCACAATCATCCTGCCATCGCTGCGGCGATGACGAAGCCGCAAGTGATGGCCAACGTGATGACACCCAGCGTAGCCCAGCTTCGGCTAAGCGCAGCCTTGCAGCGCGAGCTCGGCCACACCCGCGACGGCAGCCCGTACACGCACATCATGTGCTTGAATTCAGGCTCCGAGAGCGTGAGCCTTGCTGGCCGTCTGGCGGACGTCAACACCAAGCTGATGACCGACGAAGGTGGTCCGCATGCTGGCCGTGCGATCAAGCGCATTGCCGTGCGCGGCGCGTTTCACGGCCGCACCGAATTGCCGGCGCTGTATTCCGACTCGACCCGCAAGACGTACCTGCAGCATCTCGGCAGCTTCAAGTTTCACAACGATGAACTGCTGATCGTGGAGCCGTACAACGTCGAGCAGTTGAAGAAAACCTTTGCCGAGGCCGATCAGAACGGCTGGCATATCGAGGCGATGTTCCTGGAACCCGTGATGGGCGAAGGCGATCCCGGCCGCGCCGTGACGCCGGAGTTCTATGCCGCCGCCCGTGCGCTGACGAAAGCTCACGGAACCCTGCTGCTGGTCGACTCGATCCAGGCCGGCCTGCGCGCGCACGGCGTACTGTCGATCGTGGATTACCCAGGCTTCCAGCACTTCGAAGCGCCGGACATGGAAACCTATTCCAAGGCGCTCAACGGTGGGCAGTATCCGATGTCCGTGCTGGCCGTGACCGAACGCACCGCAGCGCTGTATCGCAAGGGCATCTACGGCAACACGATGACCGCCAACCCGCGCGCGCTGGATGTCGCCTGCGCTGCCCTTGGCCTGCTGGACGAGGCCCTGCGCACCAACATCCGCGAGCGCGGTCGGGAATTCATCGACAAGCTCAATGCGCTGAAGAACGAGCTCGGTGGCATGATCACCAAGGTACAGGGTACCGGCCTGCTGTTTTCCTGCGAGCTGTCACCGGACTACAAATGCTACGGCGCCGGCTCGACCGAGGAATACATGCGCGAGCGCGGCGTTGGCGTGATCCACGGCGGCGTCAATTCGCTACGCTTCACACCGCACTTCAACGTCACCAGTGCCGAAGTGGATCTGATCGTCGCGCACCTGCGCAAGGCGCTGCTGGAAGGCCCGTGCAAGGCCAGGGCTGAAGCGGCCTGATCACATGGGTTGCGGCGGTTTCCGAAACACATCGCCGCAACCTGCTCGTCCTCGCCATCAGAGTGTGGACGGATAGGGCAAAAATTATAGGACTCCCCCACTGCCAGTATCCCGGCCAGAGGCATAGACTGGCGCGGCCGGCGCTCGCCGGTCATTTAGGGAGGACTCCACGATGTCGATGTCACTTCGTCTGTTGGCTATCAGCGCGGCTTTCGCTTTTGCCGGCGCCGTCTTTGCGTCTCCGCAGTCCAGCATGACCGGTCCAGCCGCCAAAACGCTCACCCCTCAACAGCAGCGCATGAGCGACTGCAACAAATCCGCTACCGGCAAGAAAGGCGATGACCGCAAGACCTTCATGAGCAGTTGCCTGAAAGGCCAGACTGCTGCGACGCCGATGGCTGCGCCGACAAAAATGACCCAGCAGCAGAAAATGACCAGCTGCAACGCCGACGCCAAGACCAAGGCGCTCGCGGGTGCCGATCGCAAGACTTTCATGAGTTCGTGTCTGAAGAGCGCACCGGCGACTCCGTAACACACGTGGGCATCATCAACCCCGCCTGCGTATCCCGACATCGAGGTGCACAGGCGGGGTTGCTTCGTTAAGCTCGGTGGCAATCGCGAAAGAACGCCGTGTTGACGAAGAGCATCGAGCATGAAAATTGTTGAAGTCCGCCATCCACTGATCCAGCACAAGCTTGGCCTGATGCGTCGCGCCGGCATCAGCACCAAGGAGTTCCGCGAGCTGGCCGCCGAAGTCGCCGCGCTGCTGACCTACGAAGCCACCGCCGATATGGAAACCGTCGAGGAGTCCATCCCTGGCTGGGCTGGCGACCCGGTGCAAGTGCAGCGCATCAAGGGCAAGAAAATCACCATCGTGCCGATCCTGCGCGCCGGCCTTGGCATGCTGCCCGGCGTGCTCGGCATGATCCCCGCCGCCAAGGTCAGCGTGGTCGGTTTGCAGCGGGACGAGCAGACCCTGCAGCCCGTGACCTACTACGAAAAACTCAGCGGTCGCATGGACGAACGCATCGCCCTCATCGTCGACCCCATGCTCGCCACCGCCGGCACTCTCGTCGCCACCGTCGACATGCTCAAGGCCGCCGGCTGCAAACGCATCAAGGGCATCTTCCTCGTTGCCGCTCCCGAAGGACTCAAGCGCATCGAAGCCGCCCACCCCGACATTGAAATCTATACCGCGGCCATCGACGACCACCTCAACGAAAACGGCTACATCCTGCCCGGCCTCGGCGACGCGGGCGACAAGATTTTCGGCACCAAGCAGTTGTCCGACGCAACCTGACCTCGCGGCTATCGCGTACCCACACGCGCAAGCCATTGCCCACACAACAGAACGTGGCTCGCCCTCTGTAGGAGGGTTAAAGCGCTTTATCCGGTAAGCCCATAACCCGCGCATCGCCACTGGCGGACTGGCTCCCAACGACCCGATAGAGCCGTCTATAAACGCCAGCCACCGCCAAGGCTGATCATCGCCCACCGGCCCGACTCAGATGCTGCGCGGACACAATCCGCACCCAGCTAGGCGACAGATGCCAAAATTTTGCGCAATGCAACAAAAGAACTATTTGTCAGGATTGAATTCGTAATTTATTGCCCATCGCGCGGCAATAAATCGTTTGCTGGACAAGCGCATGTCAATCCGGTAAAAATTTTATTGCAACGCAACATGAAGGACATTGTCCACCTGCCACGTTGGCCGGTCCGACCAAAGGGTATCCATCGCTATGGATGGTACGAAGAGACTGCGCCATAACGCGGTTTCGGGATGTTTCAGATAAATCCAATATTCGTCCAGGGAGCCACTGCGATGGCACCTCGGCTATTTCGTCACCTGTTCAGGGGAAGGGGATCGACCACGCATGAATACCGCGACCAACCGACACCATAAAAACATTCTCTGGCTGGCCCTGGCCTTCGCCCTGGGAACAAGCGGCGCCGCGCACGCCCTCGACCCGCCTTCGGTCGTGAACAACTCGCAACAAGCCACGGACAGCGATGCGACGTCGAGCGATACGAAGACAGTCGCCAAACCGCCCAAAAGCACTACGCTCTCCTCGATCAACGTGAGTGCGCGAGCCCTGGCCGGTGGCCGCATGGCCGAGCAGGATCAGCCCAAGCAGGTATCCACGATCACCGCGCAGGCGATTGCCGAAGTACCGATCACCGCCGACTACACGCAGATGATCAATAGTGTGCCGGGCGTCAATTCCGCCTCCAGCGACGGTTTTGGTCTGACCGACGCCAGCAGCTACACCATCCGCGGTTTCAACGCGAGCGAGATAGGCGTGACGCTGGACGGTGTGCCGGTGAACGATGCGGGCAACTACGCGCCTTACGCTTCCGAATATGGCGAAGCGCGCAACTACGAATCGATCACCGTGTCGCCGGGTTCGGCCGATCTGGATATGCCGGACCTTGGCGCCGTTGGTGGCCACATCAGCTTCGTCACCAAGGCGCCCACCAGTGACTTCAACGTGTTCTTCGGTCAGACCTTCGGTAGCGATGATGCGCGCAGTACGTTCGTACGCCTGAACACGGGCGATATCGGTCCGGTGAGCAGCTGGATCTCGGTGTCGCAGGACTCCGACGACAAGTGGCGTGGCGCGGGCCAGGATCAGATCCATCGCATCCAGGCCAAGTCCGTGTGGAAGATCGACGACAACAACAGCATCACCTTCAACCTCAATTACAACCACGAGCGCAACTACGATTACCTGTATCCGACCAAGGCGCAGTTCGCCGAGGATCACAACGTCGACTACCTCACCACGTGGGCACCGACGCCGGCCGGTGGTTTTTCCTCCGATGAGGCTTTCGGCGGCACGGCAGCTTCCGCTGCACAAGAGAATTACTACAAGCTGTTCCAGAACCCCTGGATCTCCTACGTGGCGAGCCTCGACGGCGAGTTCAAGATCACGCCGGATCTGTCGCTGTCGGTGATTCCGTATTTTCAGTATGGCGGCGGCACTGGCACTTACTCCGGCTTCCTGCCGTTGAGCAGCACCGGCACCTCACCGGTGCAGGCGAATCAGTATTCCGCCGGCCCGTACTACAGCGTGCTGGAAGCTTTCCGTGGTTACACCTATCGCCCGGGTATCAATGCCAAGTTCACGCTGAACCTGGGCTCGGACAACACGCTGGCCTGGGGCTTCTGGTACGAGCGTTCGCGTCAGACCGAAGACTATCCGGCCATGTACGTCGATCCGAACACCGGCACGCCGGCATCGATCTGGGGCGACAAGAATCTGCTGACGTATAGCAACGGCTTGCCGTGGATCAACAATGGGGAATCCGACCTCACGACGGTCAAAAAAGTCTTCGTGGAAGACAGCTGGAATCCCACCGAGCAATGGACCTTCAACGCCGGCGTGGCCTATCTGGATACCCAGCGTCAGAACCAGTTCGTGATGTATCCGAACAATCCCGATCCAGCTGACTGGACCTACAACGTCAATTCGGACGAGCGTTACCACCGCTTCCTGCCGACACTCGGCGCGTCGTGGCGACCGGATGAGAACAACCAGATCTACTACAGCCTCACCCGCACCTTCCGCGCACCGCAGGATTCATCCACCTTCGGCAACAGCCTGCTCGGCCTGCCCCCACCGATGCCGGAAAGTGCCTGGTCGAACGAAATCGGCTGGCGCTTCACCGATGGTCCGTTGACCTTGAATACCAACGCCTACCTGTCCAACATGGGCAACCGCACGGCTTCGGGCACCGATTACAACACCTACGTGTCCTATTACATCAACGCCGGGCCGGTGCGCATGGCGGGTGTGAATACAGAGGGCAACCTGGATCTTGGCCACGGCCTGAGCCTGTACAGCTCCTACACCTACACGCAGTCCAAGGTGAAGGATGATCTGAACCTGCCGGCCGGCACCGACCTCAGCGGTGGCAGCGTGGAGGCGGCCTCCTATGCGACCGCGGGCAAGCAATTCCCTGGTACGCCGCGCAACATGGTTTATCTGGGTACGCGCTGGGCTGATCGCGGATTAGTGTTGAACCTCAACGGCAAGTTCACCGGCAGCGAATACGGTGACTTCATGAACACCGATCGCGTGCCTTCCAACTTCACCTTGAACGGCAGCGCCAGCTACGAGTTGCCGGACTACGGCGTCCTGCACAAGACCACCATCGCGCTGAACGCACTGAACCTGCTCAATCGTCACTATCTGAGCTTGCCCTATGGTCCGACCATCGATGCGGCGGAGAGCTCGCCTACCTACTACGTGGGTGCGCCACGCCAGTGGTATCTCACCATCAGCACGACGTTGTTCTAAAGAACCGCCCATTCGGGTGGCTCTGCCTCCACCCGAATGGGTCTGATCACTCTCGCCGCAGCTCCACCACTCAGCTACGGAAGTAGTCCGTGGCTTTGATCAGCTCATCGGTAATCCCTGGCTCGAACGCCGAGTGGCCGGCATCCTGCACGATCTTCAGATCCGCCTCGGGCCAAGCGCGATGCAGATCCCAGGCGCTACGCATCGGACAGACCACGTCGTAGCGTCCCTGCACGATCACCGCCGGGATATGGCGGATGCGATCGACGTTGCGCAGCAGCTGATCGTCGTGTTCGAGGAAGCCGCCATTGACGAAGTAGTGGCACTCGATACGAGCAAAGGCCAGTGCGAACTCGTCCTCACCGCTGGAGGCGATGTGCGTACGGTCCTGCCAAAGATAACTGGTCGCCCCCTCCCACACCGACCAGGCGCGCGCTGCAGCGACGCGCGTCTTCGCATCAGGGCTGGTGAGGCGGCGGTAATACGCGCTCATCATGTCGGCGCGTTCGACCTCGGGAATCGCATCGCGATAGGTTTCCCACGCATCGGCGTAGAGCGAGTTGCAGCCCTCTTGATAGAACCACTCCAGCTCTTTCCGGCGCAGCAGAAAAATGCCGCGCAGCACCAGCTCGGTCACCTTGTCCGGATGAGTCTGTGCATAGGCCAGCGCCAGGGTCGATCCCCATGAGCCGCCGAACACCTGCCAGCGCGCGATCGAGAGATGCGTACGTAGCCGCTCGATATCGGCAACCAGATCCCAGGTAGTGTTGTCGGTGAGTTCCGCATGCGGCGTGGACTTGCCGCAGCCGCGCTGGTCGAACAACACGATGCGATAGATGGCTGGATCGAAAAAACGCCGACATTTCGGATTGGTACCGCCGCCCGGACCGCCGTGCAAAAAAACCACCGGCTTGCCCTTCGGATTGCCACTCTCCTCGTAGTACAGCGTGTGCAGCGGAGAGACCGCCAACGTGCCGCTGTTGAAGGGCTCGATCTCGGGATAAAGCGAACGCAATGTCGACGGCATGAAGGCTCCAGGAGGCATGCAAACTCAGCGCACAAGGCTACCACGCAAGGACTTCAGAGCTGATCTCAGTTGTCCATAAAAAGCTTGCCGGGGTTAAGAATACCGTTGGGATCGAACACTTTGCGCACGCCTTTCATCAACATGATTTCTGCTGCGCTGCGGGTGCTTTCCAGATACGCACGCTTGACCAGTCCGATGCCGTGTTCAGCCGAGATGCTGCCGCCGTGACTCTGCAGAGTGGTGGCCAGCAGCCTGGTGACGTGATCGCACTGCGCGACGAATGCCACCTCGTCGAGATCATCTGGCCGCAGCACATTGATGTGCAGGTTGCCATCACCGATATGGCCGAACCAGACCACCTCGATCTGTGGATACTCGTGCGTGAGCAACGCCTGCATCTCGTGCAGAAATGCCGGCACCGCACTGACTTTCACCGAAACATCGTTCTTGTAGGGCCGATGCGGCGCGAGGCTTTCGGTGATGCCTTCGCGCAAGCGCCATAGTGCAGCCGCCTGCGCATCGCTCTGCGCCAGCACGCCGTCGCTGACCCAGCCCTTTTCCACCGCCTGTTCGAAGGTCGCCAACGCGATCTCCCGCGCTTTTTCGTCGACAGCGTCGAATTCGGTCACGACGTAATACGGATAGTCGCCGTCGATCGCTCGTTGCGCGCCGTGCGCCAGTACGTGGTGCAGAGCATGATCGGTAAAAAACTCGAATGCCTGCAACGAGAGTCGCGAACGGAATAGCGCAAACACCTGCATCAACGCATCCATGTCCGGCAGCGCCAGCAACATGACCTGCGATAACGGCGGTGGATCGGTGAGTTTCAATGTCGCTTCGACCACGACACCTAGCGTGCCTTCGGAGCCGATCATCAGCTGGCGAAAGTCGTAGCCGCTGGAGTTCTTGATCAGGCCGCGGTTGAGTTCGAGTAGTTCACCATTGCCTGTAACGACTTTCAACGCCGCGATCCACTCGCGCGTGTTGCCATAGCGGATTACCCGAATGCCGCCTGCATTGGTGGCGATATTGCCGCCGATCGAGCACGAACCGCGGGCGGCAAAATCGACGGGATATAACAAGCCATTTCCGCGCGCGGCATCGTGCACGGCCTGCAGGGTGATGCCCGGCTGTACGGTGAGCGTACGATCCACCGCATTGAAATCGAGTATGCGATTCATCCGTTCCAGGCTCAACACCAGCTCACCGTTGGCCGCCACCGCGCCGCCGGATAGACCGGTGCGCCCGCCGGAAGGCACCAGCGCAACATTCAATTCGTTGGCCCAGCGCACGATTGCCTGCACTTCATCAACGCTCGACGGCAGCGCGATGGCCAACGGCGTGGGCGTCCATCGGCGGGTCCAGTCGCGGCCGTAATGCTCCAGATCGCCCGGCTCGGTCAGCAGGCGTAGTTCGGGCAGGCGTTGGACCAGTTCGGCGAGCGGACTATCGGACATGCGGGGCTCCAAAGTATCCACAGAGCCTGCCAGCCGCCTGCCATCGCGTCCAGTGCTGCATTGCCACACGACCTGCTGCGCTCTGGCATAGTAAGCCCTCTCATCTGTGTGGAAGGCTGCAATGCAAACCTCGTATCCCCGCCAAGACATCAAGGTGCTGTTGCTTGAGGGCGTCAGTGCCAGCGGCGTCGAGGTTTTTCATCGGGCGGGCTATAGCCATGTCGAGCTGCACACGAAATCACTGCCCGATGCCGAGCTGAAGCAGCGTATCGCCGATGCGCATATCGTCGGCATCCGCTCGCGCACCCAGCTCAGCGAAGACGTGCTGACGCACGCCAAGCGGCTGATCGCGGTGGGTTGCTTCTGTATCGGTACCAATCAGGTCGATCTCGGCGCCGCGCGCAAGCTAGGCATTCCGGTATTCAACGCGCCCTACTCGAATACTCGAAGTGTCGCGGAACTGGTCATCGCCGAGGCGATCATGCTGTTGCGTGGCATCCCGCAGAAGAACGCGCTATGCCATCGCGGCGGCTGGACCAAGTCCGCCGCCGGAAGCTTCGAAACGCGCGACAAGGTGCTCGGCATCGTCGGCTACGGGCATATCGGCACCCAGGTCGGCGTGTTGGCCGAGGGGTTGGGTATGCGGGTGATCTTTTATGACATTGAAGCCAAGTTGTCGCTGGGCAATGCGCGTGCCGTGCACAGCATGGACGAGCTGCTGGAACGCGCCGACGTGGTGACCCTGCACGTACCGGAAACACCAGCGACGCAGATGATGATCGGTGTGGAACAGCTGGCGAAGATGCATGCCGGCGCGATGTTGATCAACGCCTCGCGCGGCACCGTGGTGGATATCGACGCGCTGGCCGAAGCGCTGCGCGCGGGTCACCTTGCCGGTGCCGCGGTCGATGTATTCCCGATCGAGCCGAAGGGTAACGACGATGCGTTCGTCTCCCCACTGGTCGGCATGGACAACGTCATCCTGACTCCGCATATCGGCGGCAGCACACTGGAAGCGCAGGACAATATCGGCATCGAAGTCGCCAGCAAGTTGATCCGCTACAGCGACAACGGCTCGACTCTGTCAGCGGTAAATTTCCCCGAAGTGACTTTGCCGGAACACCCGAGCAGTCGTCGCCTGCTGCACATTCATCGCAATGTGCCAGGCATACTCTCACGCATCAACGAGCTGTTCTCGGCCGGCAACATGAACATCGACGCCCAGTTCCTGCAGACTGATGCCGAGGTGGGTTACGTAGTGATCGATGTTACCGCCGACGCGGCCCAGGCGACCGCGCTGAAGGAAAAGCTGGCCGCGATTCCGGGTACATTGCGTACCCGCGTACTGTATTGAGCTGGCATTGAGTGGGCAAAGGCTTCGCATGGGAGCGAAGCCTTTGCGGTCATCAAGTGCCGTCGTTATATCACCACGGTGTAGCGACGAATCCGTGGTTATTGCCGGCCGCATCGGTGTATTGGCCGACTGCTACGCCGAAATTATTGATGTCTGTGACATAGGTCGTCGCCGCGCCAGGCACGTCGAGACTCTCGTATTGACCACGCGTCCGGACGAAGCCGTGAATTCCTCCCGATGTGTCGAAGTATTCGCCAGCGATCTGACCTACATCGTTGATCGCATATACGATCGTGGCAGCCGTTCCCGCGATCGGCACGTCGATCGATGTAATCTGCCCGCTCAAACTGCGATAGAAACCGTGCACATCGCTTTGACTGGTCTCCCAGAAGCCGACCATCTCGCCGCTACCGTTGTTACCCAGCGGATATGTTTCGCGCGATCCGGCGACGTCGATCAGCGTGTCCTGGCCGTCCTGGCGCAATATCCCATGGGCATAACCATGGTCGCCCCAGTACACGCCGGTTATGGCACCGGAAAGACTGACGCCATCGACGTTTGAGCTAGGGTGCCCCGGAAAATCGATCTTTGTGACCTGCCCCCACTGCAATAGCAACCCATGCTGTAGACCCGATGTGTCGGCATAGTCGATAAAGATCACGCCCAAATTGTTAGGGCCACCGGCGGCGCTGAAATTGTTGCTACCGATCAAGCCGCCCGGATTGAGCGTCTCGAAATGACTACGACGATAAAGCATGGCGTGTGGCTGGAGACCACTCAGATTGTATTGACCGGTTATTTCGCCAAAATCGTTGATCCCAAATAGAATCGTATCCGAGGCACCCGGATAGTCGAGCGTCCGATAGGTGTAGTGCGCCTGGTGTGCAGTGACATTCGCGCCAGCGCTGGGGGCCGGAACGGTCGCACTGGCGGACCCGGCAAATACGAAAGTAAAGACAGCGGCTGTCTGGGCAAGACGACGGCATAAAACACGATGATTCGACATGGCTTCAATCCTTGGCTGATAGAAAGTGCGACGGTGCTCCGAAGGCGCGCTGCCTTCCGAAACTTCACCATCTCTTACTAAAGCGCAAAAACGCCATCGATACCGACAGCGGTTTATGCACCGTCGGCTGCAGTCCATTGTTGGACTGCGCACACAAATGAACATCACGGAATTCCTCGCACGAGCCGCGCAAGGCAACAATGCGGCAATGGACGCATTGATTTCGAAGGTCTATCCATCATTGCGCCAACTTGCAAACCGCTAGCGCGTGCGCGAAGTGGCGCATACCGGAACGCTGCGCAGCCGGGTGCTTTATTGAGCTAGCCCGGCACGGAAACAGAGACCGCTACGCTATTGTTCCCCCTTTTACGTTTTCAATAAAAAAGCGCCCGAGGGCGCTTTTTTATATACCAGTCACTGTAATGGTCGGGGCGGCGGGATTCGAACCCACGACCCTCTGCCCCCCAGGCAGATGCGCTACCAGGCTGCGCTACGCCCCGACGAAACAGCAAGTCCGAAATTGTAGCAGCTCACCGGACATTGCCGGTAGTTGCCGATGCGATGGATTTCAGCGACGTAGCAGCGTCAGCACTTCTTCCAGTTCCATCCGCACCTGGCGCACGATCTGGTGCGAGATACTCGCCTCCATGCGCGCCTGCGGACCTTCGAGCCGCGCACGTGCGCCAGTGATAGTGAAACCCTCGTCGTACAGTAACGAACGGATCTGCCGGATCATCAGCACGTCGTGTCGTTGGTAATAGCGACGATTACCGCGACGCTTGACCGGATTGAGCGCCGGAAACTCCTGCTCCCAGTAACGCAACACATGGGGTTTTACACCGCACAACTCGCCGACTTCACCGATGGTGAAATAGCGCTTGGCCGGGATGGCAGGTAGTTCTGTGTTATTCCCTTGATCCAGCATAGTCGTTATTCCCTTGGTCCAGCATAGCCCTCGACTCTTACCTTGAGTTTCTGCCCTGGACGGAACGTCACCACACGTCGGGCGGAAATTGGAATCTCCTCACCGGTTTTCGGGTTACGCCCAGGCCGCTGGTTTTTCAAACGCAGATCGAAATTGCCGAAACCGGACAACTTCACCTGCTCCCCGTTTTCCAATGCTCCGCGAATTTCCTCAAAGTAAGCATCCACGAATTCCTTCGCTTCACGCTTGTTGAGACCTACTTCGAGGAATAGCCGCTCGGCCATCTCCGCCTTGGTCAGCGCCATGTCATCCTCGCAGCTTTGCCTTGCATGTCAGCTCCAACGCAGCTATCGCTTCTCGTACGCAACGGTCCGCGTCGTCGTCAGTAAGGGTGCGTGAAGCGTCCTGTAAAATCAAGCCCATAGCGAGACTTTTTCGGCCGGCTTCGACACCTTTGCCGCTATAACGGTCAAACAGCTGCAGTTCCTGCAGCCGCGTACCCAGCGTGATGCGGACTATTTGCTCGATCTGCGACCAGCTGACTTCTTCGGGCAGATCCATCGCGATATCGCGGCGGACCGCAGGAAATCGCGATATCGGCTGGGCTTTCGGCAGGCGTCGCGCCAGTACCGGTTCCAGCGCCAGCTCCAGCACGTGCACGTCGGCGCCCAGATCGAGCGCCTTGGCCAGTTGCGGATGCAAGGCACCCAGATACCCCACCGTTTCGCCATCACGTACCACGCGTGCCGAGCGGCCTGGATGCAGCCAGCCCGGCAAGCCGTCCGCGTGCACCGACCAGCGTCCCGGTTCGCCGCCCCATGCGATCAAGGCATCGAGATCACCCTTGATGTCGTGAAAGTCGAGCGGCCGCGACGGCTCGCCCCACTGCTCCGCACGAGCGTTGCCGCAAGCGACGATGGCCACGCTAGGCGTTTCGAGCGGCGGGTTGCCCGCTTCAAATACTCGCGCCACTTCGAACAGACGCACCCGCTCTTGCTGCCTTGCCCGATTGTGACGCAAGGCTTCGATCAAACCCGGCAATAGCGATGGCCGCATGATCGCCAGATCCGCGGACAACGGATTGGCCAGCGGTACGAGCCGATCAGTAAAACCCCACTGCGCCAGCAGATCCGCCGCCACGAACGACAGATTCACCGCTTCGTAATAGCCACGTGCCGCCAGCTGCTCGCGCAACGCCAGTTCGTTGATGCGCGCCTCTGGCTCAACCGCCAGCACCAGGGCGCCGGTTGGCGTATGCGTGGGTATATTGTCGTAGCCGAAGATACGCGCGATCTCTTCGATCAGATCTTCTTCGCGCTCGATGTCGAAGCGACTGCTCGGCGCGGTGATGCTCCAGCCTTCGCCATTCGACTCGACCCGCATGCCGAGCGCGATAAAAATGCGCGCCACTTCGGCGTCAGCGACTTCAACGCCGAGCACGCGCTGCAGGCGCGAACGACGCAGCGTTACCGCAACAGGCTGCGGCAGATCGGCAAGGTTTTCGGCGACCAGCACGGGACCAGCCTTGCCGCCAGCAATCGACAGCAGCAGCTCGGTGGCCCGCTCCAGCGCACGCAGCGGCAGCTCGGGATCGACGCCACGCTCGAAGCGGTGTGAAGCATCGGTATGCAAACCCAGTTTGCGCGCGCGGCCCATGATCGCGGCCGGCACAAAATGGGCAGACTCCAGGAATACGTTCTGCGTGGCGTCGGTAACGCGCGAATCAAAACCGCCCATCACACCGGCAACCGCGAGCACTTTCCCTTCGTCGGCAATCAGCACAAATCGGTTGTCTTGACCGTCCCCGATCAGCACGTGCCTGTCATATCTGTCGGCATAGCTATCATCGCCGTTCCGCACGAAATCCGTATCGAACCTCACTTCAGAGCCATCGAGCAGCTTCAGCGCTTCACCCGCCCGCGCGTGGCGCACAACGATGTCGCCTTGAAGCTTGTCGTTATCGAACGCATGCATCGGCTGACCCAGCTCCAGCATCACGTAGGCGGTGATATCGACAACAGCGCTGATGGAACGCAAACCGGAGCGACGCAAACGTTCGGCAAGCCACAGTGGACTACGCGCTGCCGGGTCAATGCCCTCGACGATGCGCCCCAGATAACGTGGTGCATCTCTGCCAGCCTCGAGACGAATACCACGGCGCGCATTACTCGTTATCGGAGCAGCTGTCTGATCATTGACCTTCACGGCACTGCCGAACAACGCGGCCACATCGTGAGCCAGACCAACCAGGCCGAGGCAATCAGGGCGGTTCGGCGTAAGCTTCAATTCGAAGCTGGCATCGGGCAGGCCAAGATAATCCGCCAGTGGTTTACCAACGGGCGCATCGACCGGTAGCTCCAACAAGCCGGACGCATCGGCGTCAAGATCCAGCTCTTTCGCCGAACAAAGCATGCCAAACGATTCCACCCCACGCAGCTTCGCCGCCTTGATCGCGATGCCGTTGGGCAGGCTCGCACCGACCTTGGCCAGCGGAACCTTGATACCGACGCGCGCGTTCGGCGCTCCGCAGACGATCTGCAGCGTCTCGCCCCGCCCCGCATCGACTTTGCAAATCTGCAAGCGGTCCGCCTCAGGGTGCTTTTCAGCAGCGACGATCTCGGCCACAACGACGCCGCTGAGGCTTTCACCAAGCGCCGTCAACTCTTCGACCTCAAGCCCGGCCATGGTCAGCGCGTGAGCAAGCTCTACGCGGCCAGCTTTGATCTCGACAAGTTCACGCAGCCAGTTTTCGGAGAATTTCATAGATACTCACTGTGTTCGAAGAGCCGGTCGAGAGACAAGTAGCGAGGACGCAGAATCCAACCTTGCGTTAGCGGCAGCGCTAAAGCCCTTACTACTCGCCCCTCATCTCCCGTCCCTTTAATGCTTTAGGCAAACTGCTTGAGGAAGCGCAGATCATTCTCAAAGAACGCGCGCAGATCGGAGACGCCGTAACGAAGCATCGCGAAACGCTCCACACCCAGGCCGAATGCGAAGCCCGTGTAACGCTCCGGATCGATACCGCAGTTTTTCAGCACGTTCGGATGCACCATGCCGCAGCCCAGCACTTCGAGCCAGCGCGTGGAGCCGTCCTCGGCATCCCAGCGAATATCGACTTCGGCCGACGGTTCGGTAAACGGGAAGTAGCTGGGACGAAAACGCATCTCGAAGTCGCGTTCGAAAAACGCGCGGATGAATTCGGCCAACGTGCCTTTGAGATCGGCAAAGCTGGAGGTTTCGTCGATCAACAGACCTTCGATCTGATGGAACATCGGCGAGTGGGTCTGATCCGAATCGCTGCGATAGACCTTGCCAGGCGCAATGATGCGGATCGGCGGCTGCCTGTCCTTCATCGAGCGAATCTGTACCGGCGAGGTATGCGTGCGCAGCAAACGGCCGTCACCAAAGTAAAAAGTGTCGTGCATCGCGCGCGCCGGATGATGCGGCGGAAAATTCAGTGCCTCGAAGTTGTGCCAGTCGTCCTCGATCTCGGGACCATCGGCGCGCTGGTAGCCCAACCGCGAGAAGATCGACGCAATGCGTTCCAGCGCACGGGTGATCGGATGGATACCGCCGCGCTCGCCATCACGACCAGGAAGACTGATATCCAGCTTCTCCGATGCCAGCCGGCGATCCAGCTCGACCTGCTCCAACATCTGCTTGCGCGCTGCCAGCGCATCGGCCAGACGGTCCTTGACCGCGTTGACCTCGGCACCGCGCGCCTTGCGCGCGTCCGGTGCCAGCGCACCGAGTTCTTTCAATGCAGCGGTGACGATACCGCTCTTGCCCAACAGGCCGACGCGCAGCGCATCGAGCACCTCGAGCGTATCGGCTTTGTCGATTTCGGCCAGCGCCTGCGCGGCGCGGCTTTCCAGGTCGTCCATCAATGCGACTCCGGTATTACCTAGTCAATGGATCCAATAACCAGATCCGCGAATTCCCCAACAACCGCGTTCCACAAACACCGTATTCCAGAAACGAAAGGGGGAAGAGGTTTTGGCCTCTTCCCCGCTTGCTTTGCATCATATCGCGCTGGCGCCGAAGCGCCCGACGATCAAGCGGCCAGACTGGCCTTGGCTTTCTCGGCGATCACTTCAAAGGCCTTGATGTCGTGCACGGCGATGTCAGCCAATACCTTACGGTCGACTTCGATACCGGCCTTGGTCAGGCCATTGATCAGGCGGCTGTAAGACAGGCCGAACATGCGTGCCGCGGCATTGATACGGACGATCCACAGCGCGCGGAACTGACGCTTGCGCTGCTTGCGGCCGATATACGCGTACTGACCGGCCTTGATGACGGCCTGGTTGGCAACGCGGAAGACCTTGCGGCGGGCGTTGTAATAGCCCTTGGCACGACCGATAACTTTTTTGTGACGACGACGGGCGGTAACGCCACGCTTTACACGAGCCATGGTTTATCTCCTCGTCTTACAAGTACGGCAACATGCGCGCTACACCCTTGGTGTCACACGCCTTGAGATGATTCGGTGCACGCAGACCACGCTTACGCTTGGTCGACTTCTTGGTCAGGATGTGTGACTTGAAGGCGTGGCCGCACTTGATCTTGCCCGACGCGGTCTTGCGAAAACGCTTCGCCGCCGCCCGGTTGGTCTTGATCTTGGGCATAACAGTTTCCTTGTGTGGGAACGCCTGTTTGAGTTGGCGCCCCGGTTTCTGACTGATCTGGCGGTGTCTCGGACTCCGAGGAATCCGGCCACGCTTTCCGTCCTGCCATGATCGGTGCACGACCCATCCGGCGGGTCGAACCGCGAATTGTACGGGTAAACCCGGTTTGATGCCAGCCAGACATGCAAAGGCCGCCGCATGTGGAAAAGGCAGCCCGAGGCTGCCTTTTCTTTTACTGCTTCTTCTTGGGGCCGATCATCATGACCATCTGACGCCCTTCCAGCCGCGGGAAGGACTCGATCTGGCCGTTCTCGCCGACGTCTTCCTGAATCTTCTTGGCCAGGTTCTGGCCCAGATCCTGATGCGACATCTCGCGGCCACGGAAGCGGATGGTGACCTTGACCTTGTCCCCTTCCTCAAGGAAACGCAGCATGTTGCGCAGCTTGATCTGGTAGTCGCCCACATCCGTGACCGGACGGAACTTCACTTCCTTGATCTCGACCTGCTTCTGCTTCTTCTTGGCGGCCTGCGCCTTCTTCTGGGCTTCGAACTTGAACTTGCCGTAATCCATGATGCGGCAGACCGGCGGATCGCCGTTCGGCTGGATCTCGACCAGGTCCATGCCCGCTTCCTGCGCCAGCGCCAGCGCCTCGTCGCGGGTCAGAATGCCAAGCTGTTCGGCTTCGGCACCAATCACACGTACCCGTGGCACACGGATTTCTAGGTTGCGACGATTGCCTTTGTTGTCGGTGGTTGCGATACCACGATCCTCCAGAAGAAGTAAGAAAAACTGACCGCCAAAGCTGAGTATTTGGCTCAGCGCTTGGTTTCGGTCACCAGTCGTTCGGCAAAGTCGGCCAGCGACATGCTGCCCAGGTCCTCACCCGAACGGGTACGCACGGCTAGGGTACCCGTTTCTTTCTCGCGGTCACCGACCACGAGCAGATAAGGCACTTTCTGCATCGTATGTTCGCGGATTTTATAGCCGACCTTCTCATTGCGCAAATCGGACTGCACCCGGAAACCTTTATCGACAAGGGTTTGCGTCACTTCCCGGACATAATCGCCCTGCGCATCGGTGATATTGAGCACCACCGCCTGTACCGGAGCCAGCCAGGACGGCAGCAGTCCCGCGTGATGTTCGATCAGGATGCCGATGAAGCGCTCCATCGAGCCGACGATGGCCCTATGCAGCATCACCGGGTGCTTTTTCTGCGAATGCTCGTCCACGTACTCGGCGTCGAGGCGCTCGGGCATCATGAAATCCACCTGCATGGTGCCCACCTGCCAGGCGCGGCCGATCGAATCCTTCAGGTGGTACTCGATCTTGGGCGCGTAGAAGGCGCCCTCGCCCGGCAGCTCCTCCCACTCCACGCCGGCGGCACGCAGTGCCCGGCGCAACATTTCCTCGGTGCGATCCCAGAATTCGTCCGAGCCAATCCGCTTTTCCGGTCGCAGCGCCAGCTTGATGGCGAGGTCGGTAAAGCCGAAGTCCGCATAGACCTTCATGGCCTGCAGATGGAATGCCGTGACCTCGGCTTCCACCTGTTCCGGCGTGCAGAAAATATGCCCGTCGTCCTGCGTGAAGGCGCGCACGCGCATGATGCCGTGCAGTGCGCCCGATGGCTCGTTGCGATGGCAGCCGCCGAATTCGCCGTAGCGGATCGGCAGTTCGCGATAGCTGTGCAGGCCGGTGTTGAATACCTGCACGTGGCCAGGGCAGTTCATCGGCTTCAATGCATACGTGTGCTTTTCCGACTCGGTAAAGAACATGTTCTCGGCGTAGTTGTCCCAGTGCCCGGACTTTTTCCAGAGCGACACATCCAGCACCATCGGGCAGCGCACTTCCTGATAACCGCTGCGCTTGTAGACACTGCGCATGTACTGCTCGACCTGCTGCCAGATCGCCCAGCCGTTGGGGTGCCAGAACACCATGCCCGGGCTTTCTTCCTGCTGATGGAACAGGTCGAGCTGCTTGCCGATCTTGCGATGGTCGCGCTTCTCGGCTTCTTCCAGCTGGAACAGGTAAGCCTTCAAATCCTTGTCGTTGAGCCACGCAGTGCCGTAGATGCGGGTCAGCATCGCGTTGTTGGAATCGCCGCGCCAGTAGGCACCGGCCACCTTCATCAGCTTGAACGCGCGCAGCTTGCCGGTATTGGGCACATGCGGGCCACGGCACAGGTCGGTGAACTCGCCCTGCGTATACAGCGACAGCGCCTGATCGGCCGGAATACCCTCAATGATTTCGGCCTTGTACTCCTCGCCCATGCCGCGAAAAAACGCCACGGCTTCGTCGCGCGATTTGACGTCGCGCGTCACCGGCAGCTGCTCGGCAACGATCTTGGCCATCTCCGCCTCGATCTTCGGCAGATCGTCGGGCGTGAACGGTCGCTCGTAGGCGAAATCGTAGAAAAAGCCGTTGTCGATCACCGGACCGATCGTCACCTGCGCGCCGGGATAAAGGCGTTGCACGGCCTGCCCCATCAGATGCGCGGTGGAATGGCGCAGGATATCCAGCGCCTCGGGACTCTTGTCAGTGATGATCTGCAGGCTGGCGTCATGCTCGATCGGAAAGGCGGCATCGACCAGTTGGCCGTCGACCTTGCCGGCCAGCGTCGCCTTGGCCAGACCGGCGCCAATCGAGGCGGCCACGTCCTGCACGGTAACGGGGTGATCGAACGGCCGCTTGCTGCCGTCGGGTAGCGTGATTTCAATCATGGGAGTACCTGGGCATTCGCGCTTGAAGCGTGCGTTGATTAAAAAGTTGGCCTGAAGGCTGTCTTGGCAACCCGTCCAGACAGTGGACAAAAAGAAAGGGCATAACGCCCTCTGTTTTTGGAAAACAAGGCGTTGAGAATCAGCGGTGGTAGCGGGTAGTTGCCATGTCGCACGCTCGGCCGGCGCAAAGCGCGGGCCACCTTGTCTCGTCGGTTATTTTGTTGGCGATCAGTTTAGCGCAAATTCGCGGCCAAACCTCGTCTACGATGCCCCCGCCGCCATCTCAAAACGGCTTGGCGACAGCCAGGTAAAGCACACCAAGCAGAAGCAGCACCGGTAGTTCATTGGTCCAGC
>Ga0302227_10001263_pt1 | contig 19184 bp, 11 predicted proteins | sample II_Palsa_N1_1_FD_193525 | JGI IMG/M metagenome (GOLD analysis project Ga0302227, IMG submission 193525) | Peat permafrost microbial communities from Stordalen Mire near Abisko, Sweden - II_Palsa_N1_1 | ecosystem: Environmental > Terrestrial > Soil > Palsa > Peat permafrost | place: Sweden... | reverse complement strand
CTGGGGCGTGCGTTGTAATCGGCACATCCGAAAGTGTCGGATCATGGCATCGTCCATTGGTGGTCCACGCAGAGTCATTTTGAAGCAGACTCGAAGAGAAGCTTATTGTTTGGCTGGACCGTCCTCTTGCTTTACAATGACGCCTTCTCCGTCGAATGGCCAATCCTTGTTGAGCAAGAGATCGTTTTCGCGAGTCTCTTTCGGAACTAAATCGACCTTTAGGTTTTCGAAGAAGTGCACGCCTGTTTTTCCAGCTGTCGCAAGATCGAGGTCGCCATCTCCATCGAGGTCTTCCACGATGAATTGTGTCCCGGCTCCTGCTGTTCCGTTGACCGAGATGGGATAGCGAGTGAACGTACCCGTTTTGCGATCGATCTTGTAGTAATAGACCACCAGGGGATCGTAGGAGCCGGGATCGTGGCCTGAGTGTCCGCGGTAACGTTTGCCTGTCAGAAGTTCGGGAACTCCGTCGCCATCGATGTCGACTAGTTTGAGCGCATGGATTTGGGAGTATGACTCATCGATTACGTGTTTGACCCAGCGCCTGCTTGCGCCTTTGCCCTGCTGCTCCAGCCAATAGAGACCATAGCTGTGCCCCTGACCATAGATGATGTCCAGCTTTCCGTCGTTGTTCACGTCGTAGCCGATGATTGGAAAGCCTGCGTCGCCTAGTTGCCAGTCGCCGTGCCACTCCCACTTGTCGTTGTTGGCATCTATATTTTTGAACCAACCGTAAGGAGTGAGGATGTCAGGTTTGCCATCACCGTCGACGTCAGCGACTCCGATGCCATGGCCATCCTGTTCTTTTCCACCGACGTGATGAACTTTTGGTTCGGGACCTGAGAAGTCGACCCAGAGGATGCCGGAGTGGTTATAGTGGGCGAGCGCGAGATCGGGTTTGCCGTCGCCGTTGATGTCGCCTGTCGCTCCGCCTTCGGTGTCGTAGCTATCGGTGATGAAGTGACGCTCCCACATCACTCCTGGCTTCTTTGGATTCTCGTACCACCACAGCCCATTCAACATCCACCCGGTCGTCACAACATCGGGAGCGCCGTCGTGATTTACGTCGAAGGTCCATTCGCCACAGTCGGAGACGAACTCGCCAAGAATGCCTACGCTGCGATACTGATGGCGTTTCCACTCGCCACCTGCTGGGCCTGGATTTTCGTACCAGTAAGCGCCACTTACCAGATCTGGTCTGCCGTCGCCGTTCATGTCGAGCGTGGTGATGCCCTCGGCGTGGTCGGTTCCCAGACGGTGAACTCGGAAGGATACCTGAGGAACCCCATTGGGGCCGTTCCCAGGTGTTTTCATTCGGTCGGTCTGTGAAAAGGAGAGCGAACCCGATACAGCACAAAGAGAGACAGTGATTAGAGCTGCGAGTTTCATCAGTTTGAGCAAGTTAATTCTCCGGCCGTGCGGTGAGGATTGGTGCACCGCGCTTGCTATTTCAAGGGATAGAGCATGATGTTTCGGAAAAAGACCTCGGCACCTTCGGACTGAAATAAGATCTTACCCTCTGCGGGAGATGGATCTGTTCCCTCGTTGGCAAGCTTTCCATTTACGTACTGCTTTATGACATTTCTCTGAGTTACTAGTTCGAGGACGTTCCACTGCCCATGCGGTTTCTCCAAATCGCCGACTGCATCGCGAAAGCCAACAGTGTTTTGCGACGGCCCCTTGCCGAAGTGGTCAATCTTCAAAGCTGACCCGGAAGGTCCAGTGACACGTTCCCCGTTGCGTCCTGTGAGTGCTGCTCCGTCGGTCATCCAGAAGTCGCCGGTGCCTCCTTCGGTAATCTGAAACTCGATCGATTGAGGCCACACCTTCTGATCTCCTTGAACGTTGAACAAGATGCCGCTATCGCGGGCTTTGCCTTCGCGCTCGCCGTAGGTGCCTTCACCCCATTTGAATTCAGCTCGCAGATAGAAGTCGTGATAACTCTGATGAGTGATGAGGTATCCCATCTCTTTTCCCGAGACGTGAATCATTCCGTTTTCGAGCTTGAATACATGATCGGGATCGGAGTTGAGGCCCTTACTCTTTAGAAAGACGTCGAAACTACCTAGAGTTGTCCCGTCAAACAAGACAATCGGAGCCTTGTGCGGTGGGATCTTCTGTGACCGTGCCTGTATTGCAAATGCCAGGACAAGCAAGAGAGCGGAAGCTTTCATTGCATTGTGCCTTTTGTTTTATTACACATTGAGGCTTCTCCTGGATAGTCAACTCTGGATACTCAACGGGTGATATGCGTAAGAACCGCAGACGTGCCTCACCTAGTATTTGTTTCACAAGAGTTTCATCGAATCTGGATTCCACTTCACTACTTCACCACGTTCGAAGCTGACGTTGCTGAGTATTGCAGCTCCGGCCGCGCGGAAACCGAATACCGCATCTTCCACAACAGGTTTCCGTGAACGCACCGAGGAGAAGAAATTATTGAAGTGGTCGTAGCTGTCGCTGTACCCGGCGGGGGCCACGTATTTTTCATAACCAGTTGACGGCGTTCCGGTTGGATGCGAAACGGGATACTTCTGCCGATAGCTTTCAAGGATGCGTTTTTGCATGGCTTCTGTAAAAGTGCCGATGGTGTATCCGGGCTCTTTCTGAAGGGGCGTCCGGCTGACGCTAACCGTGTTGCCGGCGATCTCCATGGTGCCTTCTGAGCCGGTGAAGATCAGCCCCTCACTCTCCTCGCCCCCGTCAACGAAGTTCACTCGCAGGCTGAGATTGAATCCTTCGCGATAGTCAAAGAGGCCGAGCATGACGTCGGGGACGTCACGGCCATCTTTCCAGAAACGCAGGCCTCCAGTCGCCATTGCTCGAGTCGGGCCATTTGAACCGGTGATGAAGTGGGTGCCGCTGAAGAGGTGTACGAAGAGGTCTCCGGCGACGCCGTTTCCGTAGGCCTTCCACTTACGCCACTGGAAGAAATGTTCGGCGTTGAACGGAATTTTGGGAGCAGTTCCCTCGAAGCGAGGCCAGTCGCAAGTTTCAGTCGAGGCGTCGAGTGGAACGGTGTAGTTCCATGCACCCATTGATGAATTGCGATCCCAACGGGCGGTCACCATGTTGAGTTGCCCGATGGCACCCGAGGCAAGAAGCTCTTTTGCTTTTGCGTAGATGATCGAGCTGACGCGCTGGCTGCCGACCTGGATGATACGTTTTGTCGCGTTGGCAGTCTCGATGATCTCAGGCCCATCGGAGTAGAGATGGATCATCGGCTTTTCGCAGTAGACATCCTTGCCCGCGTTCATTGCGTCGACGGCAGCCTGTTTGTGCCAATGGTCCGGCGTGGCGATGATGACGGCGTCAATATCCTTGCGAGCGAGAATTTCTTTATAGTCGCGTGTCGTAAAGATATCGTTGCCCCAGAGTTCCTTGCTTCGTTCGAGTCGGCCATCGTAGCAATCTGCTACGGCCACTAGCTTCGCGCCGGGAACCTGTACTGCGAACTTCGTGTCAGACTGGCCCTGAATACCAGCTCCAATGAGTGCGAACTGCACGTGATCGTTTGGCGACACCTGCACAGTTTGTGCTGCAGTAGTAAGCGCATAGATCTTTGACCCCAGCAACGTCTCTGCGGTTGCTGCTGTTCCGGCTACCTTCAGGAAACTTCTACGATTCCACAATTGCCCGATCCTCGCATCATGAAGTTGACCACCATCTGCAACGATATTCTTTGTCAGGAGTTCTGTCTTGTCTAGCGAGAGGTAGGAAGACGTGCCTCATTCGCGATTCGAAATCACAAGTGTTTTTCTCTCCCGGGTTTCGCGCGGGAGTCCTCCAGGCCACCAGTTCCAATCGCCGGCAATGCGAAGGAGCGCAGGGCCAATCACAATTCGAACCAAAGTCGCGTCAATCAACACGGCGACAGCCAGCGTAAATCCGATCATTTTGACGACGAGGAAGTTTCCAAAGGTGAAGGCCGCGAAGACCACGATCATGATCGCGGCGGCGCTCGTAATCAGGCCTGCGGTCCTGGCCATGCCCTCGGGGATCGCGTCCTCTTCGCTTAGACCAGCCCTTCTGGCTTCGAGAACCCGCGCGACCAAGAACACTTCGTAATCCATGCTGAGTCCGAAGACGATGGCAAAGGCGACGATAGGAACTAGTGGAAAGATGCTGCCTGTTCCACCCGGTACTCCCAGCAACCTGCTTCCGTGTCCATCCTGGAAGACTAAGACTAGGGCTCCAAAGGCGGCCGCAACCGAGACCAGGTTCAGTACGATTGCCTTTACCGCGGCGAAAAGGGATCGGAAACCGGCCAGCAGCGCCAGGAGCGTCGCACCCACCACCAGCGCCGTTACCGAAGGAAGGTGCTGTTCAACAATCGTCTGATAATCGGCGTTGAGTGCTGGGATTCCGCCAATTTCCAGCGTCGCTCCGGGGATCCCGGTGAGAGCGGGCGCGCCGGTCTTCCGAAGCTCCCGCACCCAGTCGACCTGGTCGCGCAGGGAGACCGAAGTTGCGGGCAAGACCTCCAGCAACGCCGCATGTCCGTCGCTGCTCAAAAACGTGCGCCGCGTCTCTCGCGAGAGATCGGTGAGGGCGTCGCGGTTGCCTGCCGCGATGGTTGTGATCGAGATGACGCGGGCGCAACGAGGATCGCCAGCGAGGCGCTTGGTGAGGCGATCGACAGCGCTCCACCCGGCGGCGGTTTGCAACACGGAATCCTCCGGGAGATCAACAATGATGCGCATCGCATAAACGATGCCGACCCGGTCCATGTTTTCCAAGGAGTGCAGGGCCTGGACCGACTCTGCCGATTCCGGAAGCCAATCCCCAGTGGGGACACTGGTATTCAAGTGCCGAGCTTGCCAGGCGAGCAGAAGCAACGGGATGCCTGCGAGAAACAGGGCTAGCCAGGGATGGGCAACAATCACCTTTCCCCATCTCCTCCAACGGATTCCTGTGCGCTCGGCCCGCTGCGCATCCAGCTTTGGAGTAAACGGCATCCGGCCGGCATCAATCCTGGGACCAAGTAACGCCAGCACCGCAGGCACGAGCGTATTTGTTAGCAAGACGCTGATTCCCGCAACGAGAAAACCTGCGACGCCAATGGAACGGATTTCGCTGATGGGAACGGTCAAGAGCGCCAAAAATCCGATGGTTACTGTGGAAGCTGAGATGAGAAGCGTATGTCCGGCCTGACGCGCAGCCATGACTGAGGCGATGGATGCGTCATTGCCAGCGGAGAGGGCTTCCCGAAAGCGGCTGACCATGAGGAGCGCATAGTCGATTCCCAGGCCCAGGCCGAGCATGGTGGCAAGATTCTGAACCAGAATAGAGAGGTGGAAGCGATGGGCTATTAGCCCGGTGATCGCCAGTGTGGTGGCGATGGCGAGCTGGCCAACGGCCAATGGAATGATGGCGGCGACCAGGCTGCCAAAAGCCACCAGCAGAAGGGCGAGGGTGGCGGGAATCACCAGGCTCTCAGCGTGACGCACGTCGTCGGCGCTGGCTTTGCGGATGTCGAAGTTGAGAGGAAGTTCCCCTGTCAGTTCGAGTTTCACGGTGGGGTAGCTGGGTCGCAGTTGGCTGGCGAGCGAGTTGGCGCGATCGTGAAGCTTGGGAACGAGCGACTCCACGGGACCATTGGTGGGGGAAAGGCCCACCAAGACGAATGTTCCACCGCCCTTGCCGAGGAAGATCGGATCGCGGAGATCGAGATAAGAGACGACTGAGGTGGTGCCGGGTTCGTCTCTTAGTCCGGCCTCAATGGTCTCCAGCGCCTTTGCGCCTTCGGAGGAATCTGCGGGAGGAATGCCCTGAACGACCAGGACTACGCGATCCACGAACGGCGAATGAAAGCGAGTGGTAAGCTCCTGCTGAACCGTTTCCGCCTGGCTACCCTCAACGCGGGTGGCGGTCTCCATAGAGCGCTCGGAGTGAAAGGACAGGGGAAGAAGCGCAACGACAGCGGTGAGGACTACCGCGGCCACCCAGAAACGGCGAGAATTCATGAGTGTAATGATGGCACACAAAATCGTTGCAGGTGAGCTGATATCCCGCTCTTCGATTGCATCAAAACACTTCGGATGCTAAAACTGGTGCCCGATGCGAATCCAGCGCAGCGATGGCGGTTTGCCGAGGTGGTTCCATCGGATTAGGTCGGACTAGGAGGATCAATTCTTAAACTTGCGTTGCTCGCACTGCTTACTTTCTTTCAATCCGGGGCCACAGATCCCCGTGCCGGCTCCTGGACGCTCCTCTCCGCCCAGTCGACCGTCAATCCTCCCAACAAACTCTCTGTGACAGACGTGAATGGCGAAGTGCATGTCGTCATGTCTGGCCAGACCCGCCTTGATTTCACCGCCAAGTCCGGTGGACACGACACCCCAGTTGAAGGCAATCCGTCGTTTAATCAAGTCGGACTGCGCCACATCAATAAGAGGCAGGCCGAGGTGACGGAGAAGAAGGATGGAGCTGTCGTTGCGACGGTTGGCGAGAAACTTTCGAAGGATGGGAACGAGCTAACGGTCACGACCGCGAGCCAGGGCCGCCCCAACCAGATCACAGTATGGACACGAAGCGGAGGTGCGAAGGTGGCCGCTGATCCGCTCGCTGGCGAGTGGGCGGAGGACCTCAGCAAGACTCGTCTTCGCCAAGGGTTGGTGGTCAAGTTCGAGCCTGACGGCAACGGAGGGGTCCGTTTTACGGGTGACTTCAGCTACACCGCGCGTTTCGACGGAAAGCAGTACGATCTGAAGAACTCCCGCAACGACACCGTCGCGCTACAACTGGTAGACCCCCACACCGTGGACGCGACCTATTGGCGCGACGATAAGGCGGTTCAGAAGGACAGGTGGACCGTCTCCGCGGATGGTCAGCAGATGACGCTGACCACCACAGCTACATTGGAGACCGGCCAGCACCTGACCGAGAACCTGGTGTTCAAAAAGCAGTAGCAGAGGACGCATCCGTCAAGGCCAGATCCCGGCTTGACGGTGACTCAGCGTTTGGCTCACGCGGCGCAACCGAGATGATGCCCTTACGTCGCATGAATTTCAGAATGCCGTCGACCGTATCCTCGAGCGACGGATCGGGTATCCCCCGCGCCGAGGCATCGCGAGCCTCCTGATACGAGGAACTCTCATAGCGCTTGAACTCCATCGCGGAGATGTTGTCCACCGAGCCCACCAAAAAGTCCAGCAGCGGAAAGAGCAGATCTTCTTTCCGGCATCTCCGAATCAGCTCGGGAACGAACTCCGAGATGCTGAAAATTTCGAATTGCCGTCCGGTCGACTTAGTAATGAGTCCGGTAATGTCCAGCATGTTCGCGTAGTCATCACGAACCACATGGTAAGTCTTATTCGCGGTGCCGGGAGTGGTCGAGATGGCGACGATGTTGTTCGCCACTATGTCCGCGGGAACGAAGCTGACTTGGTTCAGCGTATCGACGCCAATGCCGTGATTTACCATAAACGCCACTAAACGAACGGCGATATCGAAGTTGTTGCCGCCGCCGGAGACCGAGGGACTGACCAGAGCAGGCCTGAAGATTCGCGTGGAAAGACCGCGGCTGCGGGCATCTGCAACCACTTGTTCTGCGACCCACTTGGACTGGCTGTATCCGAAATCAAGAAGCTCCATATCCCGGTTGAAGTCTGTCTCATATAGGACCGATTTAACCGCCCAGCCAAACACGAAGGTGGTGGAGACGTAGTTGAATTCCTTGGATCGGCCTTCGAAGGCGAGTCTTAGGACTTCGTTGGTCCCCATCACGTTCGCGTCCCGCATGCGGTCGTAGTTGAAGAGGTAGTTCACGGTCGCACCGTTATGGAAGATTGTGTCCATTTCACCGGCGAGGAAATCCCATAAGTCCTGCGTCAGGCCCAGCATGGGCTGCCCGAGATCGCCGCAGACAGGAATTACGCGAGCTTCAAACATCTGCATCAGCCTGGCTGGGCACGGGCCCATCGATTCCATCGCCGCTCGTAGCCGTTGGCGGCCCTGGACTTCGTCGGATGACCTGACGAGAACATAGATCTTCGCCCGTGTCTGCTCCAGCAAACTCTTTATGAGAAACGGTCCGATGAAACCCGTCCCCCCAGTGAGCAGGACGTGATTCATGACCGGGGTTTCGGGCAAAGGCGCTGGGGCCAGAGGATCGAAGATGAGCTTGCTGTCGTCGCTCATCATCTGTTTTTCTGCTGCGCGCTGCTCATCCCGGAAAGCCGCCAGGGAATGACGCAGGTGAACGAGTGCCGCTTCAGGCGCACTCTCCAACTGTTCGGCCAGTCTAAACAGATCGGCTACGCTGACACGTTGAATGACACCAATATCGACCTGGCGTGCAAGCATCTCAGCGCCTTTATCCTTCAAAAGCTCCTTGAGTTCATGCATGAAGACGACAAGATCCAGCGAATCAAGTCCCGCTTCGACGAGGTTGTACGATTCTGCCCCAGTCAGGTTATAGCGAGCCTTCAATTCGGCGAAAGATGATTGCACGACAGAACCAGACTCGGCGCTGCCTGAGTCCTTCTCCCGCGAGAATTCGGTGAGAACGCTAAACTCACCGGCCTCCCACATTTGCTTGGCTTTGTGGCGCATGATCTTGCCCGAACTCGTTCTTGGCATTGCACGAGGCGCGATGAAGGAGATTAAAGCAACTTCGACGTTCAGGAAGTTCCGAACCTCGGAAGCAATCTTTCGCGCATCCGGAAGTGCCTTAGGATTCTTCACCTCAGCCACGATAGCCAACGCAGGCTCGTTCTCTTCGTGAATCTGGAAGGCCGCGATGCAATTGTGCCGAATCAGGGCGGAGGCCCTCTCGACAACGTTCTCGATATCCTGCGGGTAATAGTTTTGCCCGCGAAGGATAATCATGTCCTTGATGCGGCCGCAGACATAGAGTTCGCCTTCGTGGAAGAATCCCATATCGCCGGTTCGAAGATGACCATCGTCATAGGGGCTGTCGTCCACGAGCCTCGCACGAAACTGCTTCAGCGTCAGCTCCGGATTGTTCCAATAACCCAGACACTTACCGCTTCCAGCGATCCAAATCTCACCGATCTGGCCCGGCTTCAGGGCGATATGCTGTTCCGGATCCACGATCTTGACGTCGATACCCGGGAGGGGAGTTCCGCAACTGACAATTTGCGTGGCTCCGTCGATTTCAGAGACCTCGGTTGTCATGCGCGCCTTCCCCAGCGCAAGTGCACGCTTGTTGACCGAGACGATGTTGCGGCCGCCCATTGAAACTGCGAGCGTATTCTCAGCCAGCCCGAAGGCGGCATAAAAGCTCTCCGACTTCAGCCCGTGGGGCTGAAACGCCTCTAAAAACCGGGTGAACGTATCGGCCTTTACAGGTTCCGCAGCACACATCAAAACCTTGAGCGAGCTGAGATCGCAGTCTTCCAAGGCATCCTTCGAAAGCCTTCCGGCGCGCAGGCAATAGTCGTAAGCGAAGTTGGGAGCCGCTGTCGCGGTAGCCCGGTACGTGGTGATGGTGTCGAACCACAGGATCGGCCGCTGAATGAAATCCATGGATGCAAAGCCATACGTCGTTCCGCCTCGCAAGGCGGGATAAAGGTAGCAGCCGATCAGTCCCATATCGTGGTACTGCGGGAGCCAGGAGACGACGACCGGGTCATCGTGGTCGATCACAAGCGGACAGGTCTGCAGAATGTTTTCGTGCGTCACCATCACCCCCTTGGGTTCCATCGTCGAACCGGAGGTGTACTGGAGAAACAGAATATTCGAAGTATCAACGAACGATTCGTCCGAAATCGTATCCACGAACTCTTCCGTGACAATCCAGGGAAGGCTGGAGATGTAGTCGACATCGACGCCGGACGCGCGGACCCCGCTTCGGGTGAGATTTGTCTTCAGCGATGCGTGGTAGTCTCCGCTGGTCAGAATCCCGGACGCCTGACAATCTTTGGCGATGTGGACCATTTTGTACAGAGCGCTTTGGAAGCCGCGGGAACTGGGGGGATAGACGGGCACGGGGATTAATCCGGCGCGCACACAACCAAAAAACGCGCAGATCATTTCGAGCCCTGGCGGGTAGGCGAGTAAAAGCCTGTCCTCCGCGGCGAAACGGCCGTCCTTCAGCAAATGACCTGCGATTGCTTTCGTCCGCTCGATAAACGAAGCGTAAGAGTAACATTCGATTGGGTTACCGTTCAGGTCAAGATACGAATAAAGGAGCTTGTGCGGGTGTTTATCTCCCAGTTTATCCAGCTGGTCTAGAATCGACGCCATAATTGATTAGCAATACTCCCGATATTGAATAGCAAAACTCAGTACCTAATAAAAAAACTACAGATAGTGCTGTTCTCCGGTGCCCTGGTGAGGTGAAATGCGACTGAGTTTCGGAGTCGTTCTACGCCTAGGCGTCGTTCGGTCCGGTTGAAAAAAGTCGTCGTGGCGACCGGACGCGTGAGAGGAGGAAGTCTTGGTCGACTTCGCATCGCGCCATTCCAAGCGTCTTGGTTCGACGCGTCCATCGGGTTATGGTAGCAGAGCCTTGAAGAAATGCGGCGCATCTTCTCTTCGAAGAACGACGCTTCTCACACCTGGGCTGCATCTAATGTTGGTTTCCTTGATTATCCTTGAGTCTTCACGATACCATCAGGCGTAGCGTGGTGGGCGGGAGCGTAATCTACCGTCTAGCCTGGAACAAGGGTGCGACCGACCGGGGTTCGCCGGGCCTGCTTGATATGACTTACGGAGGCGCCGGTGGCGTCCAAGACCGAAGTGGTGATTGACCTGGATCAGGATATCGATGGCCTTCTACCCTCTGAGGCGGCACAGTGGCAGTCCGCCCCGGAGCCATCTGTCCCGCAATCCTTCCCAAAAGTCTTACGCCGCCGCCTCGACCGGTTCTTTGCCGACCAGAACATCTCTCCCAAAGCTGACCGCACCATGTGGTTCAAGATAGCGGCGGGCCTGGCAGTGTTGGCGGGCAGTTGGATCGTCCTCTATGTGTTCAAGCCGAATTCAGGGATGTTTGTTGCCCTCTACGTTTTAGGCGGTCTCGCCCAAACCTTCCTTTTGCTGAACATTGCCCACGATAGCAACCACAACGCCATCTCATCGGCGCCATCTGTCAACAAGACTTTGAATTATGCCTTCGATCTTTGCGGAATCAACTCGTATATGTGGCGCATCCTCCATCATCGAGGCCACCACTCGTGCGTCAATGTTCACGGCGAAGACGACGCGCTCACGGGGCGCGGCCTCTTCCGGTTTACGCCACATGAACCCCGCCTACGCCTTCACCGCTTCCAGCACCTCTATGCACTGTTCCTTTATGCGATGTTCTCTCTCGACTATGTCTTCGTCAGGGACTTTGAGTCGTTTTTCTTCCCAACCCACGACTATCTAAAACGCACGAAACATCCATCGCGAGAGGTCGCTATCCTCTTCGCGGGCAAGGCGTTCTACTTCACCTACATGCTGATTTTGCCGGTGGTGCTCCTGGGGAAATCCCCTCTCCTGGTCGCTGGGGCTTTCGTTCTCGTCCATTTGATCGTCGGTTTGAGCGTATCGTTGGTATTCCAGACCACCCACACGATCGACACTACCTACTTTCCCCTGAGCCGTAGTGAGTTCGACAACAGCGTCTATCACATCTTCGCGACAACGGCCGATTATGCGACCAGCAACCCGGTCGTGGGTTGGCTGGCAGGCGGCCTGAACCATCACATCGCCCATCATCTGTGCCCGTTCGTCTGCCATACCCACTATGCCTCTTTGACCCGGATTGTGCAGGAGACTGCGGAAGAGTTTGGCATCCCCTATCGTCAGCATCCCACCATGACCCGAGCAATCTGGCATCATCTGATCCTTTTGAAGCAGTTAGGAAATGAAACTTACTCTTAACCGCTTAGTTCTTATCTATGGCTAGCCAAGCACAAAATAAAATTCCCCAAGGTTCTATGCAAGCATCTGAGCAGCAATCTGTGCCGCAAAGTGTGACCTCGCCCACACCGATCCCCGCAGTTTCCCGACTTCGCTCCCTGGCGGATTCGCCGGCGATGGCCGCCGATCCCGTACAGGTGTTGTCCAGGTACACCAAACTCTACGGCGACACATTCCGCTTCTACCTTGGTGGCATTAAAGAGGCCATCGTTACGACCAATCCCGCTGTCATTCAGCATGTGTTGAAGGCCAATGCGGAGAATTACCAGAAGTCCGAAATTCAGGTAAAGCGCATGGGGCACTTTCTGGGCAAAGGTCTTCTTACCACCCACGGGGAGGCCTGGCGCACCCAACGGCGTCTGATTCAGAAGGGGTTCGATCGTAAGCAGCTTGAGGCTCTGTCTGCCATCATGCAGAACTCGCTCGCCGAGTCGCTGCGGGATTTCAACCGCCATATCCAAGCCGGCCCCGTAGATATCTATCCCCACCTGATGAAGATGACCTTCGCGATGGTCGCCCGTTCGCTGTTTGGCGCCAAGCTCAAGGACGAAGACATCGAGGTCGTCAGCCAGACCATTTGCACGGTCCAGGAATTTATCGTTCGACAAACTCTTCAGCCTTACCTGAATCCCTGGTTTGAGGTTTCGGGCGAACTGCGCAGACATGAAGAGATGCGAGCTCGAGCGGACGGCATCCTGATGGAATACATCAAGACACGGCGCCAGCAAGCGCCTGGCAGCGATCTGCTGCAGACCCTGATGGACGCCCGTTACAGCGACGGTGAAGGTATGAGCGATGAGTTGGTGCTCAGCGAGAGTATGCAGCTGCTGGTGGCCGGGCATGAGACTTCGTCGAATGGTCTATCGTGGCTGCTCTATCTTCTAAGTACGCGTCCGGATTGTCTGGAACGAGTACGGCAGGAGTTCGATGCCGTGCTGGGCGATGCACCTCTGACGTTCAGCGATGTTCCAAGACTCGAGTTTGCCACGCAGGTCATTCAGGAGGCGCTGCGTCTCTACCCACCGTTCTGGATGATCGACCGCATGGCTGTAGCCGACGACCGTATCGGTGACATCGCCATACCCCGAGGATCGACCGTCATTGTGTTTGTGTACGGCGCGCACCATGCGCCACGTTACTGGGAGGATTCCGAGAGCTTCGATCCGGAGCGTTTCACCAAAACGAACCAGAAGCTGCACACGCCCTTCACCCATCTGCCCTTCGGCGGCGGACCACGGGGCTGTATCGGCAACCACTATGCGATGCTGCAGATCCTGATGATTTTGAGTGATTTGCTGAGGAAGTACGATTTTGAGCTGACTCCAGGCCAGACTATCGAAGCGCACCCGATGGTCATCCTGCGGCCGAAGCACGGAATCCGCATGACCTTTACCCCAGCAATCGCACGCGACCGTCATGCAATTGTTCAGGAATAGTGGGTTCCCAACGCCGCAGTGGTCGCCGAGCCGCACGCATCTGCCGCTGGAGCGTCACCGTCAGTCAAATTCTACGGACAGATCAAGGTTCCTGAAACCTTTCCGGGCTTCCTTGTGGGTTACCTGGAGCACGATGCGCTCCCGAACAGCTTGTCACTAATGCCACCGAAGCCAGCTCCAGGAAGCGCAGTCTCCATGCTGGACGAAGCTACCAGCCGGGCAAACCTTGCGTTGCATGGGTCGAAACGCTGGGAGCAGGCGAAGATTGAAGCTGATGTGGCAGGAACGTTTTCGTGTGCGGCAAGTAGATCTAGATTTCGTTTTACGGCTAATATTCAGCCGGTGTGGATATAGTCACTTTATACTTCACACCTCAATTGCGTGGTCGAGGGGGAAGCGACAAGCCTAGGTGTGACGAGTGTATACCGATACGATTAGTGTCTTGGCCTGCGGGGAAAGAATCACTAACCGCTCTTGCAGACCTCTTGCAAAAGAGCTCGGGGATCAGTGTCATCGACACCTGAACGCTATTCGATTGCATCGGAGGCCTTTCTCCGTCAAAGTCCACCGGAAGTGTTCGCAGCATCAAGCATCCACAGTTTGCGTCTGCTGTCGCACGAAACAAAGAGGAGCCGTTCGCCGGCCCCTCTTGTCAGTCTAATGACTACTTTTCTAGTTGTGACATAACCTCGGGCAGCACTGAAGTGCCTTCCGCCTTTACAGCGTCCAACTCTCTCGGATCCAGCCCCAGCGCTTTCAGAATCGTCGGCGCTACCTGCGCGGTTGCAGTTGGGGCCGAGACCGTCTGTGCCGCAAAACGTGGATTTGCCACTAACAACATGACGTTCGTATCATCGTGCGCAAACCCGCCATGATCTCCCAACACACTTGAACCGCCCACATAGGTAACGCCCACATTCGGTGTCACGATGATGTCCGGAGTCCGCGGGTCCTCTCCAGGTTCGAGACCGCCTACGTTATAGTTCAGTGCTAGAGCCGGACCATAATAGATTTGCCCCAATCCGATCGCCGCCACGTTCTTTTCCAGCAAATCCACTGCGTTCGCTACGCTCTCGCCCTTCTTTAGCCACAGTACCGAAACATCATCTTCTGTCGCGCCAATACCGGTTGTGTTCAGGGGCGACTCGGAGAAGGGTATAGCGCTTCCTAGCAGGGTAGCTGGTGTATTGCTCGTGTCTGCCGTGTACAGATTCGGATCGATCGGCGACTCCCCATGCTTAGCCGTGATGATGATCAACGTTTCGTCATAGATGCCTCTATTCTTCAAACCGTTGACGATATCGCCGATCGAAGCATCGACAAACTCAATTTCCTTCTGCAGATTGGCACTCGGCAGTGCCGCAGCGTTCTTGTATCCTCCGTTGCCCGCACCTTGCTCGACCAAGATCTGCCCTGCATAAACTGCCTGGAAGTTCATGCCGAAGACCGCCGGTGTCTTCGCCTCCGTGCCGTTGTGCGTCTTGCCCGCAATCTGATTCAACAGCGCATTCACCCGTAACGCGTCGTAGCACTGAATATTCAGAAAGCTGTTATTCCACCCCGACAGACTGTTCGTATCGCGAATCGAGGCGCAGGAAGTGCCCTCCGAAGTCTTTACACCAGGCAGCGGCACAACGGTCGAGCTCACCTCTGGCGAGTAGTAGTCATTTAGCCCCCTACCTCCCGGCCCAGCCACCATGGAATAGGACGGATGCTTATCGATCCACGCCGTATAGCCGCCTGCCTCATGCACCACACCGAAGATCGTATTCGTGCGCACGAAATTCCAGGGGTACACCGGTGCACAACCGGCCGCAGGATCTCGCGACAGCTTACGGACGTCGATTGATGCAACTCCGCCCTCAGCCAATCCAGCACCGGGGGCTCCACCGTTCAGTTTGCTATCGTCGATGTCGATGCCCTGGTCGTTATCAGTTGTTGTTCCATCCGGAAGCGTATACGGGGTGCATTTTGCCGCACCAAGACCAGTGCCCGTTGCGATTGCCGGGCCATCCAACGATCTGTCGTAGGCCACGTCATAGTAAAGCCCGGTCGACTTCGGTGAGCCGCCCGTCACGAGCGCCGCCAGTCCAGGAAAAGAGTCCGAAGGCTTCGACGACGACGCGCCCACATAGTTGATGCCCGTATGGCTCAACGCCACCATGTTCGGGCAGAACGGGCTACCGCCATTCGCGCCCGCAATCCCATTTGCACAGTTGTAGAGATCCACCGCATGCATACCATCAATGCTCAATAACAAAACATGCTTGATCTTCTCCGACCCAACTTTGCCCGAATCGGCCGCTATTGCAGTAATCGACGATGCCAACGCCACAGCTGCTGTAGCTCCCGCCAAAATCAATCTCTTCGTTTTCATGTAAAACCTCCACGAGAGTAGTAATCCCTTAGCCAACCGCCATGTGTTACTTATTAGTGAAATCTTCACCAATCTTGGACCGAGACCTATCGGTAGCTGCCTGAATTTGCCAAGGAGCGTAAGTATCGTGGAATGGAGATTGTCATAATCAATCCACTTCTAACATCGCCTTGGATTGCGGCGAATTTTCGATTTAGAATGAGCTTTCCTGTGGCAAGAAAAGTAGCGGACGCCCTGTGAAGGAGCGCCCGCCAACAATTGTTCCACGGGCTGTCTACCAGAGCTTGAAGTCTGGAAGAACACTGGTTCCTTCGATACGTACCGCATCGAGCTGAGCAGGATCTATGTCGAGCGCTTTGAGGACAGTCGGCGCCACCTGAGCAGTTCCAACCCCGACGCGAACCGTCTTGGCCCGGAAGTTAGCGTTGGACAGCAACAAGATGACATTGGTGTCGTCATGAGCGAACCCACCATGCTCTGACAGTTTGGAAGTACTGCCGGAGTAAGTGATGCCGACGTTAGGGGTCACGATGATGTCAGGAGTACGCGGATCTACCGTAGGGTCATTGTAGTTGAGCGCTACTGTCTCGCCGTAGTAGATCTGCCCGAGGCCGATCTGGGATGCGTTCTGCTCGAGTATATTAACGCTGGCAGTGGTATCGGAGGAGTTCTTCAACCAGATCAGTGAGACATCATCTTCTGTAGGGCCAATGCCGGTGGGGTTGTTGGTCGATTCAGAGTTTGGAATATACCCAGCGTTGGAGAGCAGAGTCGCTGGAGAAGAGCCGCTGATGAGATTCGAGACATAACGGCTCGGATCGATTGGCGACTGACCATGCTTCGCGGTAATCACGATCATGGTCGAGTCATAGAGCCCCCTGTCCTTCAGTTCGTCGACAAATTTTCCGATCGAAGCATCGACAAACTTGATTTCGCTAAACAGAGCTTCTGTGGGAGTTCCTGCGGCATCGAGGTAGCCACCTTTTGTCCCGTTGCTCTTCTCGATGAGCTTTTGACCGACACTGACGGCCTGGAAGTTCATCCCGAAGATGGTCGGCACCTGCGTCTTCTTCACGCCGAGGTGTTCCTTGCCATCGATTTCGTGAACGATCGCGTTGACTTTCAAGGTGTCATAGCACTGAATGTTCTGGAAGCTGTTCGTCCATGCTGTCAAGTCCGAACCGGGGTCGGGAATGGCGCTGCAGGAAAGGCCAGTGGGCGTCTTGACGGCGGGTAGAGCGATCACGCTCGAGTTGATCTCAGGGGCGTAGAAGTCATCGAGGGCCACAGGGCCGAGGCCGCTGGAAACCGATGAATAAGCGGGGTGCTTGTCCGACCATGCCGTGTATCCACCTGCTTTGTGGATGACGCTGAAGATGCTGTTGACGCGGACGAAATCCCAAGGAAAGACCGGGTTGCAGCCATTGTTCGGATCGCGGACCAGTCTCCGGGGATCGATGGAGTTGAGGCCGCCGTCTGTTAGACCAGCGCCGGGAGCACCTCCATTTAACTTCGTCTGATCGATGTCGATGCCTTCCTCATACTCGGTAGTAGTACCGGTCGGGGTTCCGTAGGAAGTGCAAGGGCCGGCTGCGAGGCCGTTGCCGGTCGTCTTCGCAGGAGCGTCAAAGTTCCTGGAGTAGGCGACGTCATAATAAATGCCGGTGAGGGCGGGGCTTCCTCCAGTAACGATCGTCTCCAGGCCAGGGAAGGAATCTGAAGGTTTCGAGGTGCTGGCTGCAACATAGTTGATTCCGGTTTTGCCGAGAGCAGCTAGCGCAGGGCAGTAAGGAGCACCGCCGTCGACTGTATTGATGCCTTTCGCGCAGTTTGTGAAATCTACAGCATGCATGCCGTCAATGCTGATCAGAAGAACACGTTTGATGCGGCTGGAGCCGTCATGGTTGAAGTCGTTTTGGGCGATTGCTGTGCCCGCAGAGCAGAAAGCTGCTAATGCGAAAAGAGAGATTGCGCGATTCATACTTACCTCCGCCAACACTATCTCCTTCTGTCTCTTGGGCTGACATCGCTGCAAGGTAAATTTTAAGTGAACCCTTCTTAAGGTTCGCTTAAGCATTGATCGGCGATACTTTCTTAATGCGCATTCTTCTAGTGGAAGACGAGACAAGGCTAGCGGAGAATGTTGCGGCAGCTCTTCGTGATATTCCAGGCTTCGCGGTTGACTGCGCAGCGGATGGCCAGATGGGCGCGTCATTGGCAAGTAATCGTTGTTACGACCTCATCATTCTGGATTTGATGCTTCCTCTGCTGGACGGTCAGAGTGTTTTGAAGAAGCTTCGAGCCGAACGCGATCTGACACCGGTACTAATTTTGACTGCTCGTGGGGAAGCGACTTCCATTGTCGCGCTGCTTAATGCTGGAGCTGACGACTACTTGGCCAAGCCTTTCGATCTTGGTGAGTTGATTGCACGTACTAAGGCGTTAATTCGCCGGGGCAAGGGCGTGGCACATCCGGTACTAAGGCTTTCGGATGTCGAACTCGACACGCTTCAGCAGTCGGTCCGTCGAGCCGGGGTTGTCATTGATCTGACACCCATGGAATACCACATCCTTGAATATTTGATGCATCGTCCGAAGGTGGTTGTGTCCAAACGGGAGCTACTCGAGCATCTGTACGACTACAACTGGGAGCATCATTCGAATGTTATTGAAGCACATGTTTCCAACCTGCGCCGGAAGCTGGACATGGGTGCAACAGTCCCAAGTATCGAAACACTTCGTGGCCGCGGATACAGGTTATCTCTCAAGGAGCAATCAAAAGGATGAGGCTCCGGTCTATCAAAATGCAGCTTATAGTTTCAGTCCTTCTGGTGGAGTTCGCTTCGGCTTTGCTGGGAACCAGTCTTGCTGTTTTATACGAACGACATGTCCGCTTTCGTGCTTTCGATATCATGCTGCGTGGTCGCGCCGACTCGCTCCTTGGCGCTGTTCAGGATGCAGAAGATCCTCAAGATAACGTTATGCTTGACGGCAGCGAGATTAATCTTCCAGCTAAGGACATCTACGAGGTTTGGGATGAAAACCAACGCGTTCTAGGGCATTCGCCCGGATGGCAAGTGCCTTCCGATTCCGACTTGTTGACCGCGCTATCAAAGCAGTTCGGAAAGATCCGAGTGGGGGATGAGCGATATCGCACGATTCGAATCGACGGAGTCCGAGTTGTAGATCCGGGAGACAAGAGCGGGGGCGTGCGGCATCGGGTGACGATCGTATACGGTTCTCCGATCAGTCCGGTGTGGGAAGCGGTGCGGGGCGCCGTCTTATTTTATGGAATTACTAGCTTGATGCTGGTTGTTATTACAGGACTGGGCATGTTCTGGCTACTCCGCAGGGGGCTAGCCCCCTTGAACGAGCTTGCTGCACAAGCCTCCAAACTTTCAGTGAACTCGTGGGATTTTGCACCGTCCGCTCGGATTCGTGAGACGACGGAACTGGCTCCGCTCGCAGCGGCACTCGAAACTGCTATGCAGAGACTT
>Ga0302227_10001261_pt1 | contig 19214 bp, 16 predicted proteins | sample II_Palsa_N1_1_FD_193525 | JGI IMG/M metagenome (GOLD analysis project Ga0302227, IMG submission 193525) | Peat permafrost microbial communities from Stordalen Mire near Abisko, Sweden - II_Palsa_N1_1 | ecosystem: Environmental > Terrestrial > Soil > Palsa > Peat permafrost | place: Sweden... | reverse complement strand
AAGATGTACTGGTGATTAGCGCACCGGTGGTATAAGTAGTTCCGGTGAAAACAAGATTGGTTTCTGTAGGTGAATCATACCAGTTATAGGTTACACCAACCTGCACATTAGCCAAAGTAAGCGTTGCTGTACTGCCTTCACATATACTTTGTGTAAACGATACTGGCGTAACAGGCATTTGATTTATGGTAACCAACGTAGCCGTACGTGTTGAAGCACAGCCGGTTGTATTGTCAGCTTCGGTATAATAAGTAGTGGATGCAGTTAGTGCCGGGGTTGTATACTGTGTGCCGGTAGCTAAAAGCGTACCGCCGGTAGCTGCATCATACCAATTATAAGTTATACCAGCTTGAGGTTGTGATACTGCAAGCACAGCCGTGCTACCGCTGCAAATTGTTTGGGGCGATATAACTGGAGATGCCGGCAGGGGAATACTGCTTACATCAACTTCTGTCCTTAAACTTTCGCAGCCGCTGCTGCTAACTGCTTCAACAAAATAAGAAGGTATTGATGTACTTGGTGTTACTGAAATTGTACTGCCCGTGATTATTAGTGTTGTGCTGGTATTTGACGGATACCAGTTATAAATCAAACCCGGCTGAGGATTGGTTATACTTAATGTAGCCAATGCACCAGCACATATCTGCAAATTATTACTTGCAACCGTTGGGGCTGTCGGGATGGGATTAACGGTAACTGTAATATCTGCAAGCGTAAGAGCACTACAAGTGCCATTAACAGCCTGCACATAATAAGATGTAGTTGCAGTTAATATCCCGGTGGTATAAGTAGTCCCGGTAAAAAGCAGGTTTGTTTTTGTGGCGGAGTCGTACCAGTTGTAGGTTACACCGGCTTGTGCATCGGCCAAGGTAAGCGTGGCAGTGTTGCCGCTACAAATTGCCTGCGTAAACGATGCTGGTGCTGGTGGTGTTTGATTTACCGTAACAACCGTCGCCGTGCGTGCAGATGCACACCCGTTTGTATTATCAGCTTCGGTATAATATGTTGTGGTGGCTGATAGTAACGGGGTTGTGTACTGTATACCGGTAGCTAAAAGTGTACCGCCTGTAGCCGCATTATACCAATTATAAGTAATACCGGCTTGCGGTTGCGATACTACAAGCACAGCCGAACTGCCACTGCAAATTGTTTGAGGTGCTATGGTGGGCGATGTTGGTAGTGCTACATCTGTTACATCAACCTCTGTTCTTGGGCTTTCGCACCCGTTACTGTTAACACCTTCTACAAAGTATGAAGATGCAGGTGTGGTAGGTGTTACAGAAATTGTACTGCCTGTTGCAAAAATTGTTGTACCTGTGGCTGATGTATACCAGTTGTATGTTAAACCTGATTGAGGGCTGGTAACGCTTAACGCAGCAGTTGCACCGCTACATACCTGTACCGAACTGCTTGCCACTGTGGGTGCTGCAATTGTAGGACAAGTTACTGTTGGGGCTACAATAACAATAACCGTATAATTTAAAGTTGAAGCACAACTACTTGACAGGTTATAAGTTACATTAGAAGAAAAGTTTTGAGCTGCTCCTGATGCAGGGCTTAATGTTACACCACTGGTATATGCTATGGTTGGTACCAGCGCAGTTACATTTGTACCGGCAGGCACATTAACGGTTATTTTCAGGTTAGTTTGATCAATAACAGCAGGCGAACTTTCCTGAGGAACCGAAAACGACGTTATTTGTGTAGCGGCACTTGCAACATTTTGTACATATTTACCTAAAAAGCAGTCCCTGCTGCCACTTTGCGCGGTAAGTGGATACGGTGCACAACTGGAAGGGCTAAAATTTACTGTTGAACAAAACCCACCTGTAAACAATACATTGTTGCTATTATCTAAGGTTACATTACGACCTAAAGACTGGCTGCAATTCGGGCTTCCACCGCTAAACGCCCAATTATAATTTAGATTATTATCATATTTTGCCAGGAAAAAATCTTGTTGCCCATGATACGAAACCAGCGCCTGGGATGAAGGCGAAGGATCAAAATCAATTGTGCCATTAAAATATCCGGTTATAAAAACGTTATCCTGGTTAGCAACAACACTATATATAAATATGCTGTTAGCTCCCGGGTTTCCTATATCTTTTAAAGATTGAAAAACACCTGCTGGAGTATATTTGGACATAAATATATCTTGGCTACCCATTGGAGCCTGCATAGTTCCGTTAAAATTAAGAGGCAAACTAAAAGTACCAACCACAACCGGATCATTCTCTGAATCTACACAAACGTTTACATCTGTTTGAACCCCTGCAAAAGAATTTGCCCATATTAAACTACCTGTAGTAGTATATTTAGCAACAAACCCCGAATTACCGTTACCATTCATGGTATACGCAGCGCCCAACGGGTTAAAATTATCAGTCCCTGTGAAGTGCCCTGCAATTAATATATTATCCTGGTTATCAACAGCCGTAAACATTTCTGAATTAACAGGATCGGGTACGGCAATTCCCCACAAAAAATTCCCATTAGGGTCATATTTTATGGTCAGTCCGTTAAAGCCGCTTCCCCCACTATAACTATTGCCATTAACCGTTATAGTAGATTCATACCGTATACACGCAATTACATCGCCTTTACTATCGGTAACTACGTGGCTTCCATAATCGGTTTGGCCACCTCCAACATCTTTTGCCCATATAAAGTTCCCATTGTTATCATATTTTGCAACAAAGGCATCATATCCCTGGGGTGTTAAAATAGCACTGCCTGTTCCTGTATTGAAATTTGTAGGTGAGTCAAATTGCCCACATATTATAGGGTCTCCATTTCCGTCTATCGCCATGGAGTTTACTTGGGTGTAATCGGTTCCTCCTATTCTTTTTGCCCAAATCAATTTTCCTGCAGGAGTATACTTTGCTAAAAAAGTATCAAAAGTTCCTGATGCAGTCAAATTAGCTACCCCGCTAGTAGGGTCAAAATCGGCTGTGTTACTAAAAAATCCGGTTACAAAAATGTTGTTTTGCTGATCCACAACAACGGTGGATGAAATACAATTTGAGCTTGAGCTTCCAATATCATCAACCCACGTTGGGACATCGATCTGACAAAGAGCTTTTAAAGGGGAGAACAGGAGAACTAGATAGAAAATCCATACAAAACGTACTCTCCACTGCTTAAACATGATAAGGCAATCCATTTAATTAATTAGACTGTAATAATAGTGATTTGTAGCGATTTTTTTACTCTCTAACTAAATTTATTATTATGAAATCAATTTTATATTGATTAAAGCCCACTACCTAATCATGGCCTTAAATTTAAATAGCGTCTGGTCGACTTTTTCGTTTAAATCGTCGGATATGTGGAAATAATAACTTAAGATAACATAGATGACAGTAGTTACACCGCTTCTTACTACTAAGTCTAAATATATATTAGGCATGCGCCAAAAATACTCCCCTATAAAAAAACATACTATTGCAATGCCAATACCTAGCAAATGCTTGTAATGAAAAGGCTGCATTTTAAATCTTACTTTAATATACAACCAGGTAACTATGTTAAGTATAGTAATAGTTATTAAATAAGCGAGGGCCGCCCCATAACCACCATACTCAGGTATAAGTAAATAGTTTAGCACTATACAAAACACACTCGAAATAATAACGAAACCTGTAACTAAACGGTATTTTGGAGATGCTGCTATAATAGCTGTATTTAAACCGCCCGTAATATCAACCAAAAAACCTAAACCTATGATAATAAACAGATTAAATTCGGAGCTATACTCTTTTTTGTGAATAATGCCCGCCAGGTTTTGCTGATTAATAATAACACCTATAAATAACAACAGCCCTATAATCATTTGTATGATAGATGTTTTATAATAAACATTTTGGATACTGTTCATGTCTTTTGATTTCCATGAATCTGTAATAATCTGATAGGTTGTACGGCTAAGCGCCTGTGCCGGCACGCCTATAACAATAGCAATGTTAAAGTAAAAACTATAAACCCCTTGTACAGATAAGCCAGACATTGAGCTTAACATAATTACATCAACCTTTTGGAGCAGTACATATACGGCAGTTGATATTAGCGTGTATAAACCATAATTCATCAACTCCTTTTTATTGATTTTTGAAAAGCTGAACTTTTTTAGCTTGATAGAAAACTTTTTAGATAAAGCTATGCTAATTAAAAGCATTGCCGATACCAAAAAATTAATAAGGATGTACGAAATTATAAACCATTGAAAATCGATCCATTTAAAAGCCAGCATTAATATACTGATAGTGGTTGCTATCCGCAAAAAAACATCCCGCAAAAAACTTGAAAATACAGTTTGATATATTACCCTGCCTGTTAGTTCTAAAAAATTAAATGCAATGGTAAAAAAGGCAAGGGGTATCAGGTAATAATAGTAAGCCACAAATAATGGCGACTTATCAATATAAGTAGCAACAATAACCGGTTTAAATACTATAAATAATAAAGTAGCTGCCGCGAATCCTATAAAAGAAATCATTACGGTCCAATGCATAAACCCGTTATGTTCACGGTCATCGGTACGATAATAGGCAAAATACCGGGCAACGATATTAGGGATACCTAAGGAGGCTATAAGTGAGTATAAAACAGCTAAACTGGTGATCAGGTTAAAAAGGCCATATTCTTTACTACTTAAATAAGCCGGGTACAGTAAAACTAAATTCACATAACCTATTACCATACCAATATAGGTAATGAAGGTGTTTTTGTAAACGCTTTTTTTAACAACTCCCATGCAAAGTGCTTATATTATTATTATAATGGATATATGCTTTTTTAAACTATCTTCTGTTAAAACTTGCTTTCATCCGCTTTACCTAAATTACCTGTTAGCCCATCTTTTACAGCCACAAGCAACTTTTTGTATTCTTTACTTTTAAAACTAACTATACTGATTACTTTCAAGTAAGCTAAATACAACGCTTTGTTCAAGTTAAAACTCAAACGACTTTTAACAAAGTTATTTGCATAAAAAAACATCCGGTTTCTTACATGGTAATATGTCCGAAAATTCCATTCATCCAATAGTTGAGCATGCAAGAATTTTCGCTTATAATTCACCCCTTGTGATTTATCAATGTCAATAACCTTACAAGCGGGTATAAGCCAGATAGTGCCTTTATTTTTAGTAATACGGTAGGTATATTCCGAATCATCAACATATAAATACATCCGTTCGTTCGGGTAACCTATATCTTCAACCATTTGCCGATGAAGCAGCAGGCCTCCATATGGAACATATGGGATTGAAACATGATTTTTATACGGTTTTTCTGTTTGAAATTTACTGCTTAGCTTATAAAATTGATTAGCAAATATCCTAAATACGTTAAACCCCATAAAATTATCCGGTACCAAATAGCGTTGAGCATCCTCTCCTTTAGCTACTCTCACATGCTGCTTTCTATCTTCGCGTAAGCAAAATAATGCTTTTGTATTATTCGCCCCGTAAATATGCTGCCATTCTGATAATAAGTGGGTTAATGCATTGTGATCGGGCAGATTATCATCATCAAGCAGCCAAAAAAAATCAGCTGTGGTATTTACCATACCATACTCAATTGCAGTTTTGTATCCTCCGGCAGAGCCTTCGTTTTCTTCGTTATTTATTACAATTACCCTGTTATCTTCAATGTTTTTTACCTTATCAGAAACACTATATCCGGAGGCATTATTAACTATGATAACCTGCGTTACCTCATTAAAAGATAATACACGGTTAAGCACTTTTTCTAAAAAGTGCCACCTATTGCTGTAAGTAACTATTAAAACACTAACCTTATTTTCCAAACCGTGCATTAAACACCAAAAATATCATTTATAACACATACTAATACTTTAATTTATCAAACATTTACTTAGTGCTTAGCTATTAGCACGGAATAAATCTTATTTTATCAAACAAAAATGTATTATTTAGTTACTTTTGAATTCAATTATTTTTGTCAATAAGGATGAATGATTTAGAATCTTATTTTAATCAGAATACAGAAAGAGAAATTTTAAAATGGTCGCATTACTTTGAAGTATATGACAGGCATTTTAGCAAATACAGGAACAAGGATATTGTTTTGTTAGAGATAGGAACATTTAACGGCGGCAGCTTGCAAATGTGGAAGAATTATTTTGGTCCGCGCGCCAAAATTTATGGTATTGACATTAACCCTAACTGTAAACAGGTTGAGGAAGAAAACATCACTATACTAATAGGTTCACAATCAGATCGGGATTTTTTAAAGACTGTAAAAGAGCAAATTCCGCCGATTGATATTTTGATTGATGATGGTGGCCATACAATGTTACAGCAAATTGTATCATTTGAGGAGCTATTCTCTTATATAAAACCTGATGGCTTATACCTATGTGAAGATATACATACATCATACTGGGTACGTTTTGGAGGTGGTTATAAAAGGAAAGGCACATTTATTGAATACAGCAAACGCTTTATAGATTACATAAATGCGTACCATGCTGAAAAAACCTTGAAAGTAAATGAATTTACTGAATCAGTTAATTCTTTGCACTACTACGATAGCATGCTGGTGATTGAAAAAAGGCCAACACCAAAGCCTTATGTAGTAAGAACGGGAGTAAAAACCATTCCTTTCCCTACAGAAACGAGAACTGGGCTTGACCTGCTTATTAATAAAAAATTAAATTACCATTACAGGCGTATCCTGAACAGGATTATGGCATTTTTTAGATTACCGTTAAAAAACGGTGATATCTATAACTAATAAATTTATGGGAGTGATATTTAAATCTTAACTTTTACCGGAGCTTACCTTTTTTACCAGTTATAAATTGCAGGGTTCCTTTAAACATATAGTTAAGCTTAACTTTTTTATCACTCTCATATAACAAAATATGCCGCAAATCTCTAAATAAACTTTTAGCCACTCCCCTGCTGAATTTTGGATAACTCTTCCAATATTTAGCTATTATCATCAACTTATTTCTTGTAATATAATATCGCCTTATTTTGTTGTAGTTAAGCGCGGTTATCTGCTTTCCGGTTGGCGAAGTATGTTTGGTTGCATTACCCAAATTATGCTCCAAATGCACGGTATTCAATCTTATAACTTTAAAACTCCCGCTGGTTAGGCGGAGGCAGTAATCCCAATCAACGGCATCAATAAAGTAATCTTCATCAAAGCCACCGATAGCTTTCCAGGCATACAGGCTTATCAGGTTGCCGGATGTCATGGTGGTTAAAACTTCATCCGTTGCTGTTTTTAGTTCAACTGATATTTTTGTTTTGTGGAACGGAGAAACTAAGCCGGTAATTTTATCATTAAGGTTTGTGGTATATTCAATCAGTTTTAAAAACTGGCCTTCTTCAAACCGACTATCCTGGTCCATGGTGAGCAACCAGGCAGCACCAGCGTCTATAGCTAGCTTTGCGCCAACGTTAAGGGCATTTGCGATGCCTTTATTGCCATTATTATTGATGTAAGTACAATTAGAGAACGCTTTTAATTTATTGATGAGTGATGGATTAACTAACTCTGAATTATCAACCACATATAATTGATCTAACTCCTGTATGTACGATTGTATATTAGCAATTACTGTATCATCTGCATTATATAAAACCGTAACGCCGTGCACATTTTTCATTTCTTATCCCGGTAAAATCCGAACCACCAAATTACCGTATTTGGATGTATTATTATAATTGGCAAACAAAAAAAGGGAGCAATTTAGTTGCTCCCTTTCATATTTTATTAAAATTTCAATTATTGAGATTGGAATTTTTTAGCGTTAATTCTGCGCTCGTTTTCGTTTAGGTATATTTTACGTAAACGGATGCTTTGCGGCGTAACTTCGATATACTCATCAGCCTGGATGTACTCCATTGATTCTTCTAACGAGAATTTGATAGCCGGTGCAATACGAACGTTGGTATCACTACCTGATGCACGCATGTTGGTTAACTGCTTGCCTTTGGTTAAGTTGATAACCAAATCGTTATCACGAATGTGCTCGCCTAAAACCTGGCCTTCGTAAACATCAACTCCCGGATCGATATGGAAACGACCACGATCCTGTAATTTGTCAATTGCAAAAGCTGTAGTTTTACCAGTATCCATTGATACCAATACACCGTTTAAACGACCAGGGATCTGGCCTTTCCAAGGCTCGTAAGCTTTAAAACGGTGAGCCATGATAGCCTCGCCACCGGTAGCGGTTAATACGTTGTTACGTAAACCGATAATACCACGTGCAGGGATATCAAATTCTAAGTGTTGTAAATCACCTTTAGGCTCCATAATCAGCAGGTCGCCTTTGCGTTGGGTTACCAACTCAATAACTTTACCTGCAACTTCACCCGGTACATCTACAATCAGGGTTTCAACCGGCTCACATTTAACACCATCAATTTCTTTGATAATAACCTGTGGCTGGCCTACCTGCAATTCGTATCCTTCGCGACGCATGGTCTCGATCAATACTGATAAATGGAGAATACCACGGCCATATACTAAGTATGAATCAGGCGATTCGGTTTCAACAACCTTAAGCGCCAGGTTTTTTTCCATCTCTTTGTATAAACGGTCACGTAAGTGGCGTGAAGTAACAAATTTACCTTCTTTACCAAAGAAAGGTGAAGTATTGATGGTAAACAACATATTCATTGTTGGCTCATCAATGTGAATTACTTCTAATTGCTCAGGTTTTTCAAAATCGGCAATAGTATCGCCAATATCAAACCCTTCAATACCTACAACCGCGCAAATATCACCCGCGCTAACTTCGGTAGCTTTAACCTTACCTAAGCCTTCAAAAGTGTATAACTCTTTAATTCTGGTTTTTTGAATTTTACCATCGCGTTTTACCAATGATACCGGCATACCTTCTTTGATGGTACCACGGGCAACACGACCGATAGCGATACGGCCTACGAATGAAGAATAATCCAAAGAGGTGATCTGCATTTGTAAAGTACCTTCGTTAATTGGAGCCGGTGGAATGTTTTCCAGGATAGCATCCATTAACGGGAATATATCAGTAGTTGGTTTTTTGTAATCTGTGCTCATCCAGCCTTGTTTTGATGAACCGTAGATAACCGGGAAATCCAGTTGCTCTTCAGTAGCTTCAAGGTTGAAGAATAATTCAAATATTTGTTCGTAAACTTCTTCAGGGCGACAGTTTTCTTTGTCAACCTTATTTACAACCACAATTGGTTTTAAGCCTAAAGCCAAAGCTTTTTGTGTTACGAAACGTGTTTGAGGCATAGCACCTTCAAAAGCATCACAAAGTAACAAAACGCCATCAGCCATTTTTAATACACGCTCAACCTCACCGCCAAAGTCGGCGTGACCAGGGGTATCAATAATGTTGATCTTAACATCTTTGTACATTACCGAAACGTTTTTTGAAACGATGGTAATACCACGTTCGCGTTCCAGATCATTGTTGTCCAATATCAACTCGCCTGTCGATTCGTTGTCTCTGAAGATTGAACAAGCATGTAATATTTTATCAACCAGGGTGGTCTTGCCGTGGTCAACGTGTGCGATAATCGCTATGTTTCTTATTTTTTGCATTGAAATGCGCCTCTAATTTTGGCGCAAAGGTACGCTTAATATATGAGAATTTCAAGCGTTTGCAACATATTGATAAAGTATGACAATTGATTACCAGATAACATCAACCGCATATGTGGTAAAATGCCTGTCGGCAGATATAATTGAAGCATTTTGTGATATAGCTTGTGCGATAAGCAGCCTATCGAAAGGATCACGATGATGATAAGGCAATTGAGCCAAAACAGTTAATGATTGAAAATCAATATTGAGTAACTCAACATCTTTTTCATTGATATATTTTTCAATTTCGCTTAAAGCTATTTCGAAGCCAACTTTTCCAGAACTTAATTTAATAGCAATCTCCCACAATCTCGCGGTACTTATTACTATAATATTAGTTTCATCCTCTATTATTCTAACTAACTTTTGTGAAAGATTATCGTCGCCGTTTAAGTACCAAATAAGCACATGCGTATCAATTAAAATGCGCATAGCCTACATATATTCCTTAAAATCATCTAATGGTTCATCAAAATCATCGGCGATATAGGTTACAAAACCTTTTAAGTCACCAAATTTCATTTTTTCTTTTTTGTCAGAAGAGTCATGAATACCGGAATTTTGAGTTATTTTCAAACCAGATTCAGAAGCCAGAGTAAATACTAAGTCTTCCACAGCCTTTTTTTTATCCGCAGGTAGCTGTTTAATCAAATCCAATAGCTCTATGTTTCCCATAACAATGCTAATTTACAAATAACGTACCTATTTCCCAAACGCCCAGTACAAAAACTTAGGCATAGCTTTGGCCCAGGTAGGCGCGTCGTGGCTGCCGCCAACAACCTCTACATAACGTATATCAGCAGGACGTTTGTAGCCTTTGGCTTCCAGTTCTTTTATCAGGTCGATGGTATCATCAATCGAATCTATAATCCCGTTTTGGTTACGGTCGGCTGTTTCATCATTGGTACCGGTTTGCAGCCAAAACTTTAATTCAGGTTTGTCGATTGCTTCTTTAATCATGGCATGGGCGATACGATCAGTTTCGGTATAACCTTTGCCAATATCCTTGCTTCGCCACCATAACGATCCTGAGAATACACCAACTTTATCAAACAGATCCGGGTTATTCCAGACAATATCCAATGCGGATAACCCACCTAAGGAAAAACCTGCAAACGCTGTACTTGTAAATGTATATGTTGGCAATAAACCTGTAATTGCAGGTAATAATTCAGTTTTAACAAATGCTGTATAAATACCTGCTTTTGCACCACGATTTTTAAAATCAGGCTTATTGGCTACGCCGTATTCCTGCAAACGCTCTTCGTTGGCATGTATGGCTACAATAACTACCGGGGCAATGCTGTTATTATCGTAAAGGTTTTGTAGTGTTTGTTTTAGTTGAAGCGCTTCTATCTCCTGCCCATCATTCAGCAACAATAAATGCATTGGCTGGTTGGTATTTGTATCTTCAGGCATCAGTACATCACAAATAACCTCGCGGCCAAGCAGCGCCGAATCAATGGTTATTTTATCTTCAATTATCGTCATCTCTATCTCGTTCCAACCTAAATACATCTTCTCAACTATTAATAGCCTGCAAAAGTAAACTTATCTTTTATTTATAAATTCAAACCAATGTAAACATTGGGTTTAGAGAATTACACTGTTAAAAACAGGGGGTTAAAAGCTCCTTCTACGGTTAGATCACCTAAACTGTTCAGTCCCAATTTTCAACACATTAAGTTTGAATATATCCTCAAAATATTTTTAACTTACAGCTATAAACTTCAACTCGTTTTGACTGAACAATATCACCGCTGGTACTCGCCAAATTTGAACCATGATATAGAGATGCTCGTCTTTGGTGATCGGGGTTATCCTATCATTCTTTTCCCCACTTCACAAGGGCGGTATTTTCAAAATAAAGACGAAGGTCTGATCGATAGTGTTCTCTGGTTTATTGATGAAGGTTTGGTTAAAATATATTGCCCCGATAGCCTGGATTGGCTAACCTGGTACAACAAAGGCATCCACCCGGCCGATAGGGCACGCAATTATGCATGGTATGATAAAATGCTTTACGATGAGCTTGTGCCCTGGGCCATGCACGAAACCGGTGTGGGTAAAGTAGCCATGGCAGGCTGTAGTTTTGGCGGCTATCATGCGGCAAACTTCGCTTTAAAACATCCTGAAAAAACCGGCCACCTCTTTAGCATGAGCGGTGCCTTTGATATGCGCCAGTTTACCAATGGCTATTATGACGATAATGTATTTTTTAATAACCCGGTAGACTTTTTACCCGGCAGCAACCAACACGAGCTGTGGCAATTGAATATTATTTTAGGCACAGCCGAGCACGACATTTGTTTAAATGATAACATCTGGCTATCAAACATTTTGAAGCAAAAACATATTAATCATTGGTTGGATATCCGCCCGAACGCCACGCATGACTGGCCGGTTTGGAAGGAGATGTTTCCGCATTATTTGTCAACGATATAAAAAACAGAATCAAGAGTCAAGAACCAAGAATTATCATCTACCATGAAAAAAATAGGCATCTTATTCGGACAAGAAAATTCATTTCCGCAGGCATTTGTTGACCGCGTTAATCAAAAGGCTGAAAAAAATATTACGGCGGAATTTGTGCGCATTGATAAAGTAATGCAAGCCGAACCGCTGGATTATTCGGTTATTATTGATCGTATTTCACAAGATGTGCCATTTTATCGTGCAACGCTAAAAAACGCAGCCATTTGCGGCACTGCAGTTATCAATAATCCTTTTTGGTGGAGTGCTGATGAGAAATTTTTCAATAATGCTTTAGCCGTGAAGTTAGGTGTTCCCGTGCCTAAGACGGTTATTTTGCCTTCAAAAGATTTGCCGGATGATACTACCGACCGCTCTTTCCGTAACCTCGCCTATCCTTTGGATTGGGAGGGCATTTTTAAATACGTGGGTTTCCCGGCTTATATGAAACCCTTTGATGGCGGTGGCTGGAAAGAAGTTTACCAAATTAACAATTTGGACGACCTTTGGGATAAATACGACCAAACCAAGCAATATGTAATGATGCTGCAGGAAGAAATTAAGTTTGATGATTACTTCCGTTGCTATTGCATTGGTGGCAAGCATGTGCGCATTATGCAATATGAGCCGCGCAACCCGCACCACTTGCGCTATGAACATGGTAAAGCTCCCGCAGCAAAAAAACTACTGGAAACTGTTAAGGAATATGTGATTAAACTCAACAAATATTTAGGTTATGATTTTAACACCGTTGAGTTTGCCGTGCGCGATGGCATCCCTTACGCTATTGATTTTTGCAACCCCGCTCCCGATGCGGAAGTAACCAGCGTAGGCCAGGATAATTTTGATTGGGTGGTTGAAACCGCAGCCGATTACGCCATCGAGCGTGCTAAAAAACAAAAAGATGGCATAGATAACCTTACCTGGGGCGAGTTTGTAAAAACCGGTGCAGCTAAAGAGCATTTGTTATCATCTGAAAAGAAAATTGAAAAGAAAGCGGTTAAAAAAGAAGTTAGCATGGGCGAGATAGATCATAAGATTACTGATGAGAAGAAAGCAGTGAAAAAGTCAGTTGTTAAAAAAGTGGCGGCGAAGAAACCGGGAGTTAAAAAATAATCAGCCGCTCGTGGAAAATACCCATTGTTTGTGTCCTCACAAACAATATTAAATTGCCTGTGAGGACACATGCAATGGTTAAATAAAGCGGTTGCTAAGAAATAAAAAGCGACGTGTAATTACCCAAGCGCTATTGCGAGGAGGAACGACGTGGCAATCCCAAACTATACAGGGCGAAAATTCAAAGTCGGGGATTGCCACGCTACGCTCGCAATGACGGAGTAAATAAAAAAATTCAACAATGCAATTATGAACGAGTTTACCTTAGGTGTTGAAGAAGAATTCATGGTGATTGATCCCGTAAGCCGGGAGCTGAAATCGCATGAGCAAAAAATTGTGGAAAGCGCGCAAAAGATCCACGAAGACCAGGTAAAGGCAGAAATGCACCAGGCAGTAGTAGAAGTAGGCACTAAAATTTGTCGCAACACTGCTGAAGCTCGTGCCGAGGTTGGCAAACTGCGTACTACTGTAGCCCAATTAGCCGGCGACATAGGCCTGCGCATTGGCGCGGCCGGTACACATCCGTTCTCGCATTGGCAACACCAGTTGATCACCGATCATCCGCGCTATTTTGAAATTGTGGATGAGATGCAGGAGGCCGCACGTTCAAATCTTATCTTCGGGTTGCATGTACACGTGGGTATACAATCGCGCGATTTGGCAGTGCACATTGCTAACCAGGTTCGGTACTTTTTGCCGCACGTTTTCGCACTATCCACTAATTCGCCATTTTGGGAAGGGCGTAATACCGGTTTTAAATCGTTCAGGACTAAGGTGTTTGACAAGTTTCCGCGGACAGGTATCCCCGATTATTTCAGCAGCATTGAAGAATATGATCGCTATATAAAACTGTTGGTAAAAACCAATTGTATCGATAATGCTAAAAAGATCTGGTGGGATATCCGCGTACACCCGTTTTTTGAAACCATCGAATTCCGCATTTGCGATTGCCCGATGCTGGTTGATGAAACGATGGCTTTTGTGGCTTTGTTCCAGGCGCTCTGCGCTAAATTGTATAAGCTTCGCCAGCAAAATATGGCCTTCATCACCTATAACCGGGCTTTAATCAACGAAAATAAGTGGCGTGCCGCACGTTATGGTATCGATGGCAAAATGATAGATTTCGGCAAGGAAATGGAAGTGAATACCCGCGCATTGGTACTGGAATTGCTGGACTTTGTTGACGATGTTGTGGATGAGCTTGGCTGCCGCGAAGATTTACAGTACGTGCATAAAATACTGGAACACGGCACCGGTGCCGACAGGCAATTAAGCGTTTATAACCAAAACAATAGTTTTATTGATGTAGTTGATTATATTACATCGCAAACATTAAAAGGGATATAATTTCAACATGGCATCAACTGAAAAACCACCAATAAAAATAGCAATACTCGACCTGTACAACGGCATCGAAAATGAAGGCATCCGTGGTTTTAAGGAGATCTTACAGCGATATGAGGTCGATCACCATATTGATTTGACCTATCAAATATTTGATGTGCGCAGGAACTGCGAAGTTCCTGGATTAGATTTCGATATCTACCTATCGAGCGGCGGACCGGGTAGTCCGCTGGATAGTGAAGGCGATGAGTGGGAAAAGAAATATTTCAGCTTGGTAGATCAGTTGGAAAAGCATAATGCATCTAACGATCCGCAGAAAAAATACGTTTTTTTTGTTTGTCACTCCTTTCAACTGATGTGCCGCAGGTATAAATTAGGCAATATTAATGAGCGCCGTTCTACTTCATTCGGTATATTGCCGGTACACAAAACTTCTGCCGGTAAACACGAGGATGTTTTACATGGCTTAGATGATCCATTTTACGCGGTTGATTCGCGCAGCTGGCAGGTTATCCACCCTAACGAAAAACAATTTACCGACTTAGGCATGCAATTGCTGGCGATCGAAAAACAACGCCCGCATATTGACCTCCCACGCGCTATGATGGCAATCCGTTACAGCGATTATTTTATCGGTACCCAGTTCCATCCCGAGGCAGACCCGATAGGTATGCGATCGCTATTACAAAATCCCGACAGAAAAAAAGAAGTAGTTGATGAACACGGCCTCGACAAGTACAACCAGATGCTCGAACTGTTGGACGATGCCGATAAGTTACAGCATACTCAAAACACCATGATACCCAATTTTTTAAATGAGGCTATTTTGAGTTTACAGGAGATTAGACAGGTATTAAAGAATTAGTTTTTATATTAACTTTGTGTACATGAGCGATCTGGAACAATATCAAAATGCCATTATACCTGTTTTAAAACGGCATTTAATTAAGCGCGCAGCAATTTTTGGCTCATTTGCCAAGGGAGATAGTAACGAAAGTAGCGACGTTGATCTGCTTATTGAACCGGGAGTTGGATTTACATTTTTCAGTCTACTTAATCTCGAAGAAGAAATTTCGCAGTTATTAAACCGAAAAGTTGATTTGGTTGAATATAGCGCCATTAAGCCTTCCATTAAAGAAGAAGTGCTTTTATCTGCAATAACAATTTTATGAGCCGATCAGACAATGTTTACTTGCAGGATATTCTCGAATCTGTAAATATCATTCTCTCTTATACTGAACATACGACCGAATTTAATTTTTTGACGGATATAATGTTGCAAGATGCTGTTATACGTCGATTTGAAATTATCGGTGAAGCTTCATCAAAAGTTTCTGAATCTGTTAAATTGACAAATCCGCAAATTCAATGGCGACTTATGAAAGAGATGAGAAATAAATTAGCTCATGAGTACTTCGGTGTTTCGGCAATAACAATTTACAATACCATTAAACTTAATTTACCTATTTTAAAAGAGCAATTAGAAAAGCTGGTTTAACTTATGAACCCATCTGCCCGCCAATCCTTTAATCAAAATTTCACCGAAGAAAAGTATCAGCAATTGCTGAAAAAGCTGAATGAAGCTACGTTGGTTACAATTGATTTTCGCGTGGCAGAAACGCCCGTTTTTTTGACTGAAGATTTCAGAAATAAACTTATTGCCGCAGGGGATGATATTATCCAAACTACTCTTCAACCCAACTTTAAGCAATTAACCGAGCGAGCAATTCCTGATAAATGGCGCGTTGATAACGAAACCGATCACCCGCATTTTATCGCTTTGGATTTTGGGGTTTGTAAAGATGCACATGGCAACACCGTTCCTAAATTAATTGAGTTGCAGGGATTCCCATCGCTTTATGGGTTTCAGTCTTTTTTGGCTGATACTTACAAAGATGCTTATCAAATGGATGAGGAATGGTCGCCTTATTTTAGTGGATTGGATAGGGATTCTTATATCGCTCTGCTCAAAAAAACAATCCTCGGCCCATACCAACCAGATGAAGTAGTGTTAATGGACGTTAATGCTTATCAGCAAAAAACATTGGTCGACTTTCTGGTTACAGAAAAGCTGATCGGCATACCAGTTATCTCCTTAAGCGATTTAAAGCAAGAAGACCACAAACTTTATTACGAGCTTAATGGCAAAAAGAAATTTATCAAGCGCATTTATAACCGTTTAATTTTTGATGAAATTGATAACGATGCCGAAATCTTCCAAAAGGTAGTCGATATCCGCCAACCATTGGATATAGAGTGGATAACGCATCCTAATTGGTTTTACCGCATCAGTAAGTTTACCATGCCATTTTTAAAGGGTAATTATATCCCTAAAACGCAGTTTCTGCACGAGGTTGATCCCATTCCCGCTGATCTGGAGAATTATGTACTAAAACCGCTATTTTCGTTTGCAGGGCAAGGCGTAATAATTGATTTGACAGAACAGGACATCAAAAACATTTCGGATCCTGAAAATTGGATTTTGCAGGAAAAAGTAGCTTACGAGCCGATCATCCAGGCACCAGACGGCGGCGTAAAAATGGAAATAAGATTGCTTTATCTTTGGCCAAATGGTGATGAAAAACCTACATTAGCTATTAATTTGTCAAGGCTTAGTCGTGGCAAGATGATAGGTGTACGCTATAACCAGGATTTTGACTGGGTTGGCGGCACTGTTGCTTTGATGAAAAGCAAACCTTATACTAAATAGTTTGTCTATACGTATATATAAGGTAAAAATGTATTAAATTTGTGACATGAATATCCAGGTAATTATAGTGATCATTCTTTTTACTGCTGCATTATTTTATGTGGGCCGCATGGTGTATAAAAGCCTGTCTGCCAAAAAAGGCTGCGGCAGCAATTGCAAATGTGGTGTTGATTTTTCGGGCGTTGATGCCGTAAAAACACATAAATAACATTAGCATTGTACAAAAACTACATTTAAACCAATATTTTTCCTAAAAAAAGCTTTAACTGAATGTCAGATAAACAGGTATTTCAAGCTGATTCCAAAGGCCGGTGGCTTCGTTTTAAGTGGGTTAGCCGTATATTAATATTTGTGCTTGCTACCGCCATTGTTGCCGCTGCAATTGCAATCACCTCAAAACAATACCCTACCCTACCCAACCTAAACGAAGCGCCCAAAGCGCTAACCAAAGAAAATATTGAGGCTTTAAAAAAGACAGCCAAATACAAAAACTTTACCATCCAGGTTAACGAGATCCAAAAGCTGGAGCGTGCCAAAAAACTACATCAGCTTAAGCAGCCTAATAATAAAGATCGTATAAACGCCGGTTTTTATATGCCATGGGATCCGCAGGCCTACAATTCATTAGCCGATCATATGGGCAAACTGGATATGGTAGTTAGCGAAGGTTTTTCCATCACCCAAAATGCCGATACGATCACCTCAAGTATTGATACCGGGCTAATCAGGCTTAACAAACGTTATAAAAAACCAATATTAGTTTCCATCTCAAATTATATCAATTACAGCGCTACTAATGGCGATTTTGATACTAAAGATGTCGACCGCATTATTAAAAGCAAAAAATCGCGCACCGCATTTATCGGCAGCATTGTAAGGGCATTAACCCGGTACAACTTTAAAGGTATCGATCTGGATTTTGATAATATCCTTAATCGTAATACACCAAATTATATCGAATTTGAAAAGGAACTTTACACCACCCTGCATGCGCACAACATGCTAGTTACGCAAAACGTAATTCCTGACGATGAGCAATATAACCTGCAAAACTTAGCAGCTATCAATGACTTCTTGTTCATTATGGCTATCGATCAGCATAACGAAAACAGCAATGCGGGTGAGCTATCCAATCAACGTTGGGTTGAGGAGATCCTGGATGATGTGTGCTCCAAAATACCAAGTGAAAAAGTTATCCTGACTATACAAGGCGGCGCATACGATTGGCCTGCTAAGAGTATCGGAAAATCTATCGGCTACCAACAGGCTATCAGTACCGCGCAGGAAATGAAAAGCCCGATTGTTTATGATCCAAATTCGGCAAACCTGCATTATAGCTATTTGGGCGAGGATAGCCTTACCCACAATGTATATTTTACTGATGCCGGTACTAACTTCAACATTATCCGCATGGCGGATGATTGGGCAACGGGTGGTGTAGCGTTATGGCGTTTAGGATCGGAAGATCCGCGTTTGTGGACTTTCTTCCAGAAGAACTTATCTATCGATTCATTAAGAAAAACCGGTGTTGATATTAAAGGTTTAACCCAGGTAGGTTTAAATAACCGGATAGATTATACCGGCGACGGCGAGGTGCTCGATTTGGTGACAACCCCGGTAGCAGGCCAGATCAACGTGAAACTGGACCCCTCAAATTTCACCATTACCAATCAGCAATACATAAAACTACCTACCAAGTATGTAATACGCCGTTATGGTTACGCGCCGGGTAAAATTGTTTTAACGTTTGATGATGGCCCCGACCCTGATTTTACCCCGCGGATATTAGATATTTTAAAACGAGAGCACGTTCCGGCTGCATTTTTTGTTGTTGGATCGATGGCGGAGAAAAATATCCAGCTGCTTCGCCGCGAGTTTGATGAAGGCCATGAAATTGGTAACCACACTTATTTCCACCCGGATATTTCAACCATTAGTTTGGAGCGTGTTAATTT
>Ga0302227_10001260_pt1 | contig 19218 bp, 19 predicted proteins | sample II_Palsa_N1_1_FD_193525 | JGI IMG/M metagenome (GOLD analysis project Ga0302227, IMG submission 193525) | Peat permafrost microbial communities from Stordalen Mire near Abisko, Sweden - II_Palsa_N1_1 | ecosystem: Environmental > Terrestrial > Soil > Palsa > Peat permafrost | place: Sweden... | reverse complement strand
ATATGTCGTTGCCGTCCGGCGCGGTCTTGTCAAGAATCAATCCATTGCTTGGATTGAACTCATGCTGAAAGTAGCGGAAGGCCTTTTGCTGGATGTTCTGGAGTTTTTCGTCAACGCTCTCGGGCGGATGATTCATTGGATTTCCAGGCTCTTCCATCTTTGGAGCCATCATGTAAGCGTTGCTTTGAAACAGAATTTCATCTAGCCGTAAAGTCAGGTAGAAGGCGATCGAATTCGCGCTTTACCACCGCATAACACTCGCAACAGGCTCGCTCCAGGCCGGGCCGATCGAGCACGGTGATGTGCCCGCGGCGGTATGTGATCAGACCTTGCAATTGAAGTTTTCCGGCGGCTTGCGTGACGCCTTCACGCCGTACGCCGAGCATGTTGGCGATAAGGTCTTGGGTCATGATCAGCTTGTTGGAAGGCAGCCGGTCAAGACTCATTAGCAACCAACGGCATAGCTGCTGATCGACCGAATGATGCCGATTGCACACTGCGGTCTGAGCCATCTGTGTGAGCAGAGCCTGTGTATAGCGCAACAACATGTGCTGCAATGCGCCGGATAGGCTGAATTCCTTTTTCAGCAACTGCCCCTTGAGCCGATAGGCGTAGCCTCGACTTTGTACCACCGCACGATTGGGTGTGGTTTCACCACCCATGAAAAGCGCCACGCCGACCATACCTTCGTTGCCGACCACGGCGATTTCAGCCGACGCACCGTCTTCCATGACGTAGAGAAGCGAAATGATGGCATCGGTCGGGAAATAGACATGCTGCAGCGTGGTGCCAGATTCGTACAAGACATGACCAAGTGGCAGCTGCACCAGTTCTAGGTGCGGGAACACACGCTCACGAGCCTCCACTGGCAATGCAAGGAATAGATGGTTCTCTTGGGGTTTATGATTATTCGGCATACGCGCACCAAGCTTGATTCACCCGAAGGCATTGAGAGGGGCGCTCTAAGCGTGGCTCGCTTACAGCTGCTCAGCATAAGCACGTGTTGCGTTCATGCTGTGTGTACGGCGCCGAACATGGCTGCTTCGTGTTGCGCACGCTCACGTAACAGCCTTCCCAAGCCGGGTCATGCAGTGCATGAAGATCCAAATTGGGTGGCCGATCCCGTTGTCGAGCATGTGCTGGATGCGAGCGCATTTCGGCTTAGAAAAATTCCATCGCCGCATCAAATCTACGCTTCGATCGAGGTGAGTGATGTCGCTCATGGTCGTCAATTTCTAAACAAATGACATTGGAAATCCACATTCCGATCGAACGGAAGTTGTCACAGTGAATTGACGCGGTCAGGTAGATCATGACTCACGACCCTCACGGTCGTGAGGTGAATCCATGAACAGATATAAATATCTCGCTTTCGTCGCGATTGTTGGAACCTTCCTCACAGCGACTGCTCCCACCGTAAAGGCCCAGATCGCCATCGGTGTTGGCATCGGAGTCGCTCCTGAATGCCCTTACGGTTACTACGACTACAATCCTTATCCGTGTGCACCTTATGGTTACTACGGCCCGGAATGGTTTACGGGGGGTGTCTTCATTGGTGCTGGTCCGTGGTTTCGCGGCCGTCACAACTTCCGCGGGCACGTAGATAACCGCTTCGATGCACAACGTGGCTATCGAGGCCATATGCCGAATCGCGGCGAGAGGCCAACGATGGCGCAGCGTCCAGGCAGGGTGGCCAACTTCAGAGGAAATGAAGTTCGCGATGGGCGCGGCCACGTAGGCGGTGGTGGCGATAGACAACACTAGAAAGAAACGGTCGATACATCGCGCTCGGCAGCGAATAAAATCAATTCGTTGCTGCAGCGCGCTGTCAGCGCGATACGTCGAGCAGGCCGCACAGACATATGTGAGTAAGCATCCGACTGTGCCGAAACAGCGAGAGCGGAAGCATGGGCTGCTGCGCACACCAAAAAGTACGGCTTAGGCAGCGAAGGCCGCAAAGCTTGCCAGAACCCAGGAACTGTTCCGGCCACGAGTGCCGCCTTCGATAGCGAAACCAGCCAGGCCGCGCCAGCCCACGAGAACAATCAGGGCGGTGCTCGCAAGCGAAGCAGCCGTGAGAGCAGCGCTCGCGCCGCTGCCCAGAGATTCCCACTGCGCGACTCGCGGTTTCTCTAGTGCAGTCCAACTACTAACCATGTTGATACAACAAGGAAATGCGCGCAGCAACGACATCGATCGTCGTCTTGCCTGCACATTGGCGGCGATCGCAGGCGCGCTTAACACGGCTGCATTCCAGGCGGTCGGTTTCTTCTCAGCCAACATGACCGGGAACGTCTCCTCACTTTCCGACCATGCAGCACTCGGTGAATGGCAGTCCGGTGCGTTCTACCTGACCATCGTTCTTGCCTTCATTGGCGGCGCGGCAGTTTCCACGCTGCTGATCAATGCTGGCAGACGGCGGCAAATGCATGGCATCTATGCATTCAGCATACTGGCTGAGGCGCTTCTGATGATGTTGCTTGGCTGCGCTGAGCTCTGGCTGCCTCAGCAGCAACGCGGGCCTGTTCTAATCCTGGGACTGAGCTTCCTGATGGGACTCCAAAATGCCGTGGTGACGCGTATCTCTGATGCTCGCGTCCGGACAACACATGTGTCGGGTATGGCCACAGATATCGGGATCGAACTCAGCATGCTGTTCGATATTGCTCGTGGGCATGAACTTCATGCGGATGTCGCCTCATACCGATCGAAGCTCCGGCTTCATGTACAGACGGTGCTGTCGTTTCTGGTAGGTGGTGTTGTTGGCATTGTGGTCTATCTCGCTATCAGCAGCCGACTTCTTTTTTGGAACGGCTGCGGTGCTCTTGGTTATAGCGCTTGTAGGAATCCGAAAGGCGCACGTGCTGCGCAACGAGCGGTCGATGCTGCCATCGTACGGACCAAGCCTTCCGTTGACCTACTGCGAGTGAACTATCGCTAATACGGAAACGCACAATCCGTATTCTCGCAGTGGCGCACTCTAGGTGATTTCGAGGCGGCGAAAAAGCGGCACTTTTACCGAGTCGAGAATGACCGCGAAGACGCACGCGCCGGCAAGCACGCCAACAATCATCCAGACGGATAGAGGCTTCATGGCAATGCCTGTGATGGCCAACGTCGAGGCGATCAGGATATCGCCAGCCGACGACACGATGAGCCATAAGCTCGGGCGGGATGACCACAGCCGACGACGCTCGCGATTGGTATAGGTCGTCGCCTGATTGCCGAACACGATGACGACAAAAGCCAGCGTCCTCAATGTATCAATGTCGAACCGCTTCGAGTAAACGCCGAAAGCCAGCGCGGACACGCAAAAAATAAGCTCGCCGACTCCCATGACGACTCCCGCGACCGTCAGATTACCGATTTGCCAAGCATTTGGCGCGGGTGATGGCCTAACGTTATCAGTCGTTAGCGACATGCCGAGGAAGTCGCCGGTGATCATGATGATCACCATGAGTAATGGTGTCAGGATCGCATGGCCGGTCACGACTAAGCCGACTGCGAGGAAGAGCACTTGCACGGTCTTCTTTGTAATGGAGTTCAGCGTATAGGTCAGGATGCGTTGGAAAATCACGCGACCTTCCTTGACCGAAGCGACGATACCGGCAAGCCCCGGTTCGGTCAGCACCATACCGGCGGCCGATTTGGCGACATCAGTCGCCGTCGAGACCGCGATTCCGATTTGCGCCTGGCGCAGCGCTGGCGCGTCGTTAGCGCCATCGCCGCACATGCCGACGGTATGGCCGCCGTTCTGGAACGCCTTGACGAGCTTGTATTTGTCCTCCGGCATGACTCCAGCGAAGACAGCAAATTGTTCGGGGTGGACGCTGTCAGGGATCGGCCCAGGCGGGCAGATGGCACCATCGAGCCCAACCGCGTGAGCCACGATAGTCGCAGTCGCTGGCGCGTCGCCAGTTACCATCACTGTGCGTACGCCTAAGTTTTGCAATTCGGTAACGAGTGCTACCGAGTCCGCACGAGGCGGATCGCTCAGTGCAATCAAGCCGATGAGCTTCATCGCATTCGGCGCCCCAATTGCAACCGCCAGAACGCGAAAGCCTTTTTCCTCAAGTTCCTTCGCTGCTGCCGTCACCGTTGCGGGCGGCGGCAGCGCAAGATGAATCACTGTAGCAAAGGCACCCTTCACAACGCGTTGTAAGGCGCCCTTCGAATCGCTCACTGTCGCCTCGGACATTTTCGTCGCCGGGTCGAATGGCACGAAATTGATTGTTTTTGGCGCATCGGAAACGGCCTTGCACGCCGCCGCAACACGGATGGCGCCATCAACCGGATCCTGGCCGCCATCCGAGCTGGCTAGTGCGGCCAAGTTCAGAACGTGCGCTTCGTCGAAGCCGGCGCTCGGATGAACGCTTGTTACCTTCAGCGCGTTCTGCGTCAGCGTGCCGGTTTTATCGGCACACAAGACATCCATCGATGCTGCCTCGTCCACCGCGGACAGGCGGGTAGGGAGCACGCCAAGCTTCGCCAAGGCCCGCGCACCAAGCGCTGCCGCCAAAGTAAAGGTCGCCGGCAGCGCAACGGGTATCGAAGCGAGAACCGCTGTCAACACGAGAGGGATGATCTCGGCAAACGGCATCTTGAGAGACCTGGCATAGATCACCAGTATCACGATGACCACGCCGTTGAACGAGGCGAGGTTGCGTACGACGCGTAACACCGCCTTCTGCTGAATACTCACGACATGCGCTGTACGGACCAACTCCGCGGTGCGACCGAACTTGGTGCGCACACCCGTGGCCGTGACTTCCGCGACTGCCTCACCGCGTCGTACCAACGCGCCAGCATATGCCTGTACACCCACACCAGCTTCGATGGGAACCGATTCGCCGGTGAGCGTGGACTGATCGAGCAGGATTTCTCCTCCCATGAGACGCACATCCGCCGCGACCACGCCACCGAGTGAAAGCTTTATCACGTCGCCAGGCACCAGCTCCATCGCCGGCACGGCTTTCCACTCACCGTCGCGTTTGACCGATGCGTTCAACGCGAGTCGTGATTTCAGTGCAGCGAGAGTCAGCTGCGCGCGGCTCTCTTGGAAAAAACCTAGCCCCGCGTTGAACACGAGAAGGGTGCTGATGATCCCGGCCTCGACATACTTGCCGAGGAACAGTTCCAGCAAGATCGCGGCTTCCAGCATCCACGGGATGGGAGCCCATAATTTTTCAAGCGCCATGCGCAACGGGTGGAGGGTCGTGTCAGGCATCGCATTGGGGCCGATCTGACCCAACCGATGGCGTGCCTCTTCACTCGTCAGGCCGCTCACTGGCTCGACGTGTGCTGGAGTTGTTGAGTTGGCAGATGGAGCACGCATAGGGGACATTCGGTTTACATGATCAGTGGTCTCCCAGAGCATTCAAGCGTGCGCGCAAGTCTGAGCCTCATCTGTGCGGCACCGCGCATAGGAGCCCGTCGAAATTCCCGTATGAAATGGTCATCTCGACACATGGTTGCCTAAAAATGGCACGTTCCTGAGAGATGACCGATCGTGTTTTTAACGCATTAGAGCCTGAGTTGTCGTCGTTGGATCATGCTCCATGACGTGCTTCTGTGCGTTGCCGTACCGACCCGAGCATCGACGCGCGGCAGCATGCTGATGCAGTCTCTGAAGATGGGACGCAAGCCAACCGAGCAACCCCTGCTCAATTCCAAAGGAGAGTGACCGATGTTGCGTAGCATGAGTGATCTGGAAAATTATGCGATCCGTGCTATCGACGGCCCTATTGGTCATGTCAAAGATTTCTATTTCGATGACGAAACATGGGTCATTCGCTACCTGGTTGTCGAAACCGGTACCTGGCTTTCAAGTCGCAAGGTACTGATCTCGCCTTTCGCGATCGGCCCACCGGACTGGGCTGGAAAGGTGCTCCCGGTATCAATCACCAAAGAACAAGTAAGGAACAGTCCCGATATTGATACCAATAGGCCGATCTCCCGACAGCACGAAATCGGGTATCTGGGTTATTACGGTTACCCGTATTACTGGGGTGGCGCCGGTCTCTGGGGGGCGGGCGTTAGTCCGAGCATGATGCTGCCGGGTGGAGGTTCTGGCAGCTTTGAGACCGAATACAACAAGAGACGGCTGCTTGAATCCGGATCTGGCAAGCATGACGACCCCGATCTGCGCAGCTGCAAGGCCATAGTGAACTATCACATTGATGCACGGGATGGTGACATCGGCCACGTGCACGGTTTGCTCGTCGACGAGGAGAGCTGGGCCATTCGATACATGATCGTGCAGACGAGCAACTGGTGGGGCGACCACCAGGTGCTCATAGATCCGCAATCGATCCAAGAAGTGAGTTGGCTTGACCACACGGTCACCGTCGATCTGACCCGACAGGCTGTGAAGGACTCTTCACCCTATGATGAATAGCAGTCGTCGGACTGTGGCATAAAGAAACAGCGATCTAACAGGCGCCATTCACCTGATTCATCGCGTGCCAGAACATCCTCGCCACTTGAGTGACGAACGCTACGCAGGGACACCAAGGGTCAAGCTAGGCGAAAAGCTTTGCGTAGTCTTCAAGTAGTGTGCCGTAGCATTCACATGCTGCAGCCTCCAGTCCGCTGCGGTCGAGGATATGTATCTCGCCTCGCACGTAGCGAATGAGCTTTTTTCGCCGCAGCACCCCGGCGGCTACACTGATACCGCTTCGGCGCACACCAAGCATATTGGCGAGGTACTCGTGTGTAAGATGGAAATGATCAGCGTGGGCACGGTCATGCGTCATCAATAGCCATCGCGCCAACCGTGGCTCGATCTCATGGAAATGGGTACAGGCGCCGATTTGCGACAGTTGCGCCATCAGGACATATAGGTAGCGCTGAAGTGTGCGGCGAAGTGCCGGACTGCGCTGCATTTCTTCCCGCAATTGCACCGCCGTCATACGCAAAAGGACTCCTGCTCCCTGGACCACGGCGCGCAGAGGAACAGAGGAAATCCCCAGGACTATCGTCCCGCCGAGCATGCCTTCGTTGCCAATCAGTCCCATTTCCAGCGGCTGATGATTCTGCAGCGAGGTTACCAGCGAGATAAATCCGGTGAGTGGAAAATAGACATGTCGGAAAGGCTGGTCGGGCTCGCACAGGATGTCACCGAAATCCAGTTCCATCGGCTCGCAATGTTCCAGCATCCAATGGCGCTCCCTACGCGGGAGGCCTTCGATCAGGCGGTTGACGACTCGCATGGAAGCTATGGCTGACAATGAGTGGTCCTGCAACATAGGCGGCGCCAAGGTGTTGCTTGCGAACGGCGTGCGTTGGTTCGATGCGACAGTGTGAGCAATCCCTGATCGTTGGTCTGTTCGCTACGGCACGTACTCCGATTGGTCGTGTGATCAAGGTGCGAGAACGGCGGCGCCCTCGAATTTTCCTGCGCGAAGATCGGCGAGAGCTTGATTCGCCTGTGTCAGTTTGTAGGTCGTGGTTGTCGTGACAATGCCGATGTCTGGCGCCAAGCGGAGAAAGTCGAGTCCATCCTGCCGCGTAAGGTTGGCGACCGACATGAGTTGGCGCTCCTCCCACAGCAATCCATATGGGAAACTCGGAATGTCGCTCATGTGAATGCCTGCGCAGACCACGCGCCCACCCTTGCGCACCGCTTTCAATGCGAGTGGGACAAGTTCACCTGCTGTTGCAAAGATAATTGCGGCATCCAGAGGTTCCGGCGGCATCTCATCGGATCCACCCGCCCATGTCGCGCCAAGATGTCGGGCAAAGCCTTGAGTGGCAACGTCCCCCGGGCGCGTGAAAGCGAACACTGATCGTCCCTCCCATCGAGCGACCTGCGCCAAGATGTGGGCTGCGGCGCCAAACCCGTATAGCCCCAGTCTTTTACCGTCACCCGCGATCATTAGCGACCGCCAGCCGATAAGGCCGGCGCAAAGCAAAGGAGCCAGGGACACGTCGCTACCCAACTCGCCGAGGGGGAACGCATAGCGCGCATCGGCGATCATTGCGGTCGCAAAGCCACCGTCCCGCGTATATCCGGTGAAGAGCGGGTGGTCACAAAGATTTTCATGAGCCCCTATGCAATAGGGGCAGACGCCGCAGGTATGGCCCAGCCAAGGGATGCCGACGCGTTCGCCCTCATATAGACCCTTGACACCCGGACCGACCATATCGATCCGGCCAACGATTTCATGGCCTGGGATGATTGGCAATTGCGGGTTGGGAAGCTCACCATCGAGCACGTGCAGGTCTGTCCTGCAAACGCCGCATGCCATCATCTTGACGCGTATTTCGCCAGGGCCCGGAGACCGATCAGGAAGCTCAGTCCACTCCAGTGGACCACCCAACTTCCTAAGCACCATCGCATGCATGGCCATCACTGACATCCTGATTCATTGAGCGTGCTGGATGGGATTGCATTGACCTTCCTGGGCAACAGATAACTCAGTGCGACACTAGCGAACAGCGGGCCGGGTGCAACATGAGGTTGCGTGTTACGCCTCCCAGCGCCCATTCGCGAAGACGGCTATGTCCATAGGCACCTGCGACCAATAGACCCGCATTCCTTTGCTGGGCGATGGCATCCAGCTCGGCAGCATCGTTCCCCTGCGAAAGAGCGCTCATAGCCTCCGCCGCTATACCGTGGCGCCCAAGCCATGCGACAACATCCTTCAAGCGGTCATTGGCAGCCGCGATATCTGCGATGGCGCAGATCTCCACCACGGTCACATGTCCAGCCTTCTTAAGCATCGGCAACGCATCGCAGATGGCACGGCGCGTTTCCAGGGTTTCTTTCCATCCAACAACGACACTTCTTAAATCAAGTTGATTCACACCGGACGGGACAAGTAGAACAGGGCGCGCCACGTGCATAACCAGGTCGCCAACATTCACTCGTCTTGAGAAATCGCGTGTCACACCTTCTTCTTCAGGGCTGATGATAAGAAGGTCTGCAGCGCGCGCCTGCTCCGCCACGTAGGCTGCCAAAGACGTGTCGAGAACCTTTGAACGCCACTCCAGACGAGATGCCATCCCATGAAGCACGGCTCGGAAGCTAGCTTCCGCTTCGCTGGTCTCCCTCTTCATCTCGAGGCAATCCTGCTCGTAGAGATCTCCCGCCATGAATCCATCGCCATAGGTGATCTGCAATGGCTGACTCGCGGCTATGCCGATCACATGAGCGTTGAAGCGTTCTGCAAGATCAGCGGTGATATGAAGAAGCCCCTCATTTGGAATCCCAAGACTCAGATGAACCATCAAGGTGGAGTAAGTCATCAGCTGTTTCCTAAAGGACACGCACAAGAGTCGGCTAGGGTAGGGAACTAGCGACTACAAGGTTTCAGTTTGGTCAACAGCCGTGTGCCCGTCTGTTCGATACAGCACAGAGCGAAGTATCGAGTTTTATTTCTGCTTCGCTGAGTGCGATAACGCACAGACGCGCACTCGATAGCACGAGCAACGTACTGGCATGACAATCAACATGATTTCCGACATTTCCTTCCTGGCGATCGATATCCTGATTGCCAGTGCGCTGTTCACAGTCATGACACGGGTGTGTTTTAGCGAATCCGTGCCTATCAAAGCACTACGGTTCCGTAAGACTTTGATGTGGCAACGATCCTGCAGTCGCATCTCGACCTGCTTCCGCGCTGCACACCATGTGCGGCAGAACCATGTGCGGCAGACCGTCTAAACCGCTCTTGGCTGAGGCCTCAAGTGGGTGATCCAGGAAGAGCAAATTCCCATCAAACACGCCAAGCCATGATGTCACCAAGAAACACAGCGACTCTGGCCGCGGCCTTTAAGCATAACTATTTCAAGGAGCATCCCATGACCGAACTCAATGTCGTGATCGCCGTCTTCGCCGATCACGAAGGTGCAGAAGCCGCAGTCAAGAAGCTGGCCGATGCCGGAATCGACATGAAGCATCTAAGTGTCGTCGGCAAGGGATATCACACTGACGAGAAAGTCGTTGGCTTCTACAACACTGGAGATCGAGTGAAGTTCTGGGGCAAGCGCGGCGCCTTCTGGGGCGGCTTGTGGGGATGGTTGTTTGGCGGAGTGTTCATGACCATCCCGGTACTGGGAAATGTAGTCATTCTTGGCTACCTCGGCGCCATGGTGATTGCCGCCATCGAGGGTGCTATCGTTGTTGGAGGGCTGAGCGCTTTGGGCGCGGCGCTCTATAGCAGCGGCATTCCTAAAGACAGCGTGATCGCCTACGAGACCGCCGTGAAAGCCGATGGGTTTCTGGTGATGGCGCATGGCCCTTCCGAAGAAATGGCCCGCGCCAAGACGATCCTAGGTGCTCTCAATCCGTTGCGCGTCGACCTGCATGAAAGTGCAGCTGCCGTCGCAGCTGTATGAGGCATATCCCGGCCCTACGATTAGCGGCGGCCTATCCGCCGCTGTTTGCTCCTATGACACTGCTGCCCTCATAAGGAACCATGTTCATGGCCGGCAATGAACATGCGAGTCTGCATTTCCCTGATATGCCGAATCATCGCCACTTCTCTCCCGATCACTGAGAAGCACCTGGAAGGCGAATGCACCGCAGCAAACGGCACCGGAGGAAACACATCGCGTGGTTACCAGCAGCGGTGTTGGGTGCCGACGATGGCATCGTATCAACCGCCAGTCTGATACTCGGTGTCACCGCTGCGCATGGAACCCATGCAAATATTCTGATTGCCGGGATCGCTGGTCTGGTCGCCGGCGCCATGTCGATGGCGGCCAGCGAGTACGTCTCGGTGTACTCGCTGGAGGACTATGAACAGGCGGATCTTCAACGTAAACGCGCGTGCATCAAGGCTGATAGTGACGGGACACACGCAGCACTGGTGGCAAGCTATCTTGGTCTTGGTCTGGACGCAGCCCTTGCAAAGCAGGTGGCTGATCAGCTCATGTCCAATGGCGCTATGGGCGCCTATGCTCGCAACGAACTACTGATTTCGCCGGCTCGCAGAGCTCGCCCGAATCAAGCTGCATTTACGTCGGCAGGCAGTTTCGCGCTCGGTGCGTCCATGCCGGTTCTAATTGTCCTGCTCGCGCCACGAGCGGGTTTGATTGCTTGCGTGTCTGCAGTTTCGCTGATTTCCCTTGCACTATTGGGCGCGTGGGCAGCGCGCACGGGTGGGGCTAGCGTGATAGCAGGAGCCATGCGCGTGGCCTTCTGGGGTGCACTCGCAATGATACTGACGGCGGCTGTCGGCACCTTGTTTGGTACCGTCGCATGAAACTCGCTGGCGAGTGCCTCAAGATGCCTGATCACATTGGATAGGCCTATCTGCGTCCCGCTACACCTGGGCTGCGAGGAGTTGAGAGTACATTGACTGACCAGCCAGTCAGCAGCCCAATCAATTGGTGAGCTTGCCATTTGATCTACTCACTAGAGCCATCCCATGACGGAGTTGCCAATGCCGCTCGCCCATCGCACATACCGAGTTGGTTTGCTCATTGCGTTGGTGTCAGCGATGGCAGTTCTTGTGAGCGGCTGCTCCAAGCAAGCAAGCACCAGCTATCAGGGCTATATCGAAGGCGAATTTGTCTACGTGGCATCACCCGTGGCCGGCAGGTTAGATCGGTTGACGGTAAGGCGAGGGGAGACCGTTGCCGCCAAAGCGCCACTATTTGCGCTTGAAGCGGTCGATGAAGCCGCCGCGCAACGACAAGCACAACAGCAATACATCGCAGCCCAAGCTCAGCTGAAAGATCTCGATACAGGCAAACGTCCCCCGGAACTGGATGTCATCCAGGCGCAACTTGCCCAAGCGATAGCTGATCAGAAAAAAACTGCCTTGCAGCTCACTCGCGATGAAGCACAATTCAAGATCGGTGGCATATCACAGGCGCAACTGGACGAAACCCGTGATACCGCAACCTCGAGTGCAGCTCATGTTCGAGAGTTGTCCAGCCAGCTGGACGTTGCAAAGCTACCGGGACGTAAAGAGCAATTACGGGCTCAAATCGCACAGGTGGCCAGTGCCAGCGCTGCACTTGATCAGGCCAACTGGAGACTGGAACAAAAGACCGTTGCGGCAACCCGGGATGGGTTGATCATCGACACCCTCTATCGCGATGGGGAGTGGGTGCCAGCCGGTAGTCCGGTGATCCAGATGTTGCCGCCCAGGAATGTCAAAGTGCGCTTTTTCGTGCCAGAGACTGTGGTTGGCTCCCTTTCACTGGGGCAACACCTCAGCATCCATTGTGATGGCTGCAAAGCCGACATAGCGGCAACGCTTACTTACATATCGGCACAATCGGAATACACACCACCGGTGATTTACAGCAATGAAAGTCGCTCGAAACTGGTGTTCATGATTGAGGCTCACCCATCAGTCGAAAATGCACCACTACTGCATCCAGGCCAACCCGTCGAAGTCATGCTGCAATGAGCACGCCGATGAGCGACGACAATGTCATTGACGTGCACGGGCTCAACAAACACTTCGGTGACAAACACGTCGTCAAAGACCTTTCCATGCAGGTCAAACGTGGCGAGATCTTCGGCTTCCTGGGCCCTAATGGCAGCGGCAAGACCACTTCAATCCGCATGATGTGCGGATTGCTGACACCTGACTCAGGCAGCGGCACCTGCCTTGGTTTCGACATCTTGCGCCAAAGTGATCAGATCAAGCGCCAGGTCGGCTACATGACTCAGCGGTTTTCCTACTGGGACGATCTGACGATCCGCGAGAATCTGGACTTTGTTGCGCGCATTTACGAAATGCCCGATCGCCGCGCGGCCGTCGATAAAGCGCTTGATGGGCTAGGCCTTAGAGCTCGTGCCGAGCAGCTTACCGGAGCGCTTTCCGGCGGATGGAAGCAAAGGCTCGCACTCGCAGCCTGCATGTTGCACGAACCCAATCTTCTACTTCTTGACGAACCCACTGCAGGCGTTGATCCCAAGGCACGTCGCGACTTTTGGGACGAATTGCACCAGCTGGCCTCGCGCGGTATTTCCGTGCTGGTAAGCACGCACTATATGGATGAGGCCGAGCGCTGCCACAAACTCGCCTATATCGCCTTCGGAACGCTGCTGGCTCAGGGTACGCCCGCCGAAGTCATCGTCAGCCAGCACCTCGTTACATGGGCGATCTTCGGCGAAGACCTCGCTACGTTGGATCATCGGTTACAAGGCCAGCCCGGCGTCGAACAAACCATCGTTTTCGGTACCGAACTCCATGTAAGCGGAAAAGATGCCGAAGCACTGGAAGCCACATTACATAAAGCGACCGAAGGCGGGGCCTACCGTATCGAGCGCAGGGAAACCGGTTTGGAGGACGTTTTCATTCACATGATGGAAGGCGCTGAGGACAATACGGGAGAGCCGAAGTGAAGCGCTGGATCGAATTTTCCTGGTCGCGCTGGTGGAGCATTCTTCTCAAGGAATTTCTACAGCTGCGTCGCGACCGTTTGACTTTCGGCATGATCGTTGGCATTCCCATCATGCAACTGGCGCTGTTTGGTTACGCGATCAATAACGACCCCAAGCACCTGCCCACTGCCGTCATCACGACGGAACAGAGTCCGTTTACACGCAGCATCGTCGCCAGCATGCAGACAACGGGCTATTTTGACATTGTCGAGACGTTACCCAATGAAGAAGCCGGTCGACGTGCACTGGCGACCGGCGATGTCCAGTTTGTAGTGAGTATCCCTTCAGATTTCAGCCGCAAGCTGTTGCGCGGCGAGCGTCCAGCATTGCTGGTGGAAGCCGATGCCACCGATCCTTCGGCAACCGGCAATGCTCTCGGTGCGTTAACTCAACTTGCGTCATCGGTGGCCATCAAAGACTTGACTGGTCCGTTGGCGCCGCTTGCCGGTGGTCAACCGGCTTTCGACGTACAGGTACAACGGCTATACAACCCGGAAGGGATGACTCAATACAACATCATCCCAGGCCTGATGGGTACGATTCTGACGATGACGCTGGTGATGATGACGGCCCTGGCTATCACCCGTGAGCGTGAACGCGGCACGATGGAGAACCTGCTGGCGACACCGGTACGGCCGATCGAAGTGATGACTGGCAAACTCATCCCCTATGTCGTGATCGGGCTGATTCAGTCAACCATCATCGTGCTGGCTGCTCGCTATGTGTTCAACGTACCGTTCGTCGGGAGCGTGCTGGCGCTCTATGTGGCCGTATTGTTGTTCATCTGCGCCAATCTGACCGTCGGCATTACCTTGTCGTCCTTTGCTCAGAACCAGTTGCAAGCGATGCAGATGTCGATGTTTTACTTCATGCCGAATGTGTTCCTGTCGGGATTCTTGTTTCCGTTTCGCGGCATGCCAGGTTGGGCACAGGCCATAGGAAGCGTGCTGCCGTTGACGTATTTCAATCGCCTGACGCGCGGCATCCTTCTCAAGGGCAACGGATGGCCCGATCTCTGGCCAAGCATTTGGCCACTCTTGATATTCACCGCGCTGGCAATGACGGTGGCAGTGAAGTTCTACCGCAAGACACTTGATTGAGAGGACGCGAGAGATGCGCGCCAAATTCAGCATAGGGCTACCCATGTTGCACCTACCCACCTGGGTGATAGCCCTGTCCGTCATGCTTGGTGGATGCGCAGTAGGCCCCGACTTCCATCAGCCTCTGGCGCCCACCATGACCGGCTATACGGCTGCACCGCAGCCTGTACGCACCGTTTCGACAGACGCTCTCGGCGGCCAAGCTCAGCAGTTGAGCACTGATCAGGCCATCACGGCAGATTGGTGGACACTGTTTCACTCGGAAACGCTGAATCACCTAGTCAGCGTAGCGCTAAATGGCAGTCCCACGCTGCTACAGGCGAAGGCCAAACTGCAACAGGCACAGGAAGACCTACGTGCACAAGCGGGAAGTACGTTATATCCGCGGCTGGACGGCACGCTTTCGGCGACGCGCGAGAAGCTCGACTTGCAATCATTCGGACTGACATCGGTACCGAATGTAGGCCCCTTTACCTTGTATAACGCTGCCGTCGATGTTTCGTACACATTGGATCTATTTGGGGCAAATCGACGCGAACTGGAGGCCATGCGCGCAGAGGTCGACTATCAGCGCTTCGAATTGGAAGCAGCTCGCCTTTCCCTGGCCGCCAATGTGGTAACTACGGCGATCCGTGAAGCCTCATTGCGCGAACAAATCGAAACCACTGAAAGCCTAATCACTGCGCAGGACACTCAGCTGACCATCACCCAAGAACGTTATCGGTTGGGCGGCGTGGCTTTGTTGGACGTAAAGAGCGAACACACGCAGGCCGCGCAAACGCGAGCCAGCTTGCCGCCATTTCAAAAAGCGCTAGCACAGACGCGCCATCAACTGGCGGTCTATCTCGGCCAACCACCCAGCAGTACCTCAGGTATTCCTGAAATACATTTGCGAGATCTGCAACTACCTACCGCGCTGCCACTCTCGTTGCCGTCCTCATTGGTACGTCAGCGGCCTGACATTCGTGCTGCGGAAGCGCTTCTTCACCAAGCCAGTGCCAATGTCGGTGTAGCAACCGCCAATCTCTATCCGAAGATCACGCTATCGGCGAGTCTTGGTTCGCAAGCCATCAGTGCAAGCAAGCTTTTCGGTAGTGGCTCGGAGGTTTGGAACGTGGGCGCATCGTTGATGCAGCCGATTTTCCATGGTGGCGAACTCAAGGCCAAACGGCGCAGCGCCATAGCCGCGTACGATCAAGCGTCGGCAGCCTATCAGCAGGTCGTACTAGGGGGATTCCAGAACGTTGCCGATGTATTGCGCGCGCTAGAAAGTGATGCCAACACCTTGCATGAATTGGCCGACGCTCGTGCGCAGGCACGTGAGGCGTACCAAATCACAATTGCGCAGCAAAAAATAGGCGGCGTCAGCGAGCTTGCACTCCTGGATGCAAAACGACAGTACCTGAAAACATCGCTCCAACAAGTCCAGGCGACAGCCGATCGTTTCGCCGATTCGGCCGCACTACTTCAAGCGTTGGGGGGCGGTTGGTGGAACGAACCGGATACCGAAACCTCACGCAACAAACTTCGGTACTAGCGGAAAATCATGATTCGATAATAACGCCCAAGATATCAGCGGTGATAACTTCGCCTTATCGTCGCTACACCGCGTATAGCCAAGTGGGTGCAGGGCAGGTGATTAGGTGAGGTTATCAGGAGTAGGGCTGGTACCTGCTCATGACCCAAAAACCGGCATCTTACGTGAAGCATTTAAAGCGATCGTCAAGCATCGCAACAGCCGGGAAGGGACGTTGCGGTTGATGGTCACTGGACATTGATTGCACCAATCCGCGTTGACCTTATCGCCCGGGGATTCCGCTCGCTGTCGGTCCTCGGCCCATATACGGACTGACCGAAAGAACCCTACCGCCTCGCCGTCCGCGACTACGAGACGAATGCCGTTACTTCGAACAATGGCATGAACCTGAGCACCGCGGGTGCCTGGGACTATGGCCGCGAGATTGGCTTGTGTACTTAGTACTCGTTAGTATACAGTGTACGCATGACCAAGGATCGCATACTCTCGGCCGCCAAAGCAGTGCTCGAATCCGCAGGCTTCGAGGGGCTTACCATTCGCAGGGTCGCCGAGCGAGCGGACCTCTCGCCGATGGCGCTCTACCGCCATTTCAAGAACAAGGACGAGCTGCTCAACGCCCTCATGCATGACGGTATCTCCGCGTGGGAGGCGATCGTTCGCGGCCTCCGCACCCAAGACCCGGTGAAGTGGCTGGAGGCGCTCATGGAGGCCTATCTTGATTTCGCGCTCACGCAGCCGCACAGGTTCGACGCGGCGTTCTTCCTGCCTGCGCCCGCGGCGCGCCAGTTCCCCGATGATTTCGCCGCGGGCCGCTCGCCGGCGATTGCGCTCGTGATGGCTCGCATCGATCAGGCGAAGGCCGATGGTCGATTCCGCGCCGAGCCTACACTCGGGATCGCGGTGGCGCTCGCGGCCTACGGACAGGGATTCGTGTCGATGCAGCGCGCCAGGCGTTTCACGAGCGACAAACAGTTCAAGGCGCTGTACCGCACGGCGCAGCGCCAGTTCCTCGATTCCCTCAAACCGTCCGGGAAAAACGAATGATCACACTTCTGGCCGCCGTGTTGAGCGGCATCATGTTTTATCTCGCACAGGGATACGACCACGTCTGGGTCCTGGTCTGGCTCGCGCCCGTTCCGCTGTTGTGGCTTGCCTATGGCAATACGCGCACGTGGCAAGTGATCGGGGCGAGCGCCATCGCGCTCCTCGGCGGCGCAGGCTATATCTTGCAATCCCCCTACCTCCACCTCATACCACCGCTCGTCCTCACGTCCGTTCTGGTGGTCGACACCGGGCTGTTTTGCGTCGCGATATGGTTTGCGCGCTTCGCGCAGCATCGGGCATCACCGCTCCTCACACTGCTTGCGTTTCCGGCTTGCTGGACAGCCTTCGAGTTCCTGATCGAACTGCAGTCCCCGAACGGCACCTACGGATCGCTCGCCTACAGCACGATGTCGGCGCCCGTCCTGATCCAGAGCGCATCGCTCTTCGGGATGTACGCCGTTACGTTTCTGATCTGCCTCTTTGCCAATACCCTCGCCATGGCGCTGCGGCTCAAACGAAACACGGCCGCAGTCGGCGTCGGGCTGACGATCTGTGCAGCCAATTTGGTGTTCGGTATCGTGCGGCTCGCGCACCCGCAGCCCGACGTGCTGCGGGTGGCGGGAATCGTCGATGAGACGGCCGTAGCGGATTCCTGGCGGGCGAAGACCGTGTCCGCCGATCTCGCGGTGACCGAAACCTATGCGCGCGAGATCCGTGCAGCCGCCCGGGAAGGCGCCAGATTCGTGGTTACGCCGGAAGGCGGCATGGCATCGACCCCTGCCGGACAGAGCACGATCGTTGCGCCGCTCATTGCCGCCGCCAGGGATACGGGTGTGCAGATCATTGCCGGCTTCCACGCCGAGACGCCGGCCGCCGACTTCGCGCTTGCGATCACGCCCGATGGCAGGATTCAACGCTACGACAAGCGCCATCCGGTGCCGGGTCTCGAGGACGATTTCACGCCGGGTCATGTCTCGGGCTGGTTGGGCGATGGCCGTGCCGAGGAGATTTGCAAGGACATGGATTTCCCCGACACCATTCGTTCCGATGCCGCCAAGGGCGTCCGCCTGATGGGCGTGCCCGCGGGCGACATGGGCATCGATGGCTGGCAGCACGGCATCATGTCCGTGATGCGCGGCGTCGAAGGCGGATTCTCGGTCGTGCGGGCTGCCCATGACGGCCTGGTGTTCGCCAGCGACGCGCAAGGGCGTCTGGTCGCCCTCAAGAAAGATGCGCCTACGGGTCTGACTATGATCGTCGCCGACCTGCCGCTGGGACCCGGGCCAACGCTCTATGCATGGATCGGCAACGCCTTCCCGTGGCTCTGCGGGATCTTCGCTCTCGCGCTTGGCGCAGGGCTGCCGGCCTGGCGGCGGCGGGGAAGCGCCACCCTATTGCCGGGCGTTGAAAATTGACCAGAAAGGCGCGGTCCTGCGCATTGAAGATTGAGCAGGGAAGGCGAGGCCACTCTACTGTGCGCATGGCTGACGCTGCCGGCACATGAAGATTTCTTCATCTTTGCCGTCGATGCTTCCTCGCCCAACCGGCTTCTAGGTTTCACTGAAGTAAAATGTCGCAGGATATTTCGGGGGAATCATGTCAATAGCCGTCCGTAAAGCGCCGCGTTTGCTTGATCAAAATCAGCGCCGTCGGCGACCCACTGCGTTGCTCAGATATGACAATAAACTGACCTCTGGCTCGGTTCGAGCGTTGCGTGTCGCTGGTGCTGGTGCAGGTAGTGGTGCAGTTGGTGACGATGGCACAGAACTAGATGCCGGACTGGTGCAGTCCATCTGCCGTTCGTGGCCAAACCTAGCTACGGAAGTCAAAAGCCGCGTAGTGCGTCCGGGCCTGGCTAGGTCGTGGCTGCGGTGGCCCGCAGATTTGGTCTGTCAAAAGATGACACCATTACGGGGGATGACACTATTAAGGAAAAAGTGTCGTTATAAAGGGATAGACGACAGCGAGGGCGAGGATAACCAGCAATGCTGCATTTCGCATAATGTATATTATGTAAAATAAAGAATGGCGCATCTGAGTTGAGTCACGCCGCAAGAGCCGTATAGAGATGTCGTCCTTTCCCCGGCTCGTGCGTAGAAGCTAGCACTGCCCGCGAACTTTGCGCTTTACCGGAGCTTCCACGGATTGAAGATTACGAACATGACGCGGGTTGCCGTGTAGGTTCA